>Ga0335073_10000210_pt1 | contig 72887 bp, 59 predicted proteins | sample Lox_Sample_22_FD_207093 | JGI IMG/M metagenome (GOLD analysis project Ga0335073, IMG submission 207093) | Soil microbial communities from Loxahatchee National Wildlife Refuge, Florida, United States - Lox_Sample_2.2 | ecosystem: Environmental > Terrestrial > Soil > Wetlands | place: USA... | reverse complement strand
CCGGTTGCGCCGATTGCTCGACACGCCGAGCATTCGCGCGGCCCTCCCGCCTGAGCTTCTGTCGCGCGATCCGCCTTCGGACTGGGTCGAAACGTTCAAGCGGACTTTTCTCGGCGGAGGCTATGGGTGGCTCGGCGCCGGCGTTTTCCTGCTTATCGTGGTCATCGTGGGAGGAGCATCCGCGCCTGCCCGCTCGACGGCTCGAGGACCGGCGGCGAGCGGCCACCCGGGGCAAAACGGCCGTCCGGCACGCGGAATAGGCGGTTGAAGCAGACCGAAAGTGCAGAATCAGCGCGACCCCGGTCAAATGCGTGCTTCGAACGGCCCCGCCTCGTTAATATAGGCAACCTTTGCCCATGCGGCGCGTTCAAGACGAGGTTCGCAAAGCGATTTCCTTGAACCGAACGCTCGCGTGGAAGGGTCGCACTATGGTGCAATTGCGGCAAGCCACTCCTTTGGTATACGTGTCTCTGTCTGCGCGGCCACAGGACAGGTCGCGCTTCGGGGATAAAGTGACAAAGCCTCTCACGCCGCTCTTGGATCAAATCCACTCGCCCGCCGATCTGCGCAGGATGAACGAGCGCGATCTCGGTCAGATCGCAGATGAATTGCGCGCCGAGACCATCAGCGCGGTGTCGGTGACCGGCGGGCATCTGGGCGCGGGCCTCGGGGTGGTCGAGTTGACTGTCGCGTTGCACTATGTGTTCAACACGCCGGCGGATCGCATCGTCTGGGACGTCGGCCATCAGGCCTATCCGCACAAGATCCTCACGGGAAGACGCGACCGGATCCGCACCCTGCGTCAGGGCGGCGGCTTGAGCGGCTTCACCAAGCGTGCGGAAAGCGAATACGACCCCTTCGGGGCGGCCCATTCCTCCACGTCAGTCTCCGCCAGCCTCGGCATGGCGGTGGCGCGCGACCTGGCGCACGCGGGCAACCATGTGGTCGCAGTGATCGGCGACGGCGCGATGTCGGCCGGGATGGCCTACGAGGCGATGAACAACGCCGGCGCCCTGGGCTCCCGGCTGATCGTCATCCTCAACGATAACGACATGTCGATCGCGCCGCCGACCGGCGCCATGTCGGCCTATCTCGCTCGCCTCGTCTCCGGCCAGACCTATCGCTCGCTGCGTGGCGCCGCCAAGCAGCTCGCGCGCCGACTGCCCAAGTTCTTTTACGATAAGGCAAGGCGCACGGAAGAGTACGGACGCGGCTTCTGGACCGGCGGCACCTTGTTCGAGGAACTCGGCTTCTATTATGTCGGACCGATCGACGGCCACAACCTCGACCATCTGCTCCCGGTCCTCAAGAACGTGCGCAACATGCAGAACGGGCCGGTCCTGGTCCATGTGGTGACCAAGAAGGGCAAAGGTTACCCGCCCGCCGAGGCCGCGCACGACAAATACCACGGCGTGACAGCCTTCGACGTCATCACCGGCGCCCAGTCGAAGCCGAAGAGCAATGCGCCCGCCTACACCAAGGTCTTCGCCGACGCGCTGCTCGAGGAGGCGCGTCGCGACGAGAAAGTCGTCGCCATCACCGCCGCCATGCCCGACGGCACCGGGCTCGACCGGGTGAAGCGCGTGTTTCCCGGTCGCGTCTTCGACGTCGGCATCGCCGAACAGCATGCGGTGACCTTCGCGGCGGGGCTGGCGACTGAAGGCTATAGACCCTTCTGCGCGATCTATTCGACCTTCCTGCAGCGCGGCTACGACCAGGTCGTCCATGATGTGGCGATCCAGAACCTGCCGGTTCGCTTCGCCCTCGACCGCGCCGGCCTGGTCGGCGCCGACGGCCCGACCCACGCCGGCGCCTACGATATCGCCTATCTTGCCTGCCTGCCCAACATGACGGTGATGGCGGCGGCCGACGAGGCCGAGCTCGTCCATATGGTCGCGACAGCGGCCGCCCACGACACCGGCCCGATCGCGCTTCGCTATCCGCGCGGCGAAGGGGTTGGCGTCGAGTTGCCGGAGCGCGGCGAGCCGCTGCCGATCGGCAAGGGCAGGATCATGCGCGAGGGCTCACGGATCGCAATCCTGTCGCTCGGCGCGCGGCTCGGCGAGGCGCTCAAGGCGGCGGACGAACTGGCGGCGCGGGGGTTGTCGACCACGGTCGCCGACGCGCGGTTCGCCAAGCCGCTCGACCGCGAGCTCATCCTCAAGCTCGCCGCCGATCATGAGCTGCTGATCACCATCGAGGAAGGCGCGGCCGGCGGCTTCGGCGCGCACGTTCTGACCCTGCTCAGCGAGGCAGGCGCGCTCGACAACGGGCTCAAGGTCCGCACGATGACGCTTCCCGACAAATTTCTCGACCATGACAAGCCTGAGCGCATGTACGCCGGCGCCGGCCTCGACTCGAAGGGGATCGTCGCCAAGGCGCTGGCGGCCCTGGGCGAGATCGAGGTCAAGACGCTTTCGGGCCGCATCGCTTGAGCCAAGCCCCGTCTGGCGAAGAGGAGCCAAGCGGCGGCGGGCGCGGCAACCTCTTTGCCCTGCTCGCCGTCATCGTCCTCATCGCGCTGGGCTATTGGGCGTTCAACTGGCTCGATCAGCAGCGCCGGCTTCAGAACTGCCTGGATTCCGGACGCCGCGACTGCGGGCAGACGATCGACCTTCAGCGGTGAACCACTGACGAGCTGGCTGCGCCTAAAAGGCGCCCAGCGATTGACTTCGCGCGCCCCGCACGGCATAAGCCGCGGCTTGAAGCGGCGCGTGAAGCGCCGCATTGATTTTCCGGCTCCTCCGCGCCGCCATGATCGGGTTGCGGGCAGCCGGTGTTTGCGCGTCACAATGGCCCTCCATTGTCTTGCCGCGCAATCGGATTCGGAGATGAACCGGTGAAACGGACCTATCAACCCAGCAAGCTGGTGCGCAAGCGCCGTCATGGCTTTCGCGCCCGCTCGGCGACGGTCGGCGGCCGAAAGGTGCTCGCGGCTCGCCGCGCCCGCGGACGCAAGAAGCTCTCCGCCTGATCGGAAACGCCCTCAGCCTCGGCTGCAGTCCGCCATTCGCCCGGGCTTGAAGACGCTGCGGAATGGAGCCTCAAACCCTTGCGCGAGGATGCAAAGCCTGGGCCCGCCGGCGAACCTCCGGGCCGCCTGACCAGGCGCGCGGAGTTCCAGCGCGCCGCCCGCGGTCGGCGCTCGCCCACTCCGACATTCACGCTCCAGTCCCGCCGCCGCGAGGAAGCGGATCAGGAGGCCGTACGCGGCGCTCGCGTAGGACTGACGGTAAGTAGAAGCGTCGGCGGCGCGGTCGAGCGAAATCGGGTGCGCCGGCGGCTTAAGGCAGCTTTGCGGGCCGCGGAGCCTCTTGAGGCCGAGAGCGATCACGACTACGTGCTGGTGGCCCGGCGCGAGGCGCTGGGGAGCCGTTTCGCCGCGCTCGTCGACGACGTCCGCCATGCGTTCCGCGCCGCCCGGCGCGGGAAGGCGGAGGGTCGCGGGCGCGCGTCGGCCTTGAGCGCGGCGAAGGACGAAAACAGGCGACCATGAAATCCGAGGACACGAGAAATCTCTTTCTCGCGATCGCGCTGTCGGTCCTGGTCATGGCCGCCTGGCAATATTTCTACGCTGGCCCTCTGTATCAGCGGGAGCACCAGGCGCAGATGCAGGCCAATAGCGCTGCGCCGACCAGCGCGGCCGAACCTGGCGCCGCGCCTGGCTCGCCCGGCGCAGCGGCGCCGACGGTCGCCTCGCCGCCCGGCGGCCCGGCCGCCAAAGCCGCGGAGACGGTCAGCGAGGCCCTGGCGGGGAGCCCGCGCGTCGCCATCGATACGCCGAGCCTGGGCGGCTCGATCGACCTCAAGGGCGGCAAGATCGACGACATCATCCTCAAGGACTATCGCGAGACCGTCGATCCGAAGAGCCCGAACATCCGGCTGTTCTCGCCGCCCGGGGCGCCCGACGCGTACTGGGCCGAGACAGGCTTTGTCAGCGCAAGCGGCGCCAAGACCCCCAATCTCGACACCGTCTGGACCGCCGACCGCAAGACGCTGACCGCCGATCAGCCGGTGACCCTGACCTGGGACAACGGCGCGGGCCTTGTCTTCAAGCGCGTGATCTCGGTCGACGACAAATACATGTTCACGATAACCGACTCGGTCGTGAACTCAGGCGCTGCGCCTGCGAACGTCCAGCCGTTCGCGCTCGTCTTGCGCCACGGCAAGCCGAACGTCGCCGGCTATTCGGTGCTGCACGAAGGCTTCGTTGGCGTCATCGGCGACGGCGGCGTGCAGGAAGTGACCTATGCGGGGATCGAGAAGGATCCGGGGAAAGCGGTGTCCTTCAAAGGCGACGGCGGCTGGCTTGGGTTCACCGACAAATATTGGGGCTCGGCGATCATTCCCGAGCAGACCGCGCCGATCGAGGCCCGGTTTTCGGCGAGCGGAACCGTTCAGCCGGTCGACTACCAGGCCGATTTCCTCGGCAAGGAGCAGACGGTCGCGCCGGGGGCCGCGTACGAGACGACGACCCGGGTCTTCGCCGGCGCCAAGGAAGTCTCGACCATCGACAATTACGCCTCGAAGCTCGGGATCAAGAAATTCGATCTGATGATCGACTGGGGATGGTTCTATTTCATCACCAAGCCGCTGTTCCTGCTGATCGACGCGATCTACCACTGGGTCGGCAATTTCGGCGTCGCGATCCTCATCGTCACCGTGCTCGTGAAGCTCGCCTTCTTCCCGCTCGCCAACCGGTCCTACCAGTCGATGGCGAAAATGAAGAAGATCCAGCCGAAGATCGCGCAGCTCAAGGAGCTTTACCCCGACGACAAGGTCAAGCAGCAGCAGGAGCAGATGGAGCTGTTCAAGCGCGAGGGCGTCAATCCGGTCGCGGGCTGCCTGCCGATGGTAATCCAGATCCCCGTCTTCTTCGCCCTCTACAAGGTCATTTTCATCACCATCGAGATGCGGCAGGCGCCCTTCTTCGGCTGGATCAGGGATCTGTCGTCGCCCGATCCGACCAACGTGTTCACCCTGTTCGGGCTCGTGCCGTGGGATCCGACCGCGCTGCCCGTTTTCGGCCATTTCCTCCATCTTGGCATCTGGCCGCTGATCATGGGCGTGTCGATGTTTTTCCAGATGAAAATGAATCCGGAGCCGACCGATCCGGTTCAGAAGTCGATGTTCGCCTGGATGCCGGTGATCTTCACCTTCATGCTCGGGACTTTCCCGGCCGGCCTCGTCATCTACTGGACCTGGAACAACACGCTGACCGTCATCCAGCAATATTACATCATGACGAAGGCGGGCGTTAAGGTCGAGCTCTGGGACAATCTGTTCAAGCTGTTCGCCAGGCCCCAGGCGAAGACACCGAGCGTATGAGCGAAACGGCGGGTGCGCCGGACTGGATCGAGGTCGGCCGCAAGCTGTTTGCCGCTCCCTGCGAATTCGTCTTCGCCGCCGCGCATGCCGACGGCCTGCCGCCGATCGGAGCTCCCGAGATCGCGTTCGCCGGCCGCTCGAACGTCGGCAAGTCCTCGCTCATCAACGCGCTGACCGGCCGCGCAGGCCTCGCGCGCACGTCGAGGACGCCCGGCCGCACGCAGGAGCTCATCTTCTTCGATCTCAACGGCGCGGCGAGGCTGGTCGACATGCCGGGCTACGGCTATGCGGCGGTCGCCAAGGCGAAATCAGCCGCCTGGGGCGAGCTCGCGCGCGACTATCTGCGCGGTCGCGCCTCGCTTGTGCGGGTCTTCGTGCTCGTCGACGGCCGTCATGGACTGAAGGAGAGCGATCACGAGACCATGCGCGCGCTCGACGCCGCCGCGGTCTCCTACGCCGTCGTGCTGACCAAGGGCGATGAAGTGAAGGCGGCCGATCGAAGCGCCACGATCGCGGCGACGCTCGAGGGCTTGCGCAAACATGGCGCAGCCTATCCTGAAGTGATGCTGACGTCCGCACGCGCTGGCGAGGGCGTGGCGGAGTTGCGCGCGCATATCGCGAGGCTCATCGCCGAGCGCGGCGGCGCAGAGCGGGATTGACGCTAAGCCCGAGCCGTTGCCATGGTCGCGGCATGCAAAGCCACTACAATTCCTTCGCCGGCGGCGACGTCGGCCGGATCGAGGCCTTGAGCGACGGCATCTTCGCTTTCGCGGCTACGGTATTGGTGCTCGATTTCCGCTCGCCCGAGCCAGCCGACATCCACTCGGAGGCGGAACTCATGAGCGCGCTCGTCGCCTCCTCGCACAGGCTCATGCCATGGCTTCTCAGCCTCTTGACGCTCGGCATCTTCTGGGTCGCCCAGCAAACTCAGCTCAGCCACCTCGCGCGCTCGAACCGCAACCTGACCTGGCTGCACCTGACGTTTCTCGCGATCATTACGGTGCTCCCGTTCACCACCCGCCTGCTCGCCGATTTCTTCACCTATCGCATTGCGTTCGTCATCTACTGGCTCAACATCTTTCTCCTGGGCGTAGCCGTCTACGTCACTTGGGCTTATTCCGAACGGGCGAAACTGATCCGCGACGATACGCCCAAGGAGCTGCTCAGCGCTTTTCGCCGGCGGGTCGTCGTCGCCCAGTCGCTCTACGCGGTTGGCGCGCTCGTCGGACTCGTCAGCGTGCCGCTCGGAATTGCGGTCATCATCCTGGTCCAGCTCAACTACGCAATCGCGCCGAGGCTGCCGATCCTTTCGCGGCTTTAAAGCCGTTCAGTCCTCGAACGGCAGTCCGGCGTATTGTTCGGCGACCACGGCGGCGGCGGGCTTCGACCATTGGAGATATTCGAATTCGCTGAGCTTCATCCTGGTCTCGAACGCGTCGTCGTCGGGAAAGACGTGCAAGAGCTTGGTCAGCCACCAGGAGAAGCGCTCGGACGCCCAGACGCGTCTCAGCGCCATGTCGGAATAGCTGTCGAGATAATGGTCGTCGCCCTTGACGAAGTGGGCGGCGAAGGCGCGCTGGAGGTAGAAGACGTCGGAGATCGCCAGGTTCAGGCCCTTCGCGCCGGTCGGCGGGACGATGTGGGCGGCGTCGCCGGCGAGAAAGAGCCGGCCGTAGCGCATCGGCTCGGCGACGAAGCTCCTGAGCGGCGCGATCGACTTCTCGATCGATGGGCCGGTGACGATCTTGCGGGCGATGTCGTCGGGAAACCGCCGCTTCAACTCGTCCCAGAACTTCTCGTCCGGCCAGTCCTCGATCCGCGTGTCGAGGCTGCATTGGATGTAGTGGCGGCTCAGCATCGGATTGCGCAGCGACGCGAGCGCGAAGCCGCGGTCGTGCCGGGCGTAGATCACTTCACCGACCGGCGGCGTCTCCGACATGATTCCGAGCCACCCGAACGGGTAGGCGCGCTCGAAGATTCTCGCCGCATCTTTCGGAATGCTCCGGCGCGACACGCCGTGGAATCCGTCGCAGCCGGCGACGAACTTGCACTCCAGCGTCTCGGTCACGCCGTCCTTCTCATAGGTCACTTTGGGCGCAGCGGCCGTCAGGTCGTGGAGGCGCACATTCTCCGCCTCTTCGATGATGCGTCCCCCGTCGCGCTCCCTGATCCGGTAGAGCTCCTCGGTGATCGCTGTCTGGCCGTGCGAGACCATCGGCCTGCCGGCGTAGGTCTTGGTGTCGATGAGAAACGGTTCGCGGTCCTGCCAGACGATCCAGCTGCCGTCATGTGCGTGGCCTTCGCGATCCATCCTCTCCGCAAGCCCTGAGTCTCGAAAAAGCTTGACCGATCCAGGTTCGAGCACGCCGGCGCGAATGCGCTTGAGCACATGCCCCTTGGTCTGCCGCTCAAGAACGACGCTGTCGATCTTGTTGAGATGCAGCAGATGGGACAGAAGGAGCCCCGCTGGCCCACCGCCGACGATCGCAACCTGAGTGCGGCGCATGTCTTCCTCCTGCCTCCCCTGTAGCCGCGGTCGATGACCGGGGCCAGACGCGGTCATCGACCGCGTCTACAGTCTACAGCCCGACCGTCTCGAGCGCGCCGGCCTGGCGGCGCGCGACCGCCGCCTCGTCGATGTCGGCGATCACGTCCTCGTACATGCGGTGGAAGTTGAGCCGCGCGCCCAGGCGCAGGAAGGCGCCGCCAAGGCCGATCGTCGCCCGCTCGAGAAACACGAATTCGCGCGGCACCGGCAGGCCCCCGCCCTCCGCCCTCAAGGCCCGCATGACCTCGCCCATTTCGCGCCGCCCGTATTCCGACGGCTTAACCCCGTCGGCGACGCTGCGCACGCGATCGTCGAGGATGAGGGAGCACATGAACCTGGCCCAGATGGTCATGGCCGCGGTCGTGCCGGGGGTGAGCCTTGCGAAACCCCACATCGCATAGGCTTCGGCGATTTGCGCCTTGTCGTTCGCCTGCAGCGCCCGGTAGAGCTTGACCGTGCCGAGCACGAACCGCGGCGGGAAGATGCGCACGCAGCCGTAGTCGAACAGGTTGACGCCCTCGACGTTGCGCTCGGCGCCCTCCCCTGACGCCGCGACTGTGTAGTTGCCCAGATGCGGATCGCCGTGGATGACGCCGTGGCGGAGGAACGGCCGCCACCAGGCGTCGAACAGGCCGACGGCGATGGCGTTGCGCGCCTCCTGGGATGCGCCTTCGAAGGCGACGAGCGGCTCGCCGTCGAGCCATTGCAGCGTCAAGAGACGCCGCGTCGACAAGGCCTCCTCGACCCGCGGCACGCGCACGAACGGCCGGTCCGCCAACATGACGCGATAAAGCCGGGCGATTTTGGCCTCGCGCTGGTAGTCGAGCTCCTCGCGCACCCGCTCCCTGATCTCGCGCGCGACCTCGCGCGTGTCGACCGGGGCACCCATGCGGCGGCGAAGAGAGAACAGAAGGTCAAGGTTCGAGAGGTCGGTCTCGACCGCCGAGGCCATATCCGGATATTGGAGCTTACAGGCGAGCTTCTCGCCGCCGTGGCTCGTCGCTCGATGCACCTGGCCAAGCGAGGCGGCCGCCGCCGGTTTGAAATCGAATTCCGCGAAGCGCTCGCGCCAGTTCGGCCCAAGCTCAGCCTGCATGCGCCGGCGCACGAAGCCGGCGCCCATCGGCGGCGCCTGCGACTGGAGCCGCATCAGCTCGGCTGCGAAATCGGCGGGCAATACGTCCGGGATGGTCGACAGCATCTGCGCGACCTTCATCAGCGGGCCCTTCATCGAGCCGAGCGCCGATGCAAGCGCCTTGGCGTCGGTCGCGCGTTCGCCGCCGCGCAGCCGGTTGACCCCGACGCGGGCGGCGAGCGCGCCCGCGTTGACGCCGAGGCGGGCGTAGCGTGTCGCGCGCGCGCTCAGGCGATTGGCTTCGTTATCGTGGTCCAAGCGCGAGATTCCCGGGCAGAGGCCTCAACAAGGAATCGAATATAAGCCACGCGCCGATCATTTTCAGCCGCGAGACCAAAGCCGCGCCGAAATGGCGATATTTCCCAAGAGCCGCGCGTCTCGCCCACTTATGTTGGATCCGCGCGCCCCTTACCTCAAGACGAGGGCGGCGCGACACGGAGGACGACATGATTTTGCGCTTATGGCGCGGCTGGACGACGCCGGAGAACGGCGACCGCTACGAGGAGCTGATCGCAACGGCGATCTTCCCGGGGATTGTCGCAAGGGCCATCACGGGACTGCGCGGCCTCGAGCTCTTTCGCCGCCCGATGGAAGGCGAAGTGGAGTTCATGACCCTCATGAGATTTGAAACATGGGAGAGCGTCAAAGCCTTCGCCGGTCCGGACTGGGAAACGTCGGTCGTGCCGCCGGCTGCGCGCGCCGTGCTCGCAAGCTTCGATAATCGCGCCGCGCATTTCGAGCTTCGCGTCGCGCGTTCGGCCGACAGTTGACCCCTACCCCATCGCCTCGAGTTCGTCGATCATCCGCTCGATCACCGATAGGCCGATTCCCCAGAAGCCGGGGTCTTTCGCATCGAGGCCGAACGGCGCAAGCAGTTCGGAATAGGATTTCGAGCCGCCGGCCGCGAGCATCGCCAGATACCGCTCGGCGAAGCCTTCGCTCGAGCGCTCGTAGACGCCATAGAGCGAATTGACCAGACAATCGCCGAACGCATAGGCGTAGACGTAGAACGGCGAATGAATGAAGTGGCCGATATAGGCCCAATAGGTTTCGTAGCCGCTTCTGAGCTCGATCGCCGGACCGAGACTCTCGGCCTGCACGCTCATCCAGAGCTCGCTGATCCGCTCGGGCGTCATCTCGCCGTTGCGGCGCTCGAGATGGACCAGCCGCTCGAACTTATAGAACGCGATCTGCCGCACGACGGTGTTGAGCATGTCCTCGACCTTTGACGCGAGCATCGACTTGCGTTCGGCCGAGTCCGCAGTCCGGGCGAGCATCGAGCGGAAGGCCAGCATTTCGCCGAACACCGAGGCTGTTTCCGCGAGCGTCAGCGGCGTCGGCGCCATGAGCGCGCCGTTGACGTTGGCCAGCACCTGATGCACGCCGTGGCCGAGCTCATGGGCGAGCGTCGTCACGTCGCGCGTCTTGCCGAGATAATTGAGCAGGATATAGGGATGCGCCGAGGGCGTCGTCGGATGGGAGAACGCGCCGGGCGCCTTGCCCGGCCTCACCGGCGCGTCGATCCAGCGCTCGTCGAAGAATCGCTGCGCGATGTCGGCCATTCGTGGCGAAAAAGCGCGATAGGCGCCGAGCACGGTGTCGCGCGCAGCGTCCCACCGGTAGACGCGCCGCGGCGTGTTCGGCAAGGGCGCGTTGCGGTCCCAATGATCGAGCCGCTCCCGGCCGAACCATCGGGCTTTGAGCGCATAATAGCGATGCGAGAGGCGCGGATAGGCGTCGGTCACCGCCTTGACCAGCGCCTCGACCACTTCGCCCTCGACCCGATTGGCGAGGTGGCGCGAATCCGCCACGTCGGCGAATTTGCGCCATCGGTCGGAGATCTCCTTGTCCTTGGCGAGCGTGCTGGTGATGAGGGCGAAGAGCCGCAGGTTGGCGCTAAGCGTCGCAGCGAGCGCGTTCGCCGCGGCCTCGCGCTTTCCCGGGTCGGGGTCCATGAACTTGCTGAGCAGCGGCTCGAGGGTGAGGCTCTCCCCCTCGAAGTCGAACTTGAGCGCCGCCGTCGTGTCGTCGAACAGCCGGTTCCAGGCGGCGCCGCCGCTTACGGATTTCTCCAGGAAAAGCCGCTCGAGGTCGTCGGGAAGCTGATGCGGTTTCTCCTTGCGGATGTCCTCGAGCCAGGGACGGTAACGCCCGAGCGCGGGCGCCTGCATCGCCGCCTCGAGCCTTGCGTCTTCAATGCGGTTGAGCTCGAGCTCGAAGAACAGGAGATCGCCGGCGAGCGCGGTCACCCGTTCGTGTGCGTCGCCGTAGAACTTCGCCCGCGCGCCGTCGCTGGTGTCGGAGGCGTAGAGCAGCGACGCATAGGCCATGATGCGCCCGGTCAGATCCTGCATCGACTCGTAGGCCCTGACCGCCGCGGCCAGCGTCTCGCCGGCGTCTGTCCGGTCAGCGCATTCGGCAAGCTTGCCGCGCCAAGCCTCGGCGAAGAGCTTGGCTTCCCGCTCGGCGCGCTCAAGATCGGCGGAGAAGCGCGGCGAATCCATGCCCTCGTACAAATCCTCGAGCCGCCACTCCGGCAACTGGCCGAGATCCGTCGACGAGGTAGACGCCATGAGCGCGGCGTCGAGGGACTGAAACGGCAAGCTCATCGACCGGGCCTTTCATTAAGCTCTTGCTAACGCTTCTGCGGCTGCCGCTCGCCAAAAACCCGGCGCTTTTGCGCGGACGGCGGGTCGGAACGGGACAGCATTAACATCGCATTTACCGTGATGTCAGAGTGTGGCGCAATGCGCGGCCTCGAAGCCGCCTTCGGATTTGCGATGACTGCTCTCATACTCGTCGTTGACGACGATCCGATCCAGCGCCGCATGCTCGAGGCGATGGCCAGACGATTCGGATATGAGGTCGAAACCGCGGATTCGGGCGAAGCCGCGCTCAAGCGTCTCGAGGCCGGCGACCGGCCGGCGGTCAACCTCGTCATCCTCGACCTCGTAATGCCCGACCTCGACGGCATGGGGGTGCTGGCGCGGATGCGCCAGCGCGACATCGCGGTTCCCGCAATCGTGCAGACCGCGCACGGCTCGATCGAGGTCGTCATCTCCGCCATGCGCGCCGGGGCGACCGATTTTGTCGTCAAGCCGGTTGGCGCTGAGCGTCTTCAGGTGTCGATCCGCAATGCGCTGCGCGTCGATGCGCTCGAGGACGAACTCAGGCGCGCGACGCGGCGCAACGCCGGCGAGCTCAGCTTTCGCGACATTGTCACCCGCGCCGAATCGATGGCCCGCACCGTTCGCCTCGCCGAGCGGGCGGCAAAGTCGAACATTCCGGTGTTGATCGAGGGCGAATCCGGCGTCGGCAAGGAACTGATGGCGCGCGCGATTCAGGGCGGCTCGGAGCGGCGCGGCAAACCGTTCGTCATCGTCAATTGCGGCGCGCTGCCGGAGACGCTCGTCGAATCGATCCTGTTCGGGCACGAAAAGGGATCGTTCACCGGGGCCACCGACAGGCATGCCGGCAAGTTCGCCGAGGCGAATGGCGGCACGCTTTTCCTCGACGAGATCGGCGAGTTGCACCCCGAGGCGCAAGTCAAGCTCCTCAGGGCGCTACAGGAGGGCGAGATTGATCCGGTCGGCGCGCGGCGGCCAATCAAGGTCGATTTTCGCCTGGTGTCGGCGACCAACCAGAACCTGATCGAACTCGTCAAAGCCGGACGCTTCCGCGAGGACCTCTTCTATCGCCTCAACGTGTTCCCGATCTCCATTCCGCCGCTCAGGGCCCGCCTCTGCGACGTGCCGGATCTGGCCATGCGTTTTCTCGCCCGCTTCTGCGTCGAAGAGGGCAAGCGGATCCGTGGTCTCGACGGCGACGCGCTCGCGCTGCTGACCGCCTACGACTGGCCGGGCAACGTCCGCCAGCTCGAGAATGCGATGTTTCGCGCCGTCGTTCTGGCCGACGGCGACGAATTGACGGTCGCCGAGTTTCCCCAGATCGCGGCCCAGGTCCAAGGCTACGACGTGCGCATCCCGGCGGCCCCGCCGCCGGTCGCCGCCGATCCGGCGGCTTCCGTCGCCTTTCGCCCCGTCAGTCTCGATCGCCCCGACCCGCATTCGCTGAGACTGATCAACGACAGCGGAGACGTGCGGATGCTGGAGGAGATCGAAACCGAGGCCATTCGCTTCGCGCTTGCCCACTACCGCGGGCAAATGTCGCAAATGGCGCGCAAGCTCGGGATCGGGCGCTCCACGCTTTATCGCAAGATGAAGGACATCGGAATCGGTGATGACATGCTCGGCGACGCTGCGGCATAATGCGGGCGAAGCGTGAGCGGGCGCCGATCGGGAAAATCCTTTGCCTCGAAGCGGGTTGAGCGGGGACGGCCGGAACTCTGCGCGCTCCGCGCCGCGGAGCAGGACATGAGCGCCTTCGGGGGTGGAAAGCGGCAAGGCCGGTTGCTGGCCGGAGCCGTCGGCGCGATCGCGGCCTCGCTCGCGGCAAGCGCCGCCTTTGCCGGCGCCCCGACCGCCGAGGCGAATCAGGCCGGGAATATCCTGCTCCCGTCGCCGGAAGCGCCGGCGAGCTTCCCCATGGCGGCCGACGCCAGTCCGTTGATCGCGGCGTTCAACGCCGCGCCCGCGCCGCGGGACGACGCCCTCAGCTTTAACCCGCTGGCGGAACCCAGGTTCGACATCCCGGCCTTCGCATCCACCGGGCCCGGCGGCGCCGTTCAGGCGAAAGCCCCGGAAGCGCCCGCGAGCGGCTTTGCCGCCGCAACAGCGACCGCGCCCACGCAATCGCCCGGCGCGGAAGAGAACCCGCCGCCGATCTACGAGCCCTCCGCCGCCGAGCCGCCATTGTCGCCGATGCAAAGCGCGCTCGAAGCGGCGTTGGACCGGCTCGTCGCCCGAGCCGATCAGCCGAACCCGCTCGGCGGGGGCGACTGGCGCGCCGCGCGCGCCGCGATCGCCGGTTTCTACGCCGCGCGCGATTACGAGCCGGTCTGGGCCGGCAAAGATGGCCTGACCGGCACCGGGCAGGCTGTGCTCGCCCAGCTCGAGCGGGCGAGGGACGACGGGCTCAGCCTCGCCGGCGTCGTCCTTCCCCGCGCCATCGGCCCCGGGCTCGGCCCGGACGCGCTCGCCGAGGCCGAAACGGCCATCGCCTCGGCGGTCGTCATCTATGCCGAGCAGGCGACGGGATCGCGCGTCCCGCCCGCCCGGGTTTGGCCGCTCGCCTTCCCGGCCCCGAATCTCGCCGATCCGGGCGCGGCCATCGCCGAGACCGCCGCGGCGCCCGATCCCGCCCGGCGGCTCGCCGATTTCAACCCGCCGCAGAAAGGCTATCGCAACCTGCGCGAAGCCTGGGAGCGGCTAATGGAGCCGAGCGCGAGCGCGCCCGCCGCCAACTCCGCCGGTCCGCAGCCCGACGCCGTCCGGCGCGCAAAACGGGCCGCGGGCGGGCGCATCCATATCGCCTCCGTTGACGGCTCGCTCGCATTCGGCGCGCTCGCCCGCCAGCGGGCGGCGATCCTCGCCAATATGGAGATGTGGCGCTGGGAGCCGCGCGACATGGGCGAGCGGCGGATCGAGGTCAACATCCCGGATTTCTCCGTCGCGGTGATCGATGGCGACGAGGTCGTCCGCCAGGCGCGGGTCATCGTCGGCAAGCCGGAAACGCCGACGCCGGTCTTTTCCAGCGTGATGCGCTACGTCATCATCAATCCGTCCTGGCAGGTTCCCGATTCGATCATCAGGAAAGAGCTGATGCCGAAGCTCGGCGCGCTGAGCCGGCACGGCTACGAAGTGAAGACGGTCGGCGGACGCCTTACCGTTCGCCAGCTGCCGGGCGAGGACAACGCGCTCGGGCGAATTGCCTTCATGTTTCCGAACGACCATGCGGTCTACCTGCACGACACGCCGGCGCGGGAGCTGTTCGACGAGGAGACGCGCGCTTTCAGCCACGGCTGCATCCGAGTCGAAGACCCGCTGAGTCTGGCGGAGACAGTCCTCGGCGGGGCGGCGGGCAAATGGACGGAGGAGCGAATCGAGGAGGCGGTCGGAGGTCCGGAAAGGACCGTCTTCCTGCCCCGCGCGCTGCCGATTCACATCGAATACTTTACTGAATTCGTTGACGAATTCGGTGAAATAGGGGAGCGGCCGGACATCTACGGGCTGACCCGGAAAGTCGAAAGCATACTCGCCCAGGCAAGTCAAGATTGAAAGGACGGCGTTATCGGGCTATAGCCGCTGGAGATCGCTTTTTGCCTGACTGTGGCGTCATCGTCACAGAGCGAGGGTCCGAACATGGCGCGCGCCGGGACGCGCGCTCGGCAGGTCGCGTAGGGGCTGGCGGGGAGAAGCCGGCCAAAGCGTAAGCGTACGGGACGGAAAGGCACAGTGCGCCGGCTTCGCCGCCGGTCGCGCCCGTGTTTGGGAAGGATCGTTTGTTGGCGGGTTTCAAGGGGACCACGGGCGCCGGCCGCGGCGGGGCGGCGGCGCAGCTGGCGGTGGCCGCAGCCTTCATTGCGGCCTGGCTCGTCCCAAACTCGACCGAATCGGCGGTCGCCAACGGCGACACGCGCACCATCGTCCTCTCCAACCAGCACACCAACGAATCCGGCTCGTTCACGTTCATGGTCAACGGCGTCTATGACCAGGCGGTTCTCGACAAGCTGAACTGGTTCTGCCGCGACTGGCGGCTCAACGAGCCGACCAAGATGGACCCGCACCTGTTCGACATCATCTGGGAGGTCTATCGCGAGTCGGGGTCGACGCAGCCGATCGACGTGCTCTCCGGCTACCGTTCGCCGCAGACCAACGCGATGCTGCGCCGCCGGTCGCGACAGGTCGCCGAACATTCGATGCATATGGAAGGCAAGGCGATCGACGCCCATTTCGTCGACGTCGGCACTGCGCGCATCCGCGACATCGCCATGCGCATGGAGGAAGGCGGCGTCGGCTTCTATCCCAGCGGCTTGACGCCCTGGGTGCATATCGACAGCGGCTCGGTCCGCTACTGGCCGCGGATGAGCCGGGACGCGCTGACGCGTCTCTTCCCGGACGGGAAAACGGTGTTCATTCCCGCCGACGGGCAGCCAATGCCCGGTTACGAGCAGGCGCGGGCCGAGATAGAAGCTCGCGGCGGCGAGGTGCAAGTCGCGAGCGGCGGATTGGGCGGGATTTTCTCCTGGCTGTTCGGGGCGCGTGGCGGCGGCGCGGACGACGCCGAGGAAGAAGGCGGCGGCGAAGCAGTCGCCGGGAATGCGCGAGGCGGACGCGGCGGGGCGGCTCAGCCGCAGGTCGAGATCGCCGACGCCGGACCCGAGGCCGTCGCGACGGCCAAACGCAACCTGCCGACCGGGCCGGTCTACGCTGGCCCGGTCGAGTCGGCGCCGGCGTCCGCGGCCAAGCCGCAGGGTCTCCAGGCCGGCCCCGAAGCGGTCGCGAAGGCCAAGCGCGACTTGCCGACCGGTCCGGTCTACGCCAGCGCCGTCGATCCGGCGCCGGCGCCGCCGGTCAAACCGCAGGCGGTCGCGGCGCTCGAGCAACCCGACGTCGCCAGCGACGCTTCGCCGGACCAGGCCCAGGGCGCCTTTGGGGCCAAGTCGTTTGGGCCGCTGCCGCCGCGTCGGCCGGCCGATCTTGATCTCGCCGTGGCGCTTGCCGACGCGCCGATGCCGCCGGCGCGTCCGGCGGAGCTGATCCTCGCCTCGACGGCGGGCCAGGACGGGGGCGCCGTTCTCCTTCCGCCATCCCCCGACCGTGCGGCCGACGCCGGCGGCGCGATCGCGCAGCACGACTTCCTGCCCAAAGTCATCACCTCCGGCGTCGACACGAGGCCCACCGGCGCGCTCGCGCTGGCCGAGGCGCCGCAGGCGCAGCGTTTCGACGACAGCGCGTTGCTGGCGCGGGCGGCCGCACTCACGGCGCCTCTGCCGCCGATGCCAATTCCCAAGCTCGACCCACCCGCGGCGATGCAGACAGCGGCCGCACCGACGCAGCCGCAAACGCGCCACGAGAAGAGCTTCCTCGCTCGCCTGTTCAGCAGCGTGTCGTTCGGGGCCTTCGGGACCTCAAGGCCTGCTGACGATTTGCGCGGCCAGCAGTAAACAATCGACCCGTCGAAGCCCGTCGCCGATCAACGCCGATCGATCGGTCGCGACTGCGGGGCGCGAGATCGCCAAGCGTCTGACTGCGTCAAGACGGCCTTGGAATCGAGAAACACGTAGAGCGCCGCGATCTTGCCGCCGCGGACGGCGATCACGTCGAGGCCGGTGTAGTCCGGCTCCTGCCCGCGTAGGCTGGACCCCCACGGACACCCGCATCTCCATCGAGGGCGGCGTTGCGAATTCCGCCGTCGCTACGCCGACAGTTTTGCAGCAACCTTGGCGACAAGATCGCCCTGGAAACGGGCGCCGTCGAGCTCGATCTTGCTCGGCTGGCGCTGCCCCTGCGCGCCGGCGATGGTGGTCGCGCCATAGGGCGCTCCGCCGACGATTTCGTCGAGGCTCATTTGGCCGGCATGGCTATAGGGCAGACCGACGATCACCATTCCGAAATGCATCAGATTGGCGATGATCGAGAACAGGGTTGTCTCGTTGCCGCCATGCTGGGTCGCGCTTGAAGTGAAGGCCCCTCCCGCTTTGCCAACTAACGCGCCGCTCATCCAGTGAGCGCCCGCCTGCTCCCAGAAGCTGCCCATCGGCGAAGGCATGCGGCCGAACCGGGTCGGGGCGCCAACGATAATCGCGTCGTAGTTCGCCAGCTCCGCGGGCGTCGCTATCGGCGCCGGTTGATCGAGTTTGAAATGCGCCGCCTTGGCGATCGCTTCCGGAACGGTCTCCGGCACGCGCTTCACGTCGACCGTCGCGCCCGCTGCGCGCGCGCCTTCGGCGACCGCGTAGGCCATCGTCTCGATATGGCCGTAACTCGAATAATACAGGACAAGAACTTTCGCCATTCAATCCTCCCTTGATTTTTGACGTCTTTCGACGCCCGTGTGGCGACTGATGATGACGGTCCCCCTGGTGCGAGGTCAGCTCTTGTCGACCGCCCAGGCGCCGGGGCCCGCGGCGGCGATGAAGAGGAAAATGAAGCAATAGAGCAGCGCCGGCTCGCCCATATTGATCGCCGGGAAAAAGCTCTGCGGGAAATGAGCCATGAAATAGGCGGCGGCCATGAAGCCCGAGAGAATGAACGCCACCGGCCGCGTGAACAGGCCGATCGTGATGAGAACGCCGCCGACGAGCTCCATCGTCCCGGTGAAGTAAAGCAATCCGGTCGGCATCTTGTCGATGAACGGCAGGCCGGCCGGGAAGCCGATGAGCTTGCCGGTCCCGTGTTCGAGAAAGGCGAGGCCCGCGGCGATGCGCAGCACGGAAAGCAGATAAGGCGCAAATCTCTCGGAGACGCCGGCGACGCCGGTCTTGGTCTGGGTCAGGGTCGTCGAGCTCATCTTGAATTCTCCTAGTTTCGCGGGAAAAGAGATCAGAGGACCGTCGCCATCTGGTCGAACGAGAGGCGCGGGTTGCGCGGGAAGAGCTTCGAGTCGTCGCCGTAGCCGATATTGATGACGACGTTGGCTTTGATCCTTCCTTCGGGGAAGAACTCAGCCTCCACCTTGCCCGCGTCGAAGCCGCCCATCGGACCGGCGTCGAGGCCAAGCGCGCGCAAGGCGAGGATGAAATAGCCGACCTGGAGCGTCCCGCTCTGAGCCGCGCTCTTTGCCGCGAGCTCCGGGTTGGCGGCGAACATGGACTTGAAGTCGCGTTGCGGCATCAAATGGGGCAGATGCTCGAAGAACTCGACGTCGTAGCCGGCGATCGCCACCACGGGAGCGGCCATCGTCTTGTCGACGTTGCCCGGGGCCATCGCCGGACGCAGTCGCTCCTTGGCCGCGCTCGAACGCAGGAAGACAATGCGGAGCGGCTGGTTGTTCGCCGCCGTCGGGCCCATCTTGGCGAGGTGAAGCGCCTCGCGCAGCAGCTCTTCCGGAACCGGCCGGTCGAGGAACGCGCCGTGCGTGCGCGCGTCGGTGAAGAGCTGGGAGAGCGCCTCGCCGCCGAGCGGCGCATGGCGGATGAGACGCTTGGGATTGACGGATACGGTCATTTCGATCTCCTGTCGGATGCCGGCGTGCGCTGGCGATCGTCGCTGACGAGCGCGGTGCCCGGTCGAAAAATTGAGAAAACCCTTGTCGGCGGCCGACGCTATTCCGCCGCGATCGTTGCGCTCTTGGCGGTCGCTTCGCGCGCGGTCTTCAGCGCGTGAGCCCACCAGGAGAGCTCGTCGAGCAGCGCCTCGGCGGTCGGCTTCAGGTAGGCGAATTCGGAGATCGGCTTGCCCTCGCGGAGCGCAGCCATGAAGTCGCCGCCGGCGAGATGCACGGCCGACCGCGTCGGCGCCATCTGCAGTTCGACGGCGATCAGCCTGAGCTGCTCGACCGCCCGCGCCGCGCCGACCGCGCCATAACCGACAAACGCAACCGGCTTCCGGTTCCATTCGGGGTAGGCGTAGTCGAGAGCGTTCTTGAGGACCGCCGGCGCGCCGTGGTTATATTCGGCGGTGACGAAGATGTAGCCGTCGTAGTGACCGACTTTCTTCTGCCAGCGCACGCCTTCCGCATTCTGGGTCGGAGCCCAGGCGTTGCTGGCGATCTCGTCGAAGAACGGCAGCGGATGGTCGCGGAGGTCGACAAGCTCAAACTCCATGTCGCTGCGCTGTTTGGCGATGTCGAAGATCCATTGCCCGGCCTTGTGGCCGAAGCGGGCGGCTCGGGTGGTGGAAAGGATGATGGCGATTTTCGGCTTGCTCACGGTTGGGTCCTTTCGGAGCGCCCACAATCACATGAATTGCGCGCACAAACTTCTGTCACCCCAAAATCTGGGGCGGATCATGCATCATGACAATCGGCAAAATTGTGCTAGTTATGATCAGTATCGCTGATAGATCGAGGAGCAGCGCCGATGATCGATCCGCTTACCCTTGACCAAATGCGCGTCCTCGTCGCGGTCGCCGACGCAGGAAGCTTTTCCGCCGCCGCGCGCAAGCTCGGTCGGGTGCAGTCGGCGATCAGCCAGTCGATTCAGACGCTCGAGACGACGCTGAGGCTCACCCTGTTCGACCGCTCGGGCAAGACGCCGCGACTGACCGACGCCGGACGAGCGCTGGTCGGCGACGCGCGGGCGCTGATCGCGGCGGCGCAGGCGCTCAGGGCTCGCGCCGAAGGCATGGCCGACGACGTCGAGCCAGAGCTTACGCTGGCGGTGGACTCGATGTTCCCGATTCCGCTGCTGATGGAGAGCCTGAAGGCGCTCCGTCTCGCTTTTCCCCTGTTGCCGGCGACGGTGTTCACCGAGGCGCTCGGCGGCTCCGAGCAACGGTTGCGCGATGGCGCGGCGAGGCTTGCGATCTACACGGTCACGCCCACGAGCCCCGGCGACCTCGAGAGCGACTTCCTGACCCGCATCCTGATGTGGCCGGTGGTGGCGGCCGGCCACCCTCTCGCCAAGCTGCCGGAGCCGCTGACGCGCGAGGCGCTCGAGCCGCAAGTGCAGCTCGTCCTCACCGACCGGACCGCGCTGACCCAGAGCTGGGTGGGAGGGGTCGTCAGCCGCCACCTCTGGCGGTTCGCCGACCTCGCCACGCGCCTCGACTTCCTGCTCGCCGGCTTCGGCTGGTGCAACATGCCGAGTCACATGGTGGCCGAGCACGTGGCCGCCGGCCGCCTGAAGAAACTCGTGATCGCCAAGCGCGAGGAAGTGGCGCTACCCACTTACGTCGTCCACGAGCGCGGCCGCGCGCCAGGCCGCGCCGGCCGCTGGCTGATCGCCGACCTGCGCGAGCGGCTTAAGACCTGTCCGGACGAGTTTCACCCGGGCGAAACTCAGGTCCAGGCCGCCGTCGCCTGAGCCGCCGGCGGCTCGTCTCGGCTCAGACCGTGGGCGCAGGAACTCCGAGCGCGCTCGCGGCCTGGGCGAGCGTCGCCTTCTCGGCGTCGCTGACGCATTGCTATGACTTTGGCGGCCGAAGGAGGGCCGCAAGCGCGGCTTTCGATTCGTCGATCAGCCACTCCTGGTACCGGTAGTACATCTCCCGGCCCATCGGCGTGACCAGCGACTTCAGCTGGTCCTCGCAGCGACGACGGAGCGCGTCGAAGTCGCGCATCAGCTCTTCCGCCGCCTGCCGGTCCTCGGGCGTCTGAATGACCGCCTCGGGCGGGAGCGCCTTGATTTGCTCGCGCGTGAGATGGGAGTGTGCGCGGGTTCTGATCTGCTTTTCGTTGAGCCCGGGATGCGCGAGCGCCTTGAGCCGCGCCTCCAAGAGCCCCCGGTTGGCGTCGATGCGCCAGAGCCGGAAGCGGCTGTAGGCGCCGACCGCGTTCAAAAGGATCGTGGCCGCCATCGCCAGATAGATCCAGTAGGCCGGCGACATCAGGTTGACGAGCCAAGGGAAATATCTGTCGGCGAGCTCGGGCTGGCCGGTGGCGAAGTATTCGCGCGCCTCGTCGCTCAACGGCGCGCTGTCTTGCGACTTCGCCGCGGGCGGCGGGTTCACTCGAACCAAATTGGGGAACTCCTCGCTGAGCAGCATCAGAAAGGCGACCCGCTCGGCGCGATGCACGCACGCGTTGGTCATGACGAGCGTATCGACCTGCGCGACCAGCTTGTCGGTCGCCGGGATCGGCTTGGCGACATCGTAGAAGCCCGCCGGGATGCGACCGAGGCGCAGCCACTTGTCTCGCGCCACCAGGCCTTCGATGTCCGCCGGGGCGACGATCTCGAGATCGTAGGTGCTCGCGAGCGCACGGACCAGCTCGGCGTTTTCGTTCATGACAAAGGCGGCGAGGTCGAGCCCGCCGTCGCGGACGAGTCGCGCCTGGGCTTCGAGATCGTGGTTGGACGGTTTGAGATCGAGTCCGCCGAGGTCCGAATTCTGCAGCAATTGCTGCATGAGATAGGCCGTGCCCGAGCCTTCCGGTCCGATGCCGACCGAATCGCCCTTAAGATCGTTGAAGCTGTTGATCGCCCGTCCGCGCCGGGCCATCAGAAAGAGCGATTCGGGCTGCGGCAGCCGTCCGAGGGTCTGAAGACCGGCGTCGGCGGGGACCGGAACTCCGTCCTGCACGAAAGCGAAGGCGGGAACGCAGCGCCCGTTTTCGCTGGCGAGGCGGCCGATATTCTCGACCGATCCCGCCGTGGCGACAACCTTCAGATGGCCGTTCTTCCTAAGCGCGCGCGCCGCGAGCCGCTCGCCGACCGCATGATAGGCTCCGGTCGGCGAACCGGTGAAGATCGAGGCGCGCAGGAACGCATAGTCGCCGGAGACGAGGTAATAGAGAAGCCCGGCTACGAGCGCGAGCGCGGCGAGCCCGATCAGGAGGCCTCGCGCCCACGCCTTTCGGTCGCCGCCAGGTCCGAACGCGAGCTGATCGAGGAAACTCATGCAACGACACCCGACGTCAAAATCGCGAATTTGACGCGGGTGAGATATTCGTCAAGCGAAGCGCCCGGCGCAAGGGTTTGAAGCATGAGCCTGATTTGCGCCGCGCCTAGCGCGCCAGGCTCTCGCGCCCGTAGAGCAAGAGCATCGCGATGATGACGACGCCGTAGGTGATCTGCCGTCCCGCCTCCGGCATCTGCACCACCGACAGGATGGATTGCAGCAGCGTGATCAGGATCACGCCCGCGACGGTGCCGAGATAGTTGCCGCGGCCGCCGAGAATCGAGGCGCCGCCGAGCACGACAGCTGCGATCGCCGGCAACAGATACGCGTCGCCCATCGCCTGGGCGGCCTTGCTGGCGTAGCCAGCGAGCAGCACTCCGCCGAACGCGGAGAGACCGCCCGCCAGCGCGAACGCGATCAGCACCACGCGCTGCGTGTCGATGCCGGAGAGGTAGGCCGCGCGTTCGCGATTGCCGATGCCATAGACGGCGCGGCCGAAGGTGGTGCGATTGAGCAGGAAGATCGCGCCGGCGCCGACCACGCCCCAGACAATGAGCGCATTCGGCAGCCCGAAGACGACTTCGCCGGTGGCGAGCGCGCGCATCGCCGGCGACGAGGAGTCTTGCGGCGAGAAGCCGCCGGTGTGGACCACCATCAGCCCCTGCGCCACCGCGTTGACCGCGAGCGTGATGATCATCGAGGGAATCCTGAGATAGGCGACGCCAAAGCCGTTGACCAGGCCGAGGGCGATCCCGCAAGCGACGCCGAACGGAATGGCCATCGCTTCGCCGACCGGGCCCCACCCCGTCGCCGCCGTCGACATCATGCCTCCGACGGCCACCACCCAGGGGATCGAGAGGTCGATCTGGCCGAGCAGAATGACGATCATCGTGCCGGTGGCGATGACGCCAAGAAACGAGGCGACCTTCAATTGCTGCAAGAGATATTCGGGCGAGAGGAAGCTGCGCGAGTAGAGCGACCCAAGCAGCAGCATGGCGATGACGCAGCCGAAGGCGATCGCGACCGGCGGGTCGACGCGGCGCAGGAACGCGCCCGCGAGCCGGGTCTGCGTCCCCTCGCTCATGGGAACAGCTCCAGGCGATTGCGAACCTGAAACAGCCGCGCGGAGCCGACGCAGACCGCGGCCAACAGCACCAGACCCTGAAACAGCGGCTGCCAGAGCGGGTCGAGATTGAACACGAACAGGAGGTCGCCGATGGTGCGGAACATCAGCGCCCCAAAAATCGCGCCGATCGCGCTGCCCGACCCGCCGAACAGCGATACGCCGCCGAGCACGACCGCAGCGATCGAGAACAGGGTATAGGTGTTGCCGATGGCGGCCGAGGCCTCGCCCGAATAGGTGACGAAAGTGAGAAAGAGCCCGCCCAGCGCCGCCGCCAGGCCTGAGAGAAGGTAGGCGCAGAATTTGGCGGCGCCGACCGGAACTCCCGACATATAGGCGGCGGTCTCGGACGAGCCGATGGCGTAGGCCGCCCGGCCGACCGCCGATCGGCTATAAGGGATCCAGACCACGAGAACGACGGCGCCGAGCGCGACCAGACTCGCGGGCAAGACGCCGAAAACGCGCCCAGTCAAAGCGTCCGCCAGCGGTCCGTAGACGTCGCCGCCGGGAACCGGCCGCAACAGCAGAGCAAAGCCGAAGAACACCGCGCCGGTGGCGATGGTGGCGACGATCGGCTGCAACCGGCCATAGATGACGATGAGCCCGTTGATCGCGCCGCAGGCGAGGCCGGTCAGGAGGACGCCGGCGACGCCGGCCGTGGCGGTCAGGCCCGTGCCGACGACGATCCACGACGCCAGGCAATTGGTCAAAACGAACACCATGCCGACCGAAAGATCGATGCCGGCGGTGAGGACGACAAAGGTCTGCGCCATCGCCACCAACGCCAGCAGCACCCCCTTGTTGGCGGCCGTCTGCACCACATTGGCGCTGAAGCCGGCCGGATGGTTGCTCACGTAGATCGCAAACATGACGATGAAAAAAGCGAAGGCGAGCAGGGTTCCGCGATTTTGCCCTAGCCGGTAACGCCAGTCGCTCATGGCCGCGATCCCTCGCCCGCCGCGACCGGAGTCTCCGCCCCGATATTGAGGGCGCTTGCGATCAGCGCACGTTCGGTGATTTCCGCGCCGCGCAGCACCCGCCTGACGGCGCCGTCGTAGAGAACCAGCGCGCGATCGCAGCAGCCGATCAGTTCGTCGTAGTCGGTGGTGTAGAAGACGATCGCCGCGCCCTGATCCGCGAGCCGGCGCAGGAGCCGGTAGATTTCCTGCTTGGTGCCGACGTCGATGCCGCGCGTCGGGTCGTTGAGCAGAATGATGCGCGGCTCGGCCATCAGCCATTTGGCGATCACCACCTTCTGCTGATTGCCGCCCGACAGCGAACCCGCCGGAGCGTCCGTCCCGGCGACGTGGATGTCCAAAAGGTCGATCATCTCGGCGACCAGTGCGTGCTCGCGCGCGCTGTCGATCACTCCGCCGGTCGAGACCCGTGGCAGGGCGGCGAAGGAGAGATTCTCCCGCACCGACATCGGCAGCATCAACCCCTCGGTTTTCCGGTCCTCGGGAATCAGCGCCATGCCGATCCTCTTCGCCTTCGCAGCATGCGGACTCGAGGGGGACGCCGGGACGCCCGCGATGCGAATCTCGCCGGACACGCCCCGCAGGACGCCGAACAGCGCCAGCAGCAATTCCCGCTGGCCCTGCCCGTCAAGGCCGCCGAGGCCGACAACTTCGCCAGCCTCCGCAGTGAACGAAATATCGCGAAGACGGTCCGCCCAGCTCAGGTTCCTGACTTCGAGCAACGGCGCCGCGGCGGTCGCGCGGGCGGCCGGCTTCGGCGGAAAGACGTGGCTATACTCGCGCCCGATCATCATTTCGACGACCTCGTTGTCGGTCTTCGTTCCGGCGGCGTAGGTCGCGACATTAGCGCCGTTGCGAAACACCGTGCATTCGTCGGCGAGCTCGGCGATTTCATGCATGCGGTGTGAAATGAAGAGCAGCGCCAACCCCTCTTGGCGCAGGCGCTTGAGGACGACGAACACCTTGGCGACGTCGGCCGCGGTCAAGGCCGAGGTCGCTTCGTCGAGAATGAGGACGCGCGGCTTGCGCGCCAGGGCCTTGGCGATCTCGACCATCTGCCGGCGCGACAGCGGCAGATCCTTGACCAGCGCCATCGGATGGATGTCCGGCGCTCCCGCTCGCTCGAGCGCGTCCTCGGCGAGGCGCCGCTGCGCTCGCCGATCGATCATGCCGAAGCGGCGCGGCGGATTGGAGATAGCGATGTTGTCGGCGACCGAAAGGTCGGGAACGAGCGACAGCTCCTGGAAGATGCAAACAATGCCGGCGCGATTGGCGGCGGCGGGCGAATCGAAGGCGACCTCCGCCCCGTCGAGGAGGACGCGTCCGGCGTCGGGCGTGACGACGCCCGCGAGAATCTTGATCAGCGTCGACTTGCCCGCGCCGTTCTCGCCAAGCACGGCGTGAATGCGGCCGGCGAACACGATCAGGTCGGCGCTGGCCAGCGCGCGCACGCCCCCGTAGCGCTTGGACACGCCCTCCATGCGCAGGATCGGCGAGTCCGTCTGCTCCGCTCGGTTCACGCCGCCCTCGCCCATTACAATCGCTATGGGGCCGCGACGCGCCGGCCTCGCGGCGGCCGCCCTGGAACGATGTCGCTCCTTGGCGGCCGCGTCCGTCGACGGCTATTTGTTCTCCTTCGTCTGCCCCATAATTTCAGCGGCGCTGAAGTTGATGTTGCAGGTCGGGAACGAGTTGCCCACGAAGAAATTGTCGCCGAGCTTGGAATAGTAGTTCTCGTCGTCCTTGAAGTTGGGGTCTTCGGCGGTGGCCAGCGGCAGCTTGACCGCCTGCGGCACCACCTGCCCCTCGAGCGCGGCCATGGCAACCTTGATCGCGACCGCGACCTGAGCCGGCCCGGTGCCGCCGGAGGCGCATTTCAATCCTTCGCCGGCAAGCTTGGCGCAGAATTTGCGGAAGCCATTCTCGGTCTCGCCGCCGAACGGCGCCATCGGCTGCTTGGCGTCAAGCATCGCCTGCACGACGCCGGTGTCGCCGCCCTGCGCGGTGTAACCGTCAAAGTGCTTCTGCACCGCGATCGCATCGGCGGTCACCTTCTGCGCGGTCGGATCGTCCCACTTGCCGTAGACTTCGACCACGTCCCACTTTTTGCCGGTCTTGTCGAGCGTCTCATGGATGCCGTCATGACGGTCGCGATCGACGGAAGTGCCGGAGACGCCGCGCACCTCGAGGATCTTGCCGCCGTTCGGCAGATGCTTGTCGAGCCATTGCGCCCAATAGACGCCGAGGCCCTTCTGGTCGACATCGACGTTGATCGCGTCTTCGGTGTCGAGAATGTTGTCAAATGCAACCAGCACGACACCGGCGTCATTGGCGCGCTTGATGACTGGCTTGAACGCCGCGGGATTCTGCGCGTTGACCACGATCGCGTCGAAGCCGGAATCGATGAAGTTGTTGACCGCGGCGATTTGCGCCGCGACATCCTCGCCGGTTGAGACGACCTTGAACTCCTTGAGCTTGGCGGCGACGTCGGGCTGCGCCGCATAGGCCTTGGCCGTCTGGATCATCTGGATACGCCAGGTGTTGGCGATGTATCCATTGGCGAGCGCAATGCGGTAGGGCGGCTTCTTGGCCGGCCACTTGAAGAATTTGGTATTGGCGGTCCACGGTACGAAGCACTGCGGATCGGCCGCCGGGCCGGCGACTACTTCGGGACCGGCGGCGTAGGCGGGCGCCGAGAGGGCGCACGCGGCGGCGAGCAACCCGGCGAGCGCCGCCGAGCACAGAAGATGACGATGATTCATTAGAGTTCCTCCCAATTTGGTCTCGCGTCTCTTCAGATGTTGAACGACAGTTTTCGCATTCTAGTCCGTTTCGTCAGCACCTCCATTCTCATGGTCGGCCGCGCAGGCCGACGAAACCCGCCCTCGGGCCCTCGCTTGTCGGCCGGTCAGGCTGCTTGGCCTCTCAACTTCAGCGCTTCCTTCGAATCGATCTCGGCCTGAGCGAGAAGCTTGAGCGAGGCGGCCCGAGCGGCGTCCGGATCGCGGCGACGGATGGCGTCGGCAATGGCGCGATGGTCCGGAACAAAATGATCCATTGCGTGACAACTGACCCGCTGGAACCGGATCGCCATGGTCAGCGACGCCCGGATCGCCGGGCCGAACGAGGCCAGGAACTCATTGCCGGAAGCGATCAGGATCGAGACGTGAAAATCGACGTCGGCCTCGACGGAGAGCGGTGAGTTTGGCTCCACGCCCTCCATGAGGGCGAGCGCCCGATCAACCTCGGCGAGCCGGGCCGAGGTCGCGCGCTTCGCCGCGAAGGCTGCGGCTTCCGGCTCGATCATGCGCCTCAGCTCATAGAGGTCGCGCATGAACGCCGCGTTCGGCTCCTCGCCCATCTGCCAGAGCAGCACATCCTGGTCGAGACGATTCCAGGCGGCGCGGGGCCGAACGATCGTGCCGCGCCTCGGGGAGGATTCGATCAGACCCTTGCCCGCCAGCAGTTTGAGCGCTTCGCGAAACGAGGGTCGCGACACCGACATCAGCCGCGCCATCTGGGTCGCATTGGGGAGGACCGCGCCAGGCTCGAGTTCGCCCCCGACAATGCGCCGGCCCAGGCTTTCGGCCGCCTGAACATGCCGCGCAACCCTCGGCCGTTTCGCAAAACGAGCAAGCGGCAAGCGTTTCCCCTGACCTCAAGACGGCTGGGCCCGAGAGCGCCGCGTCCTTGCCCAATGGTAAGACTAATTGCACCCCTTCTGTCAACTATTCGTGAACGGCGGCGGGCGGCGCCGCGGACGAAAAAGCCCGCTCGGATCGCTCCGGCGGGCCCTGTCGCGGCGCTAGCCGGGCGGGCGTCCTACTTCGCCTTGTCGCCCTTGTCGCCCTTGTCGCCCTTGTCGCGCGCCTTCAGCGCCGCGCCGAGGATGTCGCCGAGCGAAGCGCCGGAGTCGGCCGAGCCGTATTGGGCGATCGCCTCCTTCTCCTCGGCGACTTCGAGCGCCTTGATGGAGACGGCGATCTTGCGCGCGCGGCGGTCGAACTGTGTGATGCGGGCGTCGACCTTCTCGCCGACCGAGAAGCGCTCGGGGCGCTGATCGCCGCGGTCGCGCGCGAGCTCGCTGCGCTTGATGAAGGCGGTAAGGTCAGTGCCGGCGATCTTGACCTCGAGGCCGCCGTCCTTGACCTCAACCACCTCGCAGGTCACGACCGAGCCCTTGCGCAGCTCGCCCTCGCCTTCCTCGCCGGCCTTCTTGGCCGAGAACGGGTCGTTCGCCAACTGCTTGACGCCGATGGCGATGCGCTCCTTCTCGACGTCGACGTCGAGCACCTTGGCTTTGACTTTGTCGCCCTTCTTGTAATCCTCGATCGCCTGCTCGCCCGGACGTGTCCAGTCGAGATCGCTGAGATGAACCATGCCGTCGACGTCGCCGTCGAGGCCGATGAACAGGCCGAACTCGGTCTTGTTCTTGACCTCGCCCTCGACGATCGAGCCGACCGGGTGCTTCTCGGCGAAGGCTTCCCAGGGGTTCTGCAGCGTCTGCTTGAGACCGAGAGAGATGCGCCGCTTGGCGGAGTCGACCTCGAGCACCTGGACCTCGACCTCCTGGCTCGTGGACACGATCTTGCCGGGATGGACGTTCTTCTTGGTCCATGACATTTCGGAGACGTGGATCAGGCCCTCGATGCCGGGCTCAAGCTCGACGAACGCGCCGTAGTCAGCGATGTTGGTCACCCGGCCCTTGAGCTTCTGGCCGACGCTATAACGGGCCTCGATGTTCGACCACGGGTCTTCCTGCAACTGCTTCATGCCAAGCGAGATGCGGTGGGTCTCGTGGTTGATCTTGATGATCCTGACCTTCACCTGCTGGCCGATGGTCAGGACTTCGCTCGGATGGTTGACCCGCCGCCAGGCGATGTCGGTCACGTGCAGCAGGCCGTCGATGCCGCCGAGATCGACGAACGCGCCATAGTCGGTGAGGTTCTTGACCGTGCCGTCGATGACCTGGCCTTCGGCGAGGTTGGCGACGATCTCGTGGCGCTGCTCGGCCCGGCTCTCCTCGAGCACCGTGCGGCGGGAGACGACGATGTTGCCGCGGCGCCGGTCCATCTTCAGGATCTGGAACGGCTGCGGGAGGTTCATGAGCGGCGCAACGTCGCGCACCGGGCGGATGTCGACTTGGCTCCGAGGCAGGAAGGCGACCGCCCCATCGAGGTCGACGGTGAAGCCGCCCTTGACCTGGTTGAAGATGACGCCTTCGACCTTCTCGTTCTTCTCGAACGCCTGTTCGAGCTTGACCCAGCTCTCCTCGCGCCGCGCCTTGTCGCGCGAGATGACGGCTTCGCCGAGCGCGTTCTCGATCCGCTCGAGATAGACCTCAACCTCGTCGCCGACGCCCGGCGCGGGGTCGCGGCCGTGGTTGGTGAATTCCTTGAGCGCGACCCGCCCTTCGGTCTTGAGGCCGACGTCGATGACGGCCATGTCCTTTTCGATCGCGACGACCTTGCCCTTGACGACTGTTCCCTCGAACGCTTCGTCGGCGCCGTAGGTCTCGTTCAGCAGCGCGGTGAAATCCTCGCGCGTCGGCGCCAGGGACTGAGTGGAAGCCATTGGTTCTCCTGAAGTCGCCCGAAATCGGGCGGCGCCGGCCTGGGGTTCGCGTTGACATTCAGGCGCCCGCTGGTCGGAAGGAGCCGCACTTGAAAATAGCGCGGTCCCCGTCGCCGCCTCATCGGCGGGCCGGCGCGAAACGGCCGACAGCGGAAGCCCGGGGTTCGTTCGCCATATGGGGAGCCCACGCGGCGAGCGCCAGCCGCTAGCAGGAAAGTTCCCGCCCGGCAAGCCGGAAAGCCGCAATCGGCGGCGCTCGGGCGAGGGCGCCTGAGGGAACGTTTCGCCAACGGACTGAGTTTGATCCTTTGGGCTTCAGCCCGGCGAGAATGGCCGCCATGTCGGCGCCGACATCCTGGAGCACATTGGCGCGGGAGGAAGCAATGACCGCAACCGGCGCGCAAGCCGCCGCCCGTGAGCCCCCGGGACTGGATCGCTCGAGGCGCGCGTCGAGCGGCGCAATCCGGTTCGTCGGCGCCATTGCCCTGGCCGCGTTGGCCGGCTTCCTCGCCGGGGCCGCTCCGGCCCGGGCGCTGGACAAGGTCACGTTCGGCACCAATTGGCTCGCCGATCCGGAGGCCGGGGGCTATTACCAGGCCCTCGTCGACGGCACCTACGCGAAATACGGGCTCGACGTCACCATCCTCCCCGGCGGGCCGGAATCGAACGGCGGGCTGCTTTTGCTCGCGGGCAAGATCGACTTCTTCCAAGGCGGCGACATGCTCGGCGACTTCCTCAGCGCCGAGCGCAACATTCCAACCGTCGCGGTCGCCGCCGATTTCCAGAAGGATCCGCAGATCTTCATGTCGCATCCCGACGTCGGGCTCGACAAATGGACGGATCTGCCGAAAGCCTCGACAGTCTACGTCAGCGCCGGCGGCGCCTTCTCGTTTTACGCCTGGATGGTGAAGCGTTGGGGATTCAGTTATGCGAACACAAAGCCGTACGATTTCGACTCGGCGCCGTTCATCGAGGACAAGCACTCGATCCAGGAAGGCTATCTGACCTCGGAACCCTACGCCATCGAGAAGGACGGCGGGTTCAAGCCCAATATATTCCTGTTGTCGGATTATGGATACTCGACCTATTCCTCTTTGATTGAAGCGCGCCGGGATACTGTCGAGAAGAATCCGGATCTGGTGCAGCGCTTCGTCGATGCTTCGGCGATCGGCTGGTATCACTACCTCTACGGCGACAACTCCAAGGCCAATGAGGCGATCAAAAGGAGCAACCCCGATATGAGTGACGGCCAGATCGCCTATTCGATCGCCAAGCTCAAGCAATACGGGATCGTCGACTCCGGCGACGCGTTGAAACTCGGCATCGGAGCAATGACCGACGCGCGGATCAAAAGCTTTTTCGACCAGATGGTGAAGGCCGGACTCGTGAAGGCCGACACCGACTATCACAAGATCTACACCCTCAAATTCGTGGACAAGGGCGTTGGCCTCGACCTCGGGCCGAAGCCAGCGGAAGGTCGCGACTGAAGGAAGCGGAAGGTCGCGACTGAAGGAACAGAGTCCCGGCCGCCGGCATTGACGGGCAAGCCGGAGCCTCGCGGCCCGTCCGCCGCGGCCGGACATTCGAGATGACCCTGATGAGCAGGATGCGGCGGTTTGTCGGGGAGCTCGCGGGCCGACCCGGCAGCGTGCGGCGGCCCGTCGCCTTCTTCATCCTCATCTGCGCGGTCGCCGGCCTGCTTTCGCCCTCGTTCCTCACGGTGAACAATCTTGTCGCGCTGTTGACGAGCTCGAGCTTCCTCGTTGTTGTCGCCGCCGGCGAGGCGATCGTCGTCCTCGTCGGAATGATCGACCTGGGCGTCGAAAGCGTGCTCGCAGCGTCAGGCATGTTCATCGCCTGGCTCACCGTGTTTGAGGGCGTTCCGGCGGGGCCGGCGATCGTGCTCACCCTCGCCGCCGGCGCGGTCGTCGGCGCCATGGCCGGCCTGCTGGTCGCGCGCGGCGGCATTCCGTCCTTCATCGTCACGCTCGCCACATATTGGGGCTTCCGCGGGGTCGCGCTGTTGTTCAATGGCGGCAATTACATCAGCCCCGACGCGGTGAGCCCCTCGCGGCCTTTCGGTTTTGCGTGGATCGCGGGCTCGATAGGCGGCTTCCCGGTGTTGATCCTCATCGCGCTTGCCGTCGTCATCGCCGCGCAGCTCGTGGTGTCGTTCACGCCGGTCGGCGCCTGGATCAGGGCGACGGGGTCCAACGAGAACGCGGCGCGCACGGTCGGCGTCAGGACGAACGCGGTCAAGGTGCTTGCGCTGGCGGCCTCCGGCCTCCTGGCGGCGCTGGCGGGAATCATGATCACCGCCTGGCAGGATTCGATCTACCCGCTGACCGGCTCGGGCGATTCCCTGCGAGCCATCGCCGGGGTGATCCTCGGCGGCATTCCCTTCAGCGGCGGACGCGGCACGATCGTCGGCGCGGCGCTCGGCGTTCTGGTGATCGGCGTCATCAACGACGTCATCGTGCTCATCGGCTTGCCGGCGCTCTACGAGTATATTTTCGTCGCGGTCATCCTCGTGCTTGCCGGCCTGCAGGCGCGATTGGCCTCCGCCAAATAGGTCGTCCAGGCCACCGCGTGAGACGAGGCGGCAGGCTCAAAACATCGCGTGGACGAGATCGGCGACGCCGAGGCCGCGGTTCTCCAATACGGTTCTGACCTTGCCCTGGCGGAAGACGACGATGCGGTCGCAAACCTGCAGCAGGTCTTCCAGCCTGTGGCTGACGAGAAGAACCGTCTTTCCAGCGCCGCGCAGCCGGCCGATCAGGGCGAGAACCTCTCCGACCTTCTGGACCGAGATTGCCGCCGTCGGCTCATCCATGATGATGATCTCGCGCTCGAACAGGATCGCTCGCCCGATCGCGACCGCCTGCTGTTCTCCGCCGGACAACTCGCCGACGATGTCGTCAGGCGAGATCTTGGTGTTCAGCTGGCGCAGAACGTCGGCCGCGCGCCGGCGCATTTCTCCCCGCGCCGAGATGAGGCCAAGGCGGCGAATCTCCTCGCCCAGGAACAGATTCTCCCAGACTCTGAGATCGGGAGCGAGCTCGAGCCGCTGATAGATCATCTCGATCTTGAGATCGGCTCTGGCCGTGCGCGGCGAACGGACCCGGACCTCCCGGCCGCGATAGACGAAGCGGCCGGAATCCGGATGATTGAAGCCAGTCAAGAGCGAGAGGAAGGTCGATTTTCCCGCGCCGTTATCGCCGACGATGCCGACGACCTCATGCGGGTAGAAGTCCAGACTGACGCCGTCCACGGCGCGGACCGGCCCGAAGGTCTTCACCACGTCGTGGACGGACAGGAGGGCCGATCCGCCGGCCTCGATCCCGAGGGAGGCGTCTCGACCGTTTCCTTGCATGCTTCCTTGGCCGGTCACTTCGCGGCTGTGACGTCGAAGGTCTGGGACGGGCCGTAGGGGAGAGGCGCGATCTGCTGCGGCGTGCCCCAGGCGGCGACCTGGTCGACATTGGCTTTGGTGACCAGCGTCATCGGGATGATGATGTCGCCATGAGCGAACTCCGCCAGCGGCGGCTTCTCGCCGTTCTTCAAGTAGTCGGCCATCGCCTCCACCGCCCAATAAGCCTCAACGAAGGGCGAATGGGTGACGGTGTCGAGCTGGCCGCCTGACCTCACTGCGCTCAGGCTCTCGGGCTGCGCGTCGGCGCCCACGACCAGCGTTTTTTCGCCGGGCGTGATTCCGTGGGTCTTGAGCGCGTTGATGACGCCGAGCGCCATGGCGTCGTTGCCGCAGACGACGAGCTGGATATCGGTCGTCTTGGCAAGTTCGGCGGACATCATCGTCTGAGCGGTGTCGGTCGCAAAATTCGCCGACTGATTGAGGACGACCTCGACCTCCTTCTTGTCCATCAGCAGCTGAAGCACGTCCATCGCGCCCTTGAGGCGGCCGATCGACACGCTTGCGCCCAGCGTGCCCTGGAGGACTGCGACATGCCATGGCTTCGGAACGTTCATCTTGGCCAGGGCGTCGATTCCATATTGGGTCTCCTCGCGGCCGAGCGTTTCGTCATTGTCGCCGATGAAAGCGACGCGCGCCTCAGGGTTGCTGACGTCGCGATCGATGGTGACGACCGGAACGCCCGCCTTCATCGCCTTCTCGGCCGTGGCGGTGACCGATTCCTGGATCGTGTTGAGGATGACGCCTTTCGCGCCCGCGGCGATGGCCTCGTTGATGTCCGCGATCTCGTCCGAGGCGGAGTTGTTCGCGTTGACGATCTTGATCGCCATATCCGGATAATGGGCGGCCGCCTGTTTGACCGCTTCGGCCATCGGCGCGAAATAAGGATAGGCGTAGCCGGTGAAGATGAAATAGACCGGCTTCGGGGTCGAAGACGACTGGGCTGCGTCGGCCGCCGAGGCGACGCCGGCCGCGAGCGCAAGCGAAGCGGCGCTTGCGGCAAGGCAAGTCAAGAGGCTGAGTTTCATGGGGGGTTCTCCGGTTCGTCCCCCAGGCTCGGCTTAGGATAGACCTCGGACATTACGAGCGCCTGTCCGGAGCGTTAAGCTCACGTAACGCTAGGCGCTGATTTCGCCGGACGTCCGTCGTCCCTTAGCCAGACGTAGATCGCGGGAATGACGAGGACCGTCAGCGCGGTCGACGATGCGAGCCCGAAGACGAGCGAGATCGCCAGCCCCTGGAAGATCGGATCGGTCAGGATGAAGGCTGCGCCGATCATCGCCGCAGCAGCAGTGAGCACGATCGGCTTGAACCGGGTCGCGCCGGCTTCGATCAGCGCGTCTCTCAGCGCGACTTTGCCGTCCGCGCGGCGGCGGCGAATGAAATCGACGAGCAGGATCGAGTTTCGCACGATGATGCCGGCAAGCGCGATGAAGCCGATCATCGAAGTTGCGGTGAACGCGGCGCCGAGCAGCCAGTGTCCGAGCACGATGCCGATCAAGGTCAACGGCACCGGCACGAGAATGACGAGCGGCAGCAGGAACGATCCAAACTGCGCCACGACCAGGAGGTAGATGCCGAGGATCGCCACCATGAAGGCCGCGCCCATGTCGCGAAACGTGACATAGGTGACCTCCCACTCGCCATCCCACAACAGCGTCGGCTTCGAGTCATCGACCGGCTGGCCGTGAAACTTGATCTCGGGCGGTCCGGCCGCGCCCCAATCCATTTTGGCGATTGCGTCCTGCACCGCCAGCATGCCGTAGACCGGCGCCTCGAAGCGCCCGGCGACCTCGGCCGACACCATCTCGGCGAAGCGTCCGTTATGGCGGAAAATCGGATGGGACGCGCGCTCGCGCCTGACCTTGACGACGTCGCCGAGCTCGACGTTCGTTCCCTGCCTGACTGTGCCGCCGGCGGGCAGCGGCGTCGACAGGAGGCGCTCGTCGAAGGCGAGCGCGCTCTTGGGCAGCTTCACGCTGATATCGATCGGCTTCAGGCCTTCGCCGCGCTGCGAATAACCGACCTTCACCCCGCCGACGATGGCCCCTATCGTGTCATAGACCGCATGCTCCTCGACGCCGTGGAATTCGAGCGCCTCCTGATCGATCGAGAAGCGCAGGCGGTCGCCGGGCGTTCCGAAACTGTCGTCGACGTCGACGATGAAATCCACGGATTCGAACGCCTTGCGCACTTTCGCGGCGAGCGCGCGGCGGCTTGTCCCGTCCGGTCCATAGATTTCGGCCAAAAGCGTCGCCAGCACCGGCGGCCCCGGCGGGACCTCGACCACCTTGAGCGCGGAGCCGGCGGGCAGCGCGAGATCAGCGAGCCGCTTGCGGATGTCGAGCGCGATCGCGTGGCTCGCCCGCGCGCGGTCGCCTTTGGCGACCAGATTGATAGAAAGGTCGCCCTGGTTCGGATCGGCGCGCAGATAGTAATGGCGCACGAGGCCGTTGAAGTTGAACGGCGCCGCCGTCCCCGCATAAGCCTGGATCGAGACAAGTTCAGGCAGGTCCTTCAGCCGGTCGGCCGCCGCCATCAACGCCCGGTCCGTGTCTTCCAGGCTCGCGCCATGCGGCAGGTCGAGGACGACCGCAATCTCCGACTTGTTGTCGAACGGCAGGAGCTTGACGCGAACGTCCTTGGTCGCGAACAGCCCGCAGGCGGCGACGGTCGCGAGGCCGACCGCGATGAGGAACGCTTTCGAGCGGATTCGCCCTTTGAGCAGCGGCCGCGCGATCCGCGCATAGAAGCGGCCCATGGCGCCGATGTCGTGATGGCCGCCCGGCTGGGCCTCCTTGGCGTCGAAACGGCGGCGCGCGAAGCGCAGCAAGAGCCAAGGGGTGACCGTCACCGCGACGAAGAACGAGAACAGCATCGCAATCGAGGCGTTGGCGGGAATGGGGCTCATGTACGGGCCCATCATGCCGCTCACGAACATCATCGGCAGCAGCGCGGCGATGATCGTGAGCGTCGCGACGATCGTCGGATTGCCGACTTCCGCCACAGCGTCGACGGCGGCTTCGGCGAGACCGCGGCCGTCGCGCATCGCCCAGTGGCGGGCGATGTTCTCGACCACGACGATGGCGTCGTCGACCAGAATGCCGATCGAGAAGATGAGCGCGAACAGGCTCACCCGATTGATCGTGTAGCCCATCAGCCAGGAAGCGAACAATGTGAGCAGGATCGTCGTCGGTATGACGATGAGCACGACGAAGCCTTCGCGCCAGCCGATCGCCAGCGTGATCAGGACGACGATGGACAGCGTCGCCAGGCCAAGATGAAAGAGGAGCTCGTTCGCCTTTTCGGTCGCGGTCGCTCCGTAATTGCGGGTCACGCTGATGTCGAGCCCGTCCGGAACGATGCGGCCCCTGACGATTTCCAGGCGCTTGAGGACGTCGTCGGCGACCAGGACCGCGTTGGCGCCCTTGCGCTTGGCGATGGCGAGAGTGACGGCCGGACGCCGGTCGAGCTTGCCGTCGGCGAGGCGGGTCATCGTCCAGGCGCGATGCTCGGGCTCGGCCGCGCCGACCACGACGTCGGCGACGTCCTTGACGTAGACCGGCCGGCCGTCGCGCGTCGTCAGCAGCAGGAGGCCGATATCGGGCACGCCCTGCAAGGTCTGGCCGGCGAGAACGGGCAGCGACTTCCCGCCGTCGCGGAACGCGCCGACGAGGAAGGAGCGATTGGCGTTGGTCAGCTTGTCGATCAGCTGGTTCAGCGTCACGCCATAGACGGCCAGACGCTCAGGATCGGGCTCGACGCGGATCTGGTTCGGGCTGCCGCCGACGATATAGACGCCGCCGACATTGTCGACTTTGACGAGCTCATGCTGAAGCTCTTCGGCGACCTGAAAGAGCCCGTTGTCCGACCACTGTCCGGCCTTGCCGGGGGCCGCCGAGAGCGTGAGATCGACGATCGCGACGTCATTGATGCCGCGGCCGATGATCAGCGGCTCGGGGATTCCCTTCGGCAAGTCGGCGATATTGGCGCGGATCTTCTCGTGGACGCGAAGGATCGCCGTATCCTGATCGGTTCCGACGAGGAAGCGCGCGGTGACCACGACGCGGTCGTCCTCGGTCTGCGAATAGACGTGCTCGACGCCGTCGATGCCCTTGACGATGTCCTCGAGGGGCCGGGTGACGAGCTCGACCGCCTGGTCGGCCTTGTAGCCGTTGGCCTCGACGATGATGTCGACCATCGGCACGCTGATCTGCGGCTCCTCCTCGCGCGGCAGCGAGGCGACGGCGATGAGGCCGGCGACGATGGCGGCGATGAGCAGAAGCGGGGTCAGCGGCGAATTGATGAACGCGCGGGTGATGAGCCCCGAAAGTCCGAGCTTCATGGCGCCACCAGCTCGTCGCCATCCTTGAGTCCGGCGAGAATCTCGACGTTTGCGTCCTGGCCCACGCCGAGCTGGACCACGACCTCTGTCCCGTCGGCGAGCTTCACATAGTCGACGCCGGCGCGGCGGTAGACGTAAGCGCGCGGAACGATGATGGCGCGCCGCACCCCGGTATTGACATAGACCCGCGTGCGTTCGCCGACGAAGTAGTCGCCCACGCCGGGCGCCTCGACGTCGGCGATGACCCTCCCGCCCTCGATCTCGGGGTAGACGATGCGGACGCGTCCCTCGCGCTTGGCGCCGCCGTCCTCGAGGCCGCGCGCGCCGATCTGCACCGCGTCGCCCGCCCGCATGAATCGGGCGTGCCGTTCGGGCAATTCAAGGCGCAGAGTGTAGCGGTCCTCGGCCAGCGTCGCGATCGTTTCGCCCGGCAGAACCACCGAGCCCTCGGAGACCGGCACACGCAGCACGCGCCCGGCGCCCGGCGCAAGCACGGCGCCTTCGCTCATCTGCTGGGCGACCACGTCGCGGTCAGAGCCCATCGCCGCGAGCATGCGCTCGGCGACATCGAGCGCCGTCTTCGCGGCGTCGACCTGGACCTGCGTGCTTACGCCGCGACGCTCGAGCTCGACCGCGCGGTCGAAGTCGGCCTTGGCCTTGTCGCGCTGCGACTGAAGCGACTGGATGCGCGATTCGAGGCCCTGCATCTGAAGAACAAGCTTGGGATCGGCGACCACGGCGATCTCAGCGCCCGCGGCGACGCTGTCGCCCTCCTTGACGGTCAGCGAGGCGATCGTCCCGCCGATGCGCGCCCGCCCGACCAGCTGATGAACCGGCTCGACCGTGGCGATCACGGCTTTCTGGTCGGCGACCTCGGTCGTGTGGACCGCGAATTCCCCGCCGGCGCGCGCAGAGGGCGGCGTCAGAAGCAGAGCGAGAATGATCAGGCGCGCGCGCATCGAAAATTTCTCCTGTGTTGGCGCTTGACATATATATTAGCGATAGCTAAATTAGCAACTATGAATTTACAGGAGCTGCAAACAAAGGCCGGGGCGGCGGAGGCGCTGCTCAAGGCGCTCGCCAACCGCAATCGCCTGGTCATCCTGTGCGAGCTTCTGAAGGGCGAGCGATCGGTCGGCGCGCTGCAAAGCGCGGTCGGTTTGAGCCAGTCGGCGCTGTCGCAGCATCTGGCGCGGCTGCGGGAAGACGAGCTCGTGACGACCCGCCGCGAGTCGCAGGCGATCTACTACTCGATCGCCAGCGATCACGTGAGCCGGCTGATCGGTCTTCTCTATGAACTCTATTGCGCCCCGGCGCGCCAAACGACGACGAAGCAACCCGCGCGGAGCGCGGAACGAAGGAGAGCCCTATGACGCTCGATCGCATGGTCATGGCCTTCGCCGGCCTTGTCATCCTTGTAAGCCTGACGCTCGCCGAGTTCGTCAGCCCCTATTGGCTGCTTCTGACCGCCTTCGTCGGACTGAACCTGATCCAGGCCTCGTTCACCGGGTTCTGCCCGGCTGCGCTCCTGTTCAAGCGCCTCGGCGTCAAGGCGGGTCAGGCGTTCTCATAAAGTGGCTGGGAGGCGGCCTCTTTGATCCATGTCATGGCGAGGCGACGCGGTTTGTGACGTTTTATCGGTGAAAGGCGGGAGGATTTGATATGACGCGAGTGGTGGTCATAGGAGCGGGAATCGGCGGCGCGCCAATGGCGTTTGAACTGCGCGAACGGCTGGGGCGCTCGGCGCAGATCGACGTGGTCGCAGAATCGGAATGGTTCCAGTTCGTTCCGTCCAATCCCTGGGTCGCGGTGAGCTGGCGCAAGCCCGAGGACGTGAAGGTCCATCTGCCGCCGGTGTTCGCCCGCATGGGGATCGGCTTCCACGCCATGGGCGCGAGGCGGGTCGATCCGGCGAAGAACGAGGTCGAGCTCGGCGACGGCCGGAGGCTTGGATACGATTATCTCGTCATCGCCACCGGCCCCAAGCTCGCCTTCGACGAGATCGAGGGCCTCGGCCCTGAGGCCAACTCCCGCTCGATCTGCCAGACGGATGACGCCGCGGTCGCAGCCCAACGCTGGGAGGAGTTTTGCAAAAATCCAGGCCCGATGGTCGTCGGCGCGACGCAGGGCGCCTCATGCTTCGGCCCGGCCTACGAATACGCCCTGACCGCCGCCACCGACCTTCGCCGGCGGAAGATCCGCGATCGCGCGCCGATCACCTTCGTCACTTCGGAGCCCTATATCGGTCACCTCGGCCTTGGCGGGGTCGGCGACACCAAGGGCATGCTCGAATCGATCCTGCGCGAGAAGGACATCAAATGGATCACCAACGCCAAGGTCGATCGCATCGCGCCCGACGCGGTCGAGGTCACCGAAGTCAACGAGGACGGATCGGCGAGGAAGGCGCACAAGCTGCCGTCGAAATTCTCGATGTTCATTCCCCCCTTCCGCGGCGTCGACTGCCTGAAGGGCGAAGACGGCAAATGGATCGCCGGGCTCGTCAACCCGCGCGGCTTCGTGCTCATCGACAAGCATCAGCGCAACCCGCAGTACAAGAACATCTTCGCGGTCGGCGTCTGCGTCGCGATCCCGCCCTATGAGCCGACGCCGGTTCCGGTCGGCGTGCCGAAGACCGGATTCATGATCGAATCGATGGTGACGGCGACCGCTCACAATATCGCCGAGCTCGCGGCAGGGAAGGAGCCCTCGCACCTGGCGACCTGGAACGCGGTCTGCCTCGCCGATTTCGGCGACAGCGGGGTCGCCTTCGTGGCGCTGCCGCAGATTCCGCCGCGCAACGTCAACTGGTCGAGCCAGGGCTATTGGGTGCACATGGCCAAGGTTGCGTTCGAGCGCTATTTCCTGCGCAAGGTGCGCAACGGCTCGAGCGAGCCGGGCTATGAGCGCTTCGTCATGAAGAGGCTCGGCGTCAACCGCCTGCGCGCGCCCGAGCTGGTGTAATCGACGCGAGGACGCCGGCGCGCCGGGCCGGCGCTCAGCGCATCGGCGCGATCTCCAAACAGCGGGCAAGGCGTTCGAGCCTTCCCGCCTCGACCGGCGCCGGCGCCAATTCCGGCGCTTCCTCGTCCTGAAACCGGATGAGGCCGCTGTTCACCTGCCATAAGCCGTCCAGAAAAACCGAGATATCGACGTCCTCGGCGTCATCGCCGGGTTCGAGCGGTCTGAACCTGCCGTGGAAGAATGCGTATTCGACGCCATTGATCAGGTGCGGGACGATCCCCTCCAGCCGGAAGGCGACCCGCTCGTCGCATTTATCGCGGGAAATATATTTAAATACCAAAATCTGCCGAATTTTATAGACCTTACCCTCTGTAAGGTATTCGTCGACAAACCGATTCCTCAGGCCATCGATGGGTTGCGCATTGACGCAGACGATCTTTTGCCCGACATACCAATCGCGCACGACATTCTCCTCCGCCCGAAGAGTTATTACTGCCGACCAAAGTACCTTCGCTGCCAACTCTGAAATCTAAACGTAAGCATGAACGTAGGCCGTCGGCGTCGACCTGCAAGTTAACTGCAGCTTTCGCAATCCTTAAGTTTAGGTAACCTCCCGGATTGTTGTTCGCGACGACGGCCGCGTGGCGTCGGCCGCTTTCCGCGCGGGCGCAACCTGCGGAGATCGAGAAGCGCAGCGGCTGCAAAGGCCCGGTGTCGAAGATTCGCCGATGACCGAGGCGTCGCTCCGCTACCCCGGGCTCGCCACTTCGCTCTTGCGGCGCCTTCGGCGACAAGTGGACGCCGTTCGCGGAAGTCCCGAGGCGCGCCAGCCGGTCGTCGCCATGGCGAAAGTGCAGCGCGCCGCCAACGCACGGTCATGCGGTGACCGGACGCCGGTCCCCTATTCCGCGTGCGATGGCTCGGTCCGGCTCCAGTCCGGGTCGGGGATCTTGACGCCCGGCTGGCAGATCGGCTCCTCGATCCCGACCCCGCTGCGAACGGGGCGGAATCCATAAGAGCCGAACATTTTCTTGCCAAAACCGGAATTATGAGTTATGATTGTTCCTATAAGCCGAATCCTACCTGCCCCGGGGCATCGACGAGGAGTGGAAGTGCTGTTGAGACGAATTGCACAGACCGTGAGATAGCACCAGATTTTTTCCATTTGAATCGGCCGCAACCCATTGAAAAGGCCCGATTCGGAAAAGCGAATGAAAACAAAAGAAAGCCTTCTGGCTTTCATCGGCTTTCTTAGCTTTGCCCGAGCTTTCGGCCGTGCGCGGACGGGGTCGAGCCGACCCTTCGCTCACGCCCGCCAGGGGAAGGTCCAGGTCTCGGTCAGCGCCTTGGGGCCGGCGCGGAGGAAAACGCGGAGGTCGGCGCTCTGGCCGGCGTCGACCGCGACGTCCACCCCGGCGCGGAAGCCCCGGATGTGGGTGTTCGGCTCGAGGAACGTGCGGAGGATCCGGCCGGCCGACGCCGTCGCGACAGTTTCGACCATCGACGGGTCGCTCATATAGTACGAGAGATCCCCGCCGGAAAAATCGATGAGGAAGCGCGTCGCGCCGGGCGGCGCCGATTCGGGGGCGCCGAGGGCGCGCGGGGCGACGCGGAACGTCGCGACCGTCCGGCCGCCCGGCGTCAGGCTCTGATCCGTCGCGAGCGAGGTGATGCGATAGCCGTAGGCGAGCGACTTGCCGGGGTCGAGCCCCTCCTTCGGCGCCCAGAAGACGACGATGTTGTCGTTGGTCTCGTCGCTGGTCGGCAACTCGACCAATTCCACCCTGCCCTCTCCCCAGCCCTCATGCGGCTCGATCCAGTAGCTCGGCCTCAATTCGTAAGCGAGGTCGAGATCCTCGTAGTCGCTGAAATTGCGGTCACGCTGCAGGAGCCCATACCCGCGCGGATTGACGTCGAGGAAAGCCGAAGCGCTCGGGGCCGCCGGATTGCTGAGCGGCCGCCAGATCCACTCGCCAGCGCCGGTGTGCATGAGCAGGCCGTCGGAATCATGCAACTCGCCGCGGAAGTCGTCGTGGAAGCGCCGGTCGGCCTTGCCGACGAAATACATCGACGAGAGCGGCGCAAGCCCCAACTCAGTTATCGCCTTGCGCGCGAACAGCGTGACATTGGCCTCGATCACGCTTTCCTGGCCCGGAATGAGGTCGAAGCGGAAGGCGCCGGTCGCGGATTCGCTGTCGAGCAGCGCATGAATGACGATGTGGTCGGCCACGGCGTCCGGCGTCTCGATCCAGAACTCGCGAAAGAACGGGAACTCCTCCTTGGCGCCCGGATTGGCGTTGATCGCCAGGCCCCTCGCCGACAGGCCGTAGCGCTGGCCCCGGCCGAGAAAGCGGAAATAGCTCGCGCCGAGAAACGCGATCACCTCGTCCCAGACATGCGGGGCGTTGATTGGAAAGCGCAGCCGAAAGCCGGCGAAGCCGAGATTGATTGGCAGGGCGCCCTCGACCTTGGTCCTGCCATAGTCGAAGAGGCTGGCGGAATAGGGAATCGGCGCCGGGATTCCGTCGCGCAGCACATTGACGGGCACCGGGCGCTTGTAGAGATGCCCGAGATGGAAGAGTTCGAGGCGGAAATTGGCCCCTTGCTGGCCGAGCAGCGGCGGCTGGTCGGATTTGAACCGGATGTCGCGCCAGGCGTCGAAATCGAGATTCGCGAGGCCGTCGGGCAGAGAGGGAATCGAGGCGTCGAACGGCGCGGCGGCGAGCTCCCGCGCCCGATTGACGACGTCGCCATAACCGAATGGCGTCGGCGCGCCGGCCGCGGGCGGCGCGGGGTTGGTCTGGGCCGCCGCAGGCGCGACGAAGCGCGCGCCCGAAGCGGCCGCGAGGCTCACGAGCAGCGCCCGGCGGGACAGATCATGCATGAGGGACATTCAGGCTGGGCGGCGCGTGGGCCAGCGCCGTTACGGCCACGGCGCGAACGGGCCCGCGCCGCTCGGGTAGGTGTGCACGATCGCTTCCAGCCCCATGCTGAAATTCGACGTGATCTGATAGTTCACGCCGACGCCGAGGGTCCCGACCGCCTGCACCGCCCCGGGACCCGAGAAAACGCTGTTCATCGCGTCGCTGGCGTTGAAAATGCCGCCGGTGAAGCGGGTCGGGCGAATGAAATCGACTCCGGTGATCAAGTAGGGCGTCACCTGGCCCATATTGTAACCGACGATCGCCGAGCCGCCGGCAAAAGCGCTGCCGCTGAATTGGGTGAATCCGGGGCTCGACTGGAGAAACGGCATATAGCCGGTCGAGCCCTGCACCCCCAGCATGATTCCGTTGTCGAACACGTGCTCGTAGCTGAGGTCGGTCTCGCCCCCGACCCCGCCCTTCACCCCTTTGCCGCCCCAGACCGAAACGCCCGCGCCGACCGAAAGACCGGCCCAAGGGTCCGGCGCAACGTCGGTCGGGCCGGGGCCGAGCGCGGGATAGTTCGACGGGGCGGTCGGCAGGTCGGCCGCTGCGGCGGGCCGGACCAGGAGGTAAACCGCGGCGGCGGAAAGATAGGAGAAAACGACGCGCATGGCTCCATGCCTATCACAAACCGGCGCCCGATGCATTGCGGTTTCGACTACGGCATATTGATGGCGGGCGCACGATCCGTCGAGGCCGGAGACGGCCGGCGCGAAATTGCCGGGCGCCCGCGCTGGACAAGGCGCGGCGGCGGCGCCTATAAGCCGCGATCCGCTGCGTCTCGACGGCGCCGGCCGCCCAGGTAGCTCAGTTGGTAGAGCACGTGACTGAAAATCACGGTGTCGGTGGTTCGATTCCGCCCCTGGGCACCATCCCTGCATCCTTCGAAATCTCAAATCGTCCAAAAATCCTATCGAAATCAAGGCTTTTGCTCGGCTCAGTATCCAGCCCAGTCCCATAAAGACCGTTGACATCCGACGATTTTGTTGGCCTCATTGTTGGCCTCGGCACTAGCAAGCACTCTGAGGCCAACAGATGCCGCTCACAGACAAGCAGATTCGGAGTACCGACGCGGCGAAGGGACACGTCGTAAAATTGTCCGACGGTGAGGGGCTTCAGCTTTGGGTCACGGCGTCGGGTGCCAAGCTTTGGAATCTCGCCTACCGATTCGACGGCAAACAGCGAAAGCTCGCCATCGGTCCTTTCCCTCGCGTCTCGCTGAAGGAAGCCCGCCAGCGCCGTGACGAGGCCAAGCGACAGTTGAGTGTTGGCCTCGATCCGAGCCAACAAAAGCGGCTTGCTAGGGCGGAAAAGGCCAACGCGCAGGCCAACACGTTCGGGATCATCGCCGCCGAATTCGTCGCCAAGAAGCATGCCGAGGGACGAGCGGACGCGACAATCGCGAAGCTGGAATGGCTCACCGGAATGGCAAGCCCAGCGCTGGGGGCTCGGCCCATCGCCGAAATCACCGCTCCGGAAATCCTCAGAGTCTTGCGCACAGTCGAGGCGCGGGAGCGCCGGGAAAGCGCCCGTCGACTCCGAGCGACGATCGGCTCAATCTTCCGTTACGCGGTCGCCACGGGCCGCGCCACTGGCGACCCGACGTTCGCGCTCCAAGGCGCGCTTACCGCCCCAATCGTCATTCCTCGCGCCGCCATTATTCAGCCCGCAGCGCTCGGCGGCCTATTGCGGGCGATTGACGGGCACAATGGGACACCAGAGGTTCGATACGGCCTCCAATTGCTCGCTCTTACCTTCGTCCGCCCCGGCGAACTTCGGGGCGCGACTTGGGCGGAAATCGACTTCGAGGGGGCTGTCTGGACGATCCTACCGGACCGTATGAAGATGCGCCGACCACACCGCGTCCCGCTGTCGCGTCAAGCCCTTGCGGTCCTTCGAAACGCGAGGTTGATCTCGGGCGGCGCTCTCGTCCTTCCAGGCCTCCGTGGGCGCGACCGTTCGCTGTCGGAAAATACCTTCAACGCGGCCTTGCGTCGTCTCGGCTTCTCCAAAGAGGAAATGAGCGCCCATGGCTTCCGCGCCGCCGCGTCGTCAATCCTGAACGAAAGCGGGCTATGGAACCCGGATGCGATCGAATCGCAGCTTGCCCACGTCGAGGGAAACGCTGTTCGTCGCGCTTACGCCCGAGCGGAGTTTTGGGACGAGCGAGTCAAGATGATGCAATGGTGGGCTGACAGGCTGGATGGCTTGAAGCGCAGCGATCCAATCCGCCGACTCGCTCAAGCAGTCTGAACAAAGCTCACACTGTCCAAAATCGTCCTCACCTCCCCGACGCTCCGCGCCACCTTGTACTGCCAGCGCCCGAAAGACTTGGCGGCGTTTACGGCGCTGACCCATCGCTCCGCTGCCTGCACCTTGATCTCGGCCTTCTTGTCGAAGCCCTTCGTCTCGAGGATCATAAACTCACCTTCGCTCGACTTCAGCCGGATTATGAAGTCAGGCTCATAGTCGTGAGCCTCCCCATAGTCGAGATAGGGGATCGCGAAGCCGAGCCCGGCGTTCTTGACGAACGCTGCGACCGCGGGTGGTGGTCAATCATGTACGCGGCGGTTTGCTCCCATACGTCCGTGTCGGCGACGACGAGATTGATGTGGCTTCTTTCGACCTCGCGCACGTCGCGGCTCGTCCAGAACGACACGTCGCCGGTCGAGCCCGCCTTTCGGTTCTTTTCGAGAACCGGGAGTTCCGGAGCTTCACCGGAGTTGGCGTCCGGCTTGATCGCCTCGACTATGGGGGATACTCGCAGCGAATCAAACGCGCGCCAAGACATTCCTTCCGCTGGCCGCGTACCATTTGCCCCCGCGTGGCGTCGAAACGCCCCGCGCATTAAGGGCGTCGGCGATGTCGCGCAGCGTCGTCGCGCCCGACTTCCGGATTTCGTCGATGATCGGCAGAACGTTGCCTGCGGCGCGATCGGCTTCCGCCTTCAATACCGCGGCGGCCCGGCCCCGCGCCTCGTCGAGCTTGGATTGCCAAGCCTGACGCCGCGCGCTTTTGCCGCAGCGAGCGCCGACTTGGTGCGACCCGCGATCAGCGCGCGCTCCTTTTCCGCCAGCGCGGCATACAAGTGCTCCGGCCGAAAATACGCTTTACCCCCCATCTCGGACATTGACCTCGCCACGAAGTGGGCGTCGCTTGATCCGCTGGTGGTGCGACAAAGTTGCGACGACCATCAGCCTAACCGCGTCATTTTCCTTGTAGAAATCCGTCTCTTCTGCACTCGGGGTCGGGATACGTATAGAAGCCCTTTCCCGTCTTGAGGCCCAATTCTCCGCGGCCGATTTTTTCCTTAAGCGCAAGCGGCGGCTCGTCGCGCGGATCGCCCGATTCTAAAAAATAGACCTTTTCGATCGCAAATATGACGTCGAGGCCCACGAGATCCATGAGGAAAAAAGGGCCGTAGTTCATTCCGGTGAACACCATCCAAGCCCGATCGATGTCGCGGAAGTCCACAAAACCGCCCGCCCACATGTAGAGACTCTGCCGTTTGACGGCGCGCCACACGCTGTTGAAGCAAAATCCAAGGATTTCCTTCTGAACCGGCAATGGTACGCAGGCGACCGAGCGAACGAAGTCGCGCGCTGTCGATAGTGAATCTGGAGTCGTGCGAGTTCCGCCCATGATGTCGGCTATGTTCATGCCGACCGCTGGCTGGTAGAAGTGGATGTTGAGGCACTTCTCCGGACGTTGCGTCGCGCTTTCGATTCGGGAAATGGGTATTGAGGAGCTGTTGGTCGCGAGGAGCGCATGGCGGGGGGCGAGCCGATCCAATTCGGCGAAGACCTTGCGTTTGGTCTCTAGCTCTTCTGGCACTACTTCGATGACTAGGTCCGCCGCGCCTATGGCGCGGGCGAGGTCATCATAAACCTGCACTTTCCGCGCGTGCTCTTCCCATTGGGCGATGGGAAACGTAGGCCCTTTGCCGGTCATCTGCATTGCACTGCGCACCTTGGTTTGCATCTTTGCGAACGCAGAAGGTTCCGGATCGAAACCACATACGGCGTAGCCATATGCCGCCGCCTGGATCGCAATCTGCGTCCCCAAGGTACCCAAACCTACGACGCTGACTTTTTCGATTGGTTTCATGTCTTTTTGGTCCGCCTTATGATTCAGAGGGGTGTCCTCGAGCCGCCCGCTCATTCAGTTCCTCGAAGAAGTGGGGCAGGCCGGGGTCTTGCTCCAACAGGACATGAAGCATGCACCGTTATTCCCACCGCCAGTTGGCCGAGATTGCTCGGAACCCTCGGGTCGTCGCGAACATGCAAGACGAGCCGCGCGTTTGGCGGGAATGCTTGGCCGCAAAGCTCCGTCACGGCGAGGCCGACGTTTTGAGAATCTCGATCAGCTTGCGGTCGCGCCATTGCTGCAGCTCGGCAATGCTGCGCGAGCCGGCTTCCGCGGCGACGCCCTCGATGATCATCTGCTGCACCGGCGCGGTGAGCCGAGGGGCGCCGAGATCGTCCATCCAGCTCTGCACCGGCCCGGCGCCAAGATGCGACATGAAATGCGCCATCCCGCCTTCGCCGCCCGCGAGATGGAAGGTCAAATGCGGGCCCATCAGCGCCCAGCGCAGGCCGGGACCATAGGTGATCGCGGCATCGGCATCAGCGACCGAGACCACGCCTTCGACCACGAGATGGATCGCCTCGCGCCACAACGCCGCTTGCAGCCGGTTGGCGACGTGGCCCCTCACTTCCTTTTTGATATGGATCGGGTGCTTGCCGATGTGGCGGTAGAAATCGATCGCCCTCTCGATGGCGGCCGGCGAAGTCTTGGCGCCGCCGACCACCTCGACCAGCGGAATGAGATGCGGAGGGTTGAATGGATGACCGATGACGCAGCGCTGCGGCTGCCTGCACCTCTCGGTCACGCGGCTCATCAGCAGACCCGACGAGCTCGAAGCGATGACGACTTCGCCCGGCAACGCCGCGTCCATCTCGGCAAACAACGCGATCTTGAGATCCTCGTGTTCCGGACCGCTTTCCTGCACGAACTGCGCTCCCTCGAGCGCCGGGCCGACGTCGCGATAGAAGCGCAGGCGTCGACCGTTGGCGCCGGCACTGACCCAACCGAGCGTCCGCAGTGTCGGCCAGGCTGTGTCTGCGAAGCGGCGGACGAAGGCTTCGCCGTCCGGCGAGGGATCGTAGACGGAAACCTCCAAGCCGCGGGCGAGGAAATACGTCGCCCAGCTTGCGCCGATGGTGCCCGCGCCGATCACTGCGACCCGCTGAATCATGTGCCCTCCCGCCGTGGCGAGTGCTCACTCCCCGCCGTTTTCGTCGCCTTCCTCGCTCAGCCTCTCTACTGAACCGGGATTCCCCAAATGAACCCCCAATAGGCGTGAATACTCGCGCTTCTTCGGTCTCGCTGCAAGCCAGAAGCGCGTGCGGACGGGTGCCGGCACATCGGCGAGTTCGACGGCCAGTCGAAGATCCGACCATTTCTCCTGGCATTGCCGCCGACGATCCAGCGCATTGTCGGATCGCGGCGCAGGCGCGTGGCGTCGTTCACATCCTCATAACCTGCAACGCGACCAAATACCGACTGCCGGAACAACCCAGCCAATGAGTGCCGACCATTCTTGCCAGTGCGTGCGTCGGCGAGAACATTACTCGCCATCATGGACAAGCCGATTGCTTCGTCGAGTTCGCGATAGGCCAGCAGCCCAGCATCGAGGTGACTACGGAACCGCGAAACCGGAGCATCAGGCGGTGGTCAGAATGGAGCCGAACAGCAAATGATTCCGATTCACCCGCTGGGTGCGCCATGGTTGCCTCTCTCGATTCAAGATAAGCTGCCGATGGCTATCTCTGCATCGCGCAAGCCGCGCCGAAACTCAGTGCGTTATCCGGTGAACGCGGGATGAACTTGGACATCGACGGTTGGCTCCGCGGGATCGGCCTCGCCCAGTATGCCGAAATTTTCCGCGCTAATGACATTGACATCAAGCTGCTGGGCCAGCTGACCAACGACGATCTCAAGGAGGTCGGCATCGTGTCGCTCGGCCATCGAAAGAAGCTGCTCGAGGCGATCGCCGCCCTTGTTGCGGTGCCCGAAGTCTCCTCGTCGATACCCGTCGCCGCAACGGAGCTGAAGGCCCATGACGCCGCCGAGCGCCGCCAAGTCACGGTAATGTTCTCGGACCTCGTCGGGTCGACTGCGCTCTCTGCCCGCATGGACCCGGAGGACCTGCGCGAGGTCATTTCAGCCTATCAGAGTTGCGTCGCCGGGACGGTGCGCCGCTTCGGCGGGTTCGTGGCGAAGTATATGGGCGATGGCGTCCTGGTGTATTTTGGCTACCCGCAGGCTCACGAAGATGACGCTGAACGGGCAGTTCGGGCCGGGATAGAGCTGATCGCAGCGGTGACTGCACTAAAGACGTGTACTTCGCTGCAAACCCGTGTCGGCATTGCGACTGGGCTGGTCGTGGTCGGCGACCTCGTCGGATCGGGGGCGGCTCAGGAACAAGCGATTGTCGGCGAGACGCCGAACCTGGCCGCGCGCCTGCAAGGTATCGCCGAGCCGGACACCGTTGTTATTGCCGAAGGTACGCGAAGGCTTCTCGGCAATCTTTTCGAGCTTGATGATCTCGGCGCCAAAGATCTCAAGGGTGTCTCGGGACCAATCCGGGCCTGGGCGGCACTGCGGGCGAGTTCGGTGGAAGGCCGTTTTGAGGCGCTGCACGAGATCGGCCTGACTGCACTCGTCGGGCGCGAAGAAGAACTCGAAATCCTGCTGCGGCGCTGGGCGAGAGCAAAGACTGGCGAAGGCCAAGTAGTGTTGCTCGCGGGCGAGGGCGGTATCGGCAAATCGAGGCTTACTGCAGCACTTTTAGAACGACTCACCACCGAGCCGCACACGCGCTTGCGCTATTTCTGCTCGCCGCAGCACACTGACAGCGCGTTTCATCCAATCATCGGGCAGATGGAACGTGCCGCTGGACTGGCTCACGACGATACCCCACAAGCGAGACTCGACAAACTCGATACTTTGCTGGCGCAGACCTCGACCTCCACGCAGGACGCGGCGCTCTTTGCCGAGTTGCTGTCGCTACCAAACGATGGTCGCTACCCCGCGCTCGAACTGACACCTGAGCAGCGGCGACAGAAGACACTCGAAGCGCTCAGTTTACAAATGGAGGTGCTTTCACGCCAAAGCCCGGTGCTGATGATCTTTGAAGATGCGCATTGGACCGACCCAACAAGCCTAGAAGCGTTCGGTCGAGCGGTGGACCGAGTCGCGACCCTTCCCGTGTTGCTGATCGTGACGTTTCGGCCGGAGTTCCAGGCACCGTGGATCGGACGGCCTCACGTTACTTCTCTCACCATCAACAGGCTAACGCGGGGCGAAGCCGGCGTGGTGATCGACCGCGTCGTCGGTAACACGCTTCTGCCGCCAAACATTCGGCAGGACATCATCGAGCGCACTGACGGCGTCCCGCTGTTCGTGGAGGAGATGACGAAGGCCGTCCTGGAGGCGGAAAGCTGGGGCGAAGCGCGTCAGACCGCCGCTGCAGTTCCGTCCCCTTCCGTCGCGGTCCCCGCAAGTTTGCACGCTTCGCTGATGGCTCGGCTCGACCGGCTCGGCCCTGCCAAGGAGGTAGCGCAAATTGGCGCGGCAATCGGGCGAGAGTTTGCCCATGTCCTGCTCGCTGAGGTAGTGCGCAAGCCGGAGGCAGAGTTGGGATCGGCCCTCGACCGTCTCATTCAAGCTGGCTTGTTTTTCCGGCAGGGCGTGCCGCCACATGCGACCTACCTGTTCAAGCATGCGCTGGTGCAGGACGCTGCCTATGGCACGTTGCTGCGCGGCCCGCGTCAGGCACTGCACGCGCGGATCGCAGCTGCTATCGAAACGCGGATGCCGGAGCGCGTCGAGCGCGAGCCGGAGCTGCTGGCCTATCACTATGCTGGGGCCGGGCAGCCGGATATGGCGGCCGGCTATTGGCTTGCCGCCGGCCGGCTTGCCGCCCGGCGCTCGGCGAACAGCGAAGCAGTTGCCCATCTGACGCGCGGAATCGCCGCGGTGCGCGGGCTGCCGGAGACCGTGGAGCGTAACCGTCAGGAGCTGGCATTGCAGCTGGCGCTTGGCCCGGCGCTGCTGTCAAGCCGCGGATTCGGCGACCCTGAGGCGTCGGCGGGCTATCAGCGCGCCGCCGAACTGGCTCGGCGGCTCGGCGACGATCGCGACCGGTTTGCCGCGACCTGGGGGTTGTGGATCTCGATCCGGGCGAGCAGCGCTAGCGAACACATGCGACTACGGCTCCAGTATTTGGGCGAAATGGTCGAGGCCGCTGAGCGGACCGGCGACGCTGAGCTGCTGCTGCAGGCCCATCATTCCTCTTGGTCGACACGCATCTGGAATGGAGAATTCGCTCGCGCCAGCGAGCACGTGCGCTCCGGGCTAGCGCTCTACGACCCGGAAAGGCATCGCCACCATGCGCTGATGTACGGCGGCCACGATCCGGGGGTCTGCGGCAAGGGACAGAGAGCGGTCGCCCTGTGGGCGCTGGGCTGTCCCGACCAGGCCGTGCAGAGCGCCCGCAAGGGCATCGTGTTGGGGCAGGCCTCGGATCATTTGCCGAGCCTCCTTCACTCGCTGTGGTTCGCCGCCAGCGTTTATTTTTTGCGGCGGCAAGCGGCTGACGTATTCGAGTGCAGTGCGCGGCTGCTGGCGCTCGGCGGCGAGCATGGCCTCAAACTGTACGAGGCGATCGGCGGCGTCTTTCATGGATGGGCGCGCATTCAACAGCGTGACGCGCAAGCCGGACTCGCCGAATTGCGCACTGCCGTCGCCGCCTACGCCACCACTGCGCACGTCAACTTGGATCTATACCGCGCCATCTTGGCTGAAGCCGAGCTGCGGGCCGGCAATCTTGAGGAGGCCGCGGCGGTGCTAAATCAGGGTGAACGAACCTCCGACGAATGGTGGCGGGCAGGGCATCTCCGCTTGCGCGGCGATTTGCTGCTGCGCGGTCCTGGCGACAACCGAGCGGCAGCTGAGCGGCTGTATCGCGAAGCAATCAGCGTTGCGGCGGGGCAGCAGGCCAAGTCCCTCGAACTGCGCGCCGCGACAAGCCTGGCGCTGCTTCTCCGCGACAAGGGCAAGCGGGATGAGGCGCGCAATCTTCTCGCTCCGGTCTATGGCTGGTTCACCGAAGGCTTCGACACACTCGATCTGAAGGAGGCCAAAGCGTTGCTGGACGAACTGGCGTCTTGAGCAACCGAATGACCCGGCGACTTCCGTTAACGGCGCAACCTACCCGCCCAGCCAAAGACCGCTTCGTCGCGCTTACCGCTCGTTCATAGGGCCCACCTTGAACGCGTGCTTTGGGTCGAACTTCGCGTTCGCCGCCCCGTTTGGCTATGACCGCTATTTGCGCACTCCGGCCGTCCCGGGTGGCGGCTTTGAATGATCGCGGTCCTATCTTCGCGATGTTCTGCCGGCGCCTCGCTGGATGCACGCTTCGGGCGGACCCTTGCCGTTCCCGGGCGATGCTGGAAGGTAGGTGTCGCTGTCCAAACCTGGCGTCCCCGTCGTCTCAAAATGACAGCTGGATCACGCCGGTCCTTGCGCGAAAGGCTCTGATAGTGTGGACTAAGACAAATCACCTATTTGCTTCTGACATAGCTTCCTGGCGCCTAGTCTCAATCACCTTGAGGGGCCCGAGGCCATTGCGGGTCGCGTTCCAAGAGTCACCGAACCCTTGCAGATGATTGAGGTGCGGATCGAAGGCCGACCGCAAAACCCGAGACCGCGACAGCCATCCAGATCGCTATTCCGGAAATGTTCTACAAGCGCGACGGTCAGAGCGGCCTATTCCTTGGCCTCCACTCCCGCGCCATCCGCTGCGCCTCCTCGATCTCATCAGGGGCCATCTGGGAAGGTGCTCATTACGGTCCCCCATCGCATCTGGCTCATGTGTGGCCGCCAGACTCGGCCGGGTGGCCGTCGGAACGTCGCTCAGTTCCCGGGAGGCGATGCGGAGCAACGTCCGAAGAGCGCTACCCTTCTCACGCTGAAGTTCGCCGCATGCCATTGACGCAGCTCAGAGAAGGTCCTGGACGTCTCTTTCGATCCTGGACCCTTCCTTGCAAAGCATTGCAATAACCAAGAGAAGCGTCCGGAGAGCGCTCCTCGCGTCAGACGGGAGATCGCTGCACGCCATCCTTGCCGCCATTAGCAGGTCCGCGACGACCTCGATTTGTGGACACACGCCTGACGGCGTCGGTTGAGCCTGATAGACCGCTTCAGATTTAGATAGGCCGGCTTCACAGGCCATCTTCAACAAACGTTCGAGGGCGACATTCGCGCTCGCGAATTGGATATCTTTCTCGGTCACTTTCCCCTCCGAGCCTTTCGGCTGTCATCCCGCGGTCAATCGGGCGAAAGGTTAACTCTCGCTCGATGGGTCACGACGAGTTCTCAACGACATTTCAGCCTTGGTTCGAAGGCAGGAGCCGCCGTCCGTCGCCCAGCGCGCTAGACCATATGTTCGCTGAGATAGGGTGCCCGTCTCGCAGTATGTAGGCTTGGCGGGAGGGGACATTAATGTGATGTGGTCGAGGCTCTCTCAGCCACCGGCGCGTTCTCGTCAGACGGCAATGCAAGTTCGACGCTTGATCTTTGCCTGTGGACGTCCGCGCCGATGGTCGCCTTCAACCACCGATGCCCGCCCCGATGGGCAGGCAAGCTATCTGGCCACGCTCGAGCGCCGGGTCTTCGACCACCTCGCGGCGATGGCGGGCGAGACCTACACCGATTGAATCCTGAGATTGACGAAGAGCTGGGGAGCAGCCAGCGCGCCCACAGCGTTCACGCCCCTAGCCCGCACCTTCAAGCGGCGGGCTCCGATCTAACGAGCGCTATACCGTGAACCGACCGTGGCCTTTGGGCCTCATCATTCTCGGCAGTCTTCAACGACCGCTCAGCGTCGACAGTGTGCGGTCTCGGCCGTTTATGCGCGTGCGCCTTACGCAAATTTCAATGCGCAACGCCCGCTTCGAGAATTTCAACAGACTGCGGGACATCGCCACACCAATGGTCATGTGGCGCCTTACCCACTAAACGAGTGCGTGCTATCGTCGCATGGCAATACCGCCATAAGCTTATCGCTTGAGGGCGAAAGCGACGGGAAACGTGATCGCTATTGGGAGGAGAAACGCCATGGCGAGAGTCATCGCATTGATGGCGACCTTGGACACCAAGGGGCGTGAGATCGCCTACATGCGCGAGATCGTCGAGCGCCGCGGCCATAAAGCGGTCGTGATCGATACCGGCCTCATGGGAGAGCCCGCCACCCCAGCGGAATATTCGAACTCGGACGTGGCGCTGGCGGGTGGCTCGTCTCTTTCCGCCCTTCGCACCCGCGCCGACCGCGAGGAGTCGGCGCCTGCAATGGCGGCGGGCGCGACTGTGATCATGAAGGATCTCGTCCAAGCGCGAAGGGTGCAGGCCCTTGTTGCGCTCGGCGGAACGCAGGGCACGACCCTCGCCACGGCCGTCATGCGCGAGCTGCCCTATGGATTTCCCAAGATCATGGTCTCCACCATGGCCTCAGGAAACGTTGGGCCTTGGGTCGGCGTCAGCGACATCACGATGATGTTCTCCGTGACCGACATTATGGGTCTCAACCCATTCATGCGCCGCATACTTGCCAACGCGGCCGGCGCCGCTTGCGGTATGGCGGAGGTCGAGGTCGATGAACACCGTTCGGCGCCGTTGGTCGCAATCACCACTGTCGGCATTACCACACAGGGCGCTATGCGCGCCGCTTGCGTCCTCGAGGACGCCGGCTACGAGACCATCGTGTTCCATGCCGTCGGAACCGGAGGCCAAGCGATGGAAGCGATGATGGAGCAAGGCCTGATCAAAGCAGTACTCGACTATTCGACCATCGAAGTCTCCAACCATATGCACCACGCCCTTCTCGACGGCGGCCCGCGGCGCCTGACGGTCGCCGGCCGCCTCGGATTGCCTCAGGTTCTCTGCCCGGGCGCCCTGGAAGTGCTGGTGTTCAACGAACCCGAGACCGTGCCCAAGCGCTATGAGGGACGAAGGCTCGTCCGTCACAGCCCGAAGATCACGGATCTCAGACTCAACGCCGACGAGATGCGCGCGGTCGGCGAAGAGGTCGCGAGTAGATTGAAGGCCGGCGGAGGCGAGGCCGTGTTCTTGATCCCGACGGGTGGGTACGACTCCTACGCGACTGCCGGGGAGGCGCTCTGCGATACGGCGGCTGACGCCGCCTTCGTGGCGGCGCTAAGGGAGAACGCGCCAGTTGGGGTGAAAATCGTCGAGCTCCCGCACGACATCAACGATCCGACTTTTGCGACCGAGGCGGCAGAGACGCTGATCGGGCTGATCAGGGCGAAGGCGGCTTGAGTCATGGCAATCCGGTACGACCGCGGCCAGTGCCTCGCGCGGCTGCGTGCTGAAATAGCTCGCGGCGGCGGCCTGGTTATGACCGGCGCGGGCAACGGCATTGCGGCGAAATTCATCGAACGCGGCGGCGTTGATCTCATTGGGGTCTACAACACTGGCTATTTTCGTATGCAAGGCTATGGCTCACTCGCCGGCATGCTGCCGATACTGGACGCCAACGAGCTAGTGCTGCGCACGGTCGAGCACGAGGTGCTGCCGCAGGTGCGCGCGACGCCGGTCGTCGCCGGCGTCAATGGCGTCGACCCGCTGCGCGATATTCCTCGCTTCATCGAGACGTTGCGCGGGATTGGTGTTTCCGGCATCCACAATTTCCCGACCGTCGGCTGGTATGACGGCGAGTTTCGCCGAACTCTCGAGGCGACGGGGCTGGGCTACGGCCATGAGATCGCGATGCTCAAGGCGGCGAGCGGCCTTGGCATGCTGACCGTGGGCTACGCCTTCAACGCCGCCGACACGAAAAAGCTAATTGACGAAGCGCAGCCCGACATCTTCATATTTCACGCCGGCATCACGAGCGGCGGGGCGACCGGCGACGGCGTCGCGGCCTCAATCGAGGAAACCGCAGAGCGCAGCAAAGCGCACTTCGACGTGGCCCGCGCCTTAAAGCCAGACGTCATTTTGCTCGCGCATGGCGCTGCGATCGTCGACCCCGAGCACGCTTTGCATATGCTGCGCCACACGGGATGCCACGGCGTGCAGCTCGGATCGAGCATCGAGCGCTTGGCGATCGAAGGCCCAATCGAGTCGCGAACGGCGGCCTTCAAGGCGGTGCGCTTGCCCGCGGCGGCTGTCTGATGCCGCTCGTTCCCTTTGCCGACCTTCTCGCAGACGCGCGCCGGGGTCGATACGCGGTCGGTTATTTCGAAAGCTGGAGCCTCGAATCGTTGCTCGCGGTCGCGGATGCGGCCGAGGCGCGGCGCGCGCCCGTTATCCTGGGTTTCAGCGGCGTCTATTTGCCCCATCCGCGGCGCCAAGCCCGGGATCCGCTTGCGGCCTACGCGGCGATGGCCCTAGCCGTCTGCGGCTCGGTCAGCGTGCCGGCCGCGCTGATGTTCAATGAATCGCCCAACCGCGCTTGGTGTTCCGATGCTGTGCGCCTCGGCTTTAACGCCGTCATGTACAGTAATGAGGCCGACGACCCGGCGAGGCGCCTCCGAGCCGTCGCCGATCTCGTCGTGGAAGCCCATGCCGCAGGCGCGGCGGTCGAGGCGGAGATGGACGGCCTCGCAGGCGTCGCCGGCGACCTTATGGAGGAGGCCGGTCAGAAGGTTCGGCCGACGGAGTTCGGCCCTGCTCGAGCTTTCCTGAACGACACCGGAATCGACGCGCTCGCCGTCAATGTCGGCCAGATGCACCTTCACGGGCGGACGATGGTTAGGCTTGACCTCGACCGCATCAAGCGTTTGGCGGAGCTCCCGGCGCCGCTCGTGCTGCATGGAGCGACATCGGTGCGGCCGGATGATCTTGCCCGCGCCGTCGAGTTCGGAGTCGCCAAGGTCAATGTCGGCAGCCGTCTAAAGCAGGCCTATTTCGAAGCGTTGCGGCGCGCTACGTTCGAGGCGGGAGACCGCCCAGTCAATCCGTACGAAATCATCGGCTCGGGGCTAGCGGACGACGTATTGATGTCGGGACGTTTGGCGATGCAAGGCGAGGTTGAGCGATTCATAACTCTCTTTGGGAGCAACGGGAGAGCGCAGCCGTGAGACATCCGATCGTTGTTCCCGATCTGGGCGCAACCGGCGGCGACGTGCGCATAGTATCCTGGGCAGTGAAGGAGGGGCAGACGGTCAAGGAAGACGAGACCCTTTTCACCGTAGAGACCGACAAGGCCGTTACGGAAATCCCAGCTTTTCGCGCCGGCGTGTTGATGTTGATTTCAGCCGCTGCCGGGCAGAGCTGTGCTCCGGGCGCGGTGGTCGCTTACCTCGCTGATGAAGCGGAAGCCGTCGCCGGCCGACCGCCTGCGACTCCGTCCGCTCGGAAGCCCCACATTAGATTGCGCGCGGAAGCGTCCTCCTCCGAATCTCTCGGTCCAACGGTGGAGCGGCTCGTTCAGGCTTTTTCGACGATGACCCTGATCCGACGCTACGAAGAGCACCTCTATCGATTGTTCCTGCAAGGGCTTGTGCCCGGCACTTTGCACCAATGCCAGGGCCAGGAGGCGGTCGCCGTCGGAGTCTGCGCCGCCCTGCGCGTCGATGACCTGATCTACAGTACCCATCGGCCGGTCGGGCATCTCATCGCAAAGGGCGCGTCCCTCGACGCGATCACCGCGGAAATCTGGGGCAAGGCTACGGGTTGCGTCGGGGGCAAGGGGGGCCAGATGCACCTGGCCGATTTCTCAGTCGGCGCGATGGTGAGTAACGCGATCGTCGGCGCCAACATCCCCATCGCGGCCGGGAGCGCGCTCGCCTTCCGCATGCTTGGCCTCGATCATGTAGCGGTAAGCTTTTTCGGCGACGGCGCATCTAACATCGGAGCTTTCCACGAAGGTCTAAACCTCGCAGCGGTCAAGCGGGCTCCTGCGATCTTTGTCTGCGAGAACAACCTCTACGCGGCCTCGACTCATATCTCGCAGGCGACCAATATCCGCGACATCGCGGACCGCGCCGCAGCCTATGGGATGCCCGGCGTGGTCGTCGACGGCATGGACGTCGAGGCCGTGCACGCGGCCGCGGAGGAGGCGGTCGCTCGGGCGAGACACGGCTACGGTCCCACGCTGATTGAGTGCAAGACATACCGCTATCGCGGCCATTCGCGCGGCGATCCCGGCGGCTACCGCCACGCCGAGGAACATCAGGCATGGCTTGAGCGCGACCCGATCGAACGCACTAGAACGAAGCTTATCGAGCGGTTCGGCGCGGAGTCGGCTCGCCTGGCCGGCATCGAGCGGCGTGCGCAACAGCGGGTCGAAGCGGCCGTCGCCTTCGCGCTCGCAAGCCCGGACCCAGAACCGTTGGACGCCCTGACCAACGTTTTTGTTGAGTAGAGTCCGCTGCGATGAATGCAAACATCGAGCAATTGACAACTCGTCCGATGGGCATGGCGGAGGCCTTGCGCGACGCTATGCGCATAGCACTGAAGAGCGATCCAAGGGTGTTCCTGATTGGCGAGGACATTGGCGTCAAGGGCGGGTTTGGCGGGGGCTTTACGGTGACGCTTGGGCTTTCGGACGAGTTCGATCCCGAGCGGGTCGTCGACACGCCGATCTCGGAGGGCGCGATTGTGGGTGTCGCCATTGGGGCAGCGATGGTCGGCATGCGGCCGGTTGCAGAGATGCAATATGGCGACTTCGTGTTCTGTGCGATGGATCAAGTCGTCAATCAGGCCGCCAAGATGCGTTACATGAGCAACGGCCAGGTGCGCGTGCCGATGGTTTTGCGCCTGCCGGTAGGCGCGTCGCAGCGCGGCGCGCAACATGGCCAGTCGACCGAAGCGCTGTTCATGCACACGCCAGGTCTCAAAGTCGTCTGCCCGTCGACGCCGAGAGACGCGAAGGGCATGCTTCTCGCCGCCATCCGCGACGATAACCCGGTCGTGTTCCTCGAGCACAAGCTGCTCTATGGCGGCAAGGGGAGCCGCAAGGAAAGCGCCCCGATTTCTTTCGGCGTTGACGTGCCCGAAGGCGACTACACGGTGCCGCTCGGGCCGGCCGCCATACGCCGCCCGGGGAGCGATGTTACGCTGCTCGCCAATATGCTGATGGTCCATCGCGCGCATTCGGCCGCGGAACGTCTAGCGACGAGCGGAATCGACGTCGAGGTTATCGACATGCGCAGCCTGACGCCGCTCGACATGGAGACGGTCGTCGTTTCGCTGGCAAAGACAGGACGACTGCTTGTGGTGGAGGAGGATAACCTCACGTGCGGCTGGGGCGCCGAGGTCCTGGCTCGCGTGGCCGAGAGCCATCACCATCTCCTCAAGCGTCCGATGCGGCGCGTCGCGGGCCCCGACACGCCCCTGCCTTGCGCGGCGGTGCTCGAGCGGGCCTACGTGCCGGACGTCGAAAAAATCGCTGCCGCGGTTCGCGGCTTACTGGAATAGTGGGCGCCGGCAGGACGCGAACAAGCCGCTCTTGGTTTGCCTGCTGATCAGGCCTCTCGCGGGAGTTTGCGGGGTTCGGAGGCCAGAACCGGATAGTGTGTTTCTCCGGATGTACACCATCAGCGCCGGGTCCGGCCTCCACCCGCTTCGAGCAATTGTTCTCGCCGGGCGAGCCGTCGTCGCCCGGCGTTGATCGTCAATCGGTATTTCCAGCTAAGCGCTTGCTCGCCCCTCTTTGGTGCTGCGCAGTTTTTGACCGGAGCCTTATCTTGAGGCTCGATCGTTCCTTAGCGGTTAGGGCCAACGACCGCCCGGTTAAGACACATTGCCAACCTGCTAAACAGCTCGCCGGTCGGGGATCGTTGCGCAGATGCGCTTTGCTCGAATCGCCCATCGGCTCGTTCTACGCCACCGCGGCTGACTGACGGCGCCGGTCGTTTTGCTCACGCAACCAGTAAAGGACCGCTAATTGCGCGAAGGAGACGGCAGGTGTCGACGTTAAGCGGACGGATCTGATCGTCAGTCTGGACGTCGCAGTTTGGGCGGAAAGCGCGTGTACAGAGGGTGCCTCGCGAAGGACCGGAGTGAGCGCCAAGGCCGCCGTTCCACTCCGAGCGCGAAATAGGCTTCAGCGCCCGAAGCCGAAATTTCCGGCCGACTCCCGAGCGGCCTCGACGCTTTGTGGGGTGGACGTGAGGCCTCAGGACTTCGCCTCCCCGACGCCAAGCAAAGCGCATTCGGATCGCCGTCGCGCCAACTACTCGCGCACCGTTCCGAACGAGAGTCCGCGCACGAGGTACTTCTGCAGCGCGAAGGCGAGGATCACCACCGGCAACGCCCCAAGCGTCGCGATGGCCGCGATGTCGCCCCAAAGGATGTCGTGACCCTCCATCAGCACCGGCAGGATGAACGGCAGAGTGGTGACGTTGGCGCGGGTGAGAATGAGGGCGAAGAAGAACTCGTTCCAGGAAAAGATGAACGCGAGCAGCCCCACCGCCAGGATCGCGGGCCGGGCAAGCGGCACGGCGATCTCCCAGAACGCCCGCCAGCGCGTCGCGCCATTGACGAGCGCGGATTCCTCCATCTCGCGGGGGATGTCCTCGAAGAAGCTCTTCAGCACCCAGGCGATGAACGGAAGATTGAACACCGTATATTGCAATATCAGGGCCGTGTAGCTGTCGAGCAGGCCGAGCGCCGACCAGAAGAGATACATCGGAATGGCGACCGCGACCGGCGGCATGAACAGGATGCTGAGCACGGTGAAGGACAGGTTCTCCCCGCCGGTCTTGAACCGCCCGAGGGCGTAGGCCGCAGGAACGCCGAAAAGCAGCGAGAGCGCGGTCGAAAACGAGGCGACGATCAGGCTGTCCCGCAGTCCCTTCGCCCCGCCCCAGGTGATGAGCGCGTCGGTGAAGTTGGCCCAATGAAGCTCGGAGGGGATGAGGACCGGCGGCGTCGTCAGCCACTCGTGCGGCGGCTTGACCGCCGTGATCAGCATCCAGACGACCGGCGCAAGGAAGACGACCAGGGCGAGCGCGAGCGCCGCGTAGGTGAAGACGTCGGCAAGAGACAGTCCGGCCCGCTTCACAATGCTACTCCTTCGCCGCGACGGCGACGGCGCGCCCGGTCAGACTGATGAGCGCCTTCGCCAGAATGATCACGACGATCAGCTGCAACAGCGAGAGCGCCGCCGCGTAACCCATGTTGAAGTAGCGAAAGCCTTGCACATAGGTGAAAAAGGCAAGGTTCTCGGTCACGGCGCCCGGCCCGCCGTTGGTCAGCACATAAATGATGTCGAAGAGCTTGAAGGCCATCAGGACCCGCAGGATGATGGCGATGCCGATCACCGGCTTCAAAAGCGGCAGGTAGATGCGCCAAACGACTTGCCACCCGGTCGACCCGTCGACGCGCGCCGCATCGACGATGCTTCGCGGCAGCGAGCGCAGACCTGCAAAGAGCAAGAGGACCATGAATGGCGTCCACTGCCAGAAATCGACGAAGATCAAACATGGCAGCGCGAGCGCCGGGTTGGCGGTCCAGGTCGGCTGCGGCAGATGCATAAGCCCGAGCAGGTAGTTGATCGGGCCGAACTGGTAGTTGAACAGCTGCACCCATTGGAACGCCGCAACCGAGGTCGAGACGATCGTCGGGACCAGCAGAGCCGTCGCCAGCACCTCCTGATGGCGGGGCAATCGGTTGAGCAGAACCGCGAGACCGAAGCCGACCGGGAACTGCAGGAACACGACGCCGGCGATGAACCAGCAGGTCACGGCGAGGCTGCTCCAGAACAACGGGTCCGAGAACGCTCTTTCGAAGTTCCTCAAGCCGATGAAGCGATGCGGAACCGGAATCAGGATCTGGTAGTTCTGAAAGGCGACGGTCACCACGTAGATGAGCGGGAAAATGCTGTTGGCCGCAAGCATCGCCAGGCATGGCGCGATCAACAGCCAGCCAAACCGGCGGCGCTCGTCGCCGCCGGCCGGTCGCCGGACTGCCGGAATTGAAATGCTTGCGTTGGTCATGGCGGGATGGGCCGGATGGCGGGGGCGAGACAATCGCCCGACGCCATCCGTTTGCCGGATGTGGCGTCAGTAACTGACGCCAGCGTCCTTGAACGACTTGACCCAGGCCGCATAGGCGCCCTTTTGCCGATCGGGATCCTCCGCGTCTGTAATGCTCGCCCATTCGCGCGCGGTCGCGTCGAGCGCGTCTTTCGGCTTCATGCCGCCGGCGAGCGCCTGGCTGACATAGAGATCGAGGATGTCCAGATAGCGCGGCGCGCCGGGAATCGCGAGCTCGGGATAGCCGGCCTTCAGGCCCTCGCGAATCGCATCGACGTAGGATTTGGCGTCGGCGGCGTCGAGCGACGGCCCGCCGGTGTGGTCTTTCATCGCCGCTTCGGGTTTGAGCGACGACCAGCGGTAAGGGTCCTGGCCGCAATTCGAATCGTAGACGTAGGTGATGCATACGTCCGGCTGCTGCATGTATGAGGCGACCCGATAGGCGTCCTCCGGATTCTTGGCGAAGGCCGACACCGCCATGACGCGGCTATAGGGGAGGTAGGTGCGAACCGGGCAGGCGGCGTATCCGCCCTTGCCGACCACCTTGCTCATCTTTGGATTGGCGACCTTGAGCGCCAGGTCGTTCCACTGGATCACCATCGCGGTCGAGCCGTTGAGGAAGACCTCGTTCAGCGCCGGATAGTCGACCTGAAGGATGTTCGGCACCGCGTAGTCCTTCATCTTGACCAGCGTCTCGAGCGCCTTGACCCCCGCCTCGGAGTTGATACCGGGCTTCATGTCGTCGGCGAACCATCGCCCGCCCATGCCGGCGAAGATGTTGGCGAACCAGGCGTAGCAGAAGCCGCGGGCGGCGTAGAACGCCGTGCCGTAGAGGTTCGGCGGCCGGGTGAAGAACTCGGAGATCTGCATGTACTGGTCCCAGGTCGTCGGCGGCGCGAGGTCCCAGCCGTACTTCGCCTTGAAGTTCTTCTGCTCGGCCGGATCCTCGAACAGGTCTTTGCGGTAGGCCACCTGAAGCATGTCGCCGTCATACATGAGCGCGTAGGTCTTGCCGTCGCGCTTGATGACGGGATCCTTGTAGACGGGGATGTAGTCGTCGCCGATCTTGGGATCGAGAAGGCTGAAATAGGGGTCGAGCTCCTTCAGGAATCCGAGCGCGACGAAATCTCCCAGGAAGTAGGGCGGGAAGACCAGGAGATCGTAAGCGGCGGAGCGCGCCGTCAGCTCCGACACCAGCTTCTCGTACTGGCCGACGAAAGGCAGGCCGATCATCTTGATGTCGGCGCCGAATTTGCTCTTCATGGCTTCGGCGTTCCAGCGGAATGGATTTTCGTTCTGCCCGGCGTCGACCTCGATGTTGACGAGGCCGGCGGCGAACGCTTGTTCCGGCAGCAGGCTGCCGCCAACCGCCGCCGCGCCGCTCAGACCGAAGGTGAGACCCGCACCATGGCGCAAGAGGTCGCGGCGGCTGAAGCCGCTTGCCCCCACGCCGAACGGAAGTCGATTGTCGCTTGGTTGCTTGACCATTTCGGTCCTCCCAGTTTGCGCCGGCGCTTTCGCCGGCGCGTATCAGTTGCTCGGATTGGCGCTCGCGGGGCCGAGCCGTCCGCCGCTCGCGCGGTCAAAGATATGGATCCCGGGCGGCGCCGCGCTCACCCACACGGCGGCGTTCGGCGCGAGCCTCTCGTGCGCCCCGCCCGACACCTGAATCGCCTCTGAGCCGAGACGGAGCTGATAGATGACCCGATCGCCCTGGAAATGCACGGTCTCCACGGTCGCCGGCATGGCGCCGTCCTGCGCGGATAGGTGAATGCCCGTCTCCTCGGGCCGGAAGCCGAACACCACCTCTCCTCCCTGGTTTGGCAGGCACTTCTCAGCCCCGGGCGGAATTGGAGCCTGAAATCCCTGCCCTTCCAGCGTGCGCGAACCGCCGCCGGGATAGCGGCAATTGAGAAGATTCATCCGCATGTTGCCGATGAAGCGGGCGACAAAAAGATTGGCCGGGTCCTGGTATAGCTCGACGGGAGTTCCGATCTGCCTCAGGACGCCCGCGCCGAGCACGGCGATGCGGTCGGCCACCGCAAGCGCGTCCATCTGGTCGTGGGTAACCATGATCATCGTCGCGCCGAGTTGACGCTGAAGGCGGCGCAGCTCGGTCCGCACGGTCTCGCGCAGGCTTGCGTCCAGGTTGCTGATCGGTTCGTCAAGCAGGTACAGGTTCGGCTTCTGCACAATGGCGCGGCCGATCGCCACGCGCTGCTGCTCGCCGCCGCTGATCTGTTGCACCGACCGGTCGAGGAGCTTCTCGACGCCGAGCAGCCGGGCCGCGTCTTCCACCCGGCGGTCGGCGTCTTCGCCCGGGACGTGACGGACCTGCAGGGGATAGGCGAGATTGTGGCGTACGGAGAGATGGGGATAGAGGGCATAGCCCTGGAACATCATTCCGATATGCCGCTCGCGGGGCGTGAGCCTCGAGATTTCCTTGCCGCCGACCCAGATCTCGCCGTCGTCGAGAGTCTCGAGTCCGGCGATGATGCGCATCAAGGTGGTTTTGCCGCTGCCGGAAGGGCCTAGCAGGCAGAGCAGCTCGCCCTCGGCGACTTCGAGGTTGAATTTGCTGAAGAGTTCGGCGCGGCCAAAGCGCTTGCTGATCTGACGCAAACTGACGTTCGCCACCGCGACCTCGTCGTCTCCCCCCGGAGTTATGTTCGCCGTCGTCCCGGCGGCCGGAGCGGCTTGACGGAGCGAATTTTCGCAGCGATCGGCTTCCCCACCCGCTTGAGCGGATCTTGGAAAAGCCGGTCCGGGATTTCGCTCGTATGGCAAACTATGGCACGCCGTCCTATAAAAAGGGAAGACCCGGGAGGAAGTGCGGCCGATGCTCAAGACCCTGACGAGACTCCACACGCCCGACCTGCTTCACGTGCTTGCCTCGATGGGTCACGGCGACGAGCTTGCGCTCGTCGACTGCCATTTTCCCGCGGTGTCGAACGCGCGCAGGCTGGTCAGGCTCGACGGGGCCGACCTGCCGGAGGCGCTCTCGGCCTGCCTGCAGCTGATGCCGCTCGACACTTTCGTGAAGGATCCGGCGCTGAGGATGGAAGTCGCCGATGCCCCGGATTCCGTTCCCGAGGTGCAGAAGATCTGTCAGCAGGTCATCGACAAGTGGGAGGGCCGTCACGCGCCCTTCGCCGGCATCGAGCGGCACGCCTTCTACGAGCGGTCGCGCCAGGCGTTCGCCATCGTGGCGACCGGCGAGCAACGCACTTACGGCTGCATCATCGTCAAGAAGGGCGTGGCGACGGGCGGCTAAGGAGAAGCGTCATGGCTCAACGGCCGATCGTCGTCATGGGCGTGTTCGTGGCGGACCTCGCCTTCCTCGCTCCCAAGCTTCCGGCCTGGGGCGAGACTGTGCTGGGCTTGAGTTTCAAGCTCGGCCCGGGTGGCAAGGGGTCCAATCAGGCGATCGCCGCCGCGCGGCTCGGCGGGACCGTCGCCTTCATCAGCAAGCTCGGGCGCGACGCTTTCGGCGACATCGCCCGGCGCACTTACGCCGAGGAGGGCGTCGACACGCGCTTCCTGTTCGAATCGACCGAGCACGCCACGGGGGGTGCCGCCATCATCGTCGACGCTGCCAAGGGAGACAACGCGATCGTCGTATTTCCGGGCGCGTGCGCCCATCTTGCTCCCGAGGAGATCGACCAGGCGCGGCCGGTGATCGAGGCTTCGGCGATTTTCATGACCAATCTCGAGCTGCCCGTGCCTATAGTCATCCACGGCCTCAAGCTGGCGCGCCGGCTCGGGGTCAAGACCGTGCTCAATCCGGCGCCCGCCGTTGCGGTCCCCGAGGAGATCTTCGCGCTTTGCGACTATCTCACCCCGAACGAGACCGAGGCGGCGGGCTTGACGGGCATGCCGGTCGCGGGCGTCGACGACGCCCTGCACGCCGGCGAGACTCTGATGGCGCGGGGAGCCGCTAACGTCGTCATTACGCTCGGGGCGCGTGGCGCCCTGATCCGCAGCAAAGACCTAACCCGGCACGTCCCGGCGGTCGAGGCCGACGATCTCATGGACTCGACCGGCGCCGGAGACGCTTTTTGCGGCGCATTCGCAGTCGCGCTCGCCGAAGGGAAGACATTGGAGGCGGCGACTCGCTACGGTTGCGCCGCCGCCGGGATCCAGGTCACCCGCTGGGGAACGGCGCCTGCGATGCCACGACGAGCCGAAGTCGACGCGCTGATAGCCAAACCCAATGCAAGCTCAGCCTGACCTTGCGGTGCTCTGAACCCTGGTTTCAGAATTGTCTCGTCGGGGACTCCCGCTCGCCGAAGTCAAGAGGCACGGCGAGAAGGGATGCGCCGCGCTTGTCGAACCGGTGCCTCTGGCGCAACCTTACGCGTTCAGGCGAAGACCGCTTCTCTCGCAAACGCGACACGGCACATGGCGGGAGTCGACGTTAAGCGGACATCGCAGACCGCGTCGTTGGACGGGACAGTTGGGCGGGAAGCACGCCTACAAGGGTCGCATCGGGAAAGGCGGCAGTCCGCGCGATAGCCGTCGTTCCATTGCGAGCGCGAAATAGCTTAACCGCCCAAATCTGGAAGTTCTGCCGCGCACCGATGCCAGCCTTTGCCCGAATCGCGATCGCTCACTCTTCCGGCATCCCGGCTTTGCGCAGACCCTCGTAATGCCTGTCTAACGTTTCGACATAGCGCGGAGTGCCCGCCGCGGCGAGCGGAGCGGCGGCCGCCTTCCATGCAGCGATTGTCTTGGGTCCGGTGGGAACAGACGCGAGATAACTCTGGAGCGCTTCGCGAGCCTCCGCCGCGTGACCGCCCATGGCAAGCGCCGCGATGAGGTGGAAATGCGGCCACGGACTAATGCCCGGATTGCTCGCAATCGCCCGGCGAGCCGATTCGATCGCCTGATCGTACTGCTCCAGCCCGAAATAGTCCGCCGCTTTCAATTGATGCCAAACATACACGTCTGGATCGTGCGGGCTAAGCCGAATCGCCTTGTCAAGAAAATCGAGGCTCTTTTCGAATTGCCCGAGCAACAGGTAGTCCTGGGCCAGGAAAATGACGGCGATCACCGTGACCGGATCCAAGGCAAGCGCGCGTTCGGACTCCGCGATCGATTCGCCGAGGCGCCCCTGAACGGAGAGCACAGCGGCCTTCAGGGAGTGAGCCCCGCCGTAATTTGGGTCGAGGACGACCGCTCGCGACGACAAATCATCCGCCCGCGCTAGGTCGGCCTTGGTGTCGGCGCTAAGGCCCCACAGGACCGAAAAAAGGAACTTGGCGGACAACCAAGTCAGGGCGCGAGCATTATTGGGATCGGCGGCGAGCGCCCGTTCGCAGAGACGGTAACCCGCATCCGCTTCCTTGCCGGCCCATCCGCCCGTCTGCACGCCTGCCTGGCACTGGAGAGCCAAGTCCTCGGCGTCGGGGTTTGCCGCCGGCGTCCGTTTGAGGCGGGCGGCCTCGGCCTCAGGGAGTTGAACATCCATCGCGCGCGCCAGACGGGTGACGATCTCGTCCTGCGTCTGCAACAGATCGACGCGGGGCGTGTCGAATTGTTCGGCCCAGAGTTCGGCGCCGCTCTCGGCGTCGATGAGCCGGGCGTTGACCCGCACCGCCGCGCTGCTGGGCTGCACCGAGCCTTCGAGAACATAGCGCACGCCCAGATCCTTGCCGATCGCCTTGGCGCCGCCGCGCATCGAGCAACGCGGGTTGTTGCTGATCGCAGGCCTCGGCGGAAAGTATTCCTCCGACACCCACCAAAACATTCCGGCTTTGTGGCAGCGCTTCCAGCCCCATCTCGGCAACGTCTCGGGGCAAGTTTTTCAGGCGGGGCAACGCCTGAAGGGGGGGCGGACGTTTGGCGTCTGCTACAACATGGACGATGACTGTAACTTCGACTATCTTGCCGTTGTAGAGGTGTCCGGATTCTCCGACCTCTCCGCCGAATTTGCGCGATTGCGCATTCCGGCCCAGTGCTACGCCATATTTACGCACCGCGAACACGTGTCGACCATGCGTAGCGTTGCCGAGACAATCTGGACAAAATGGCTCCCCGAGTCGGGCTACGAAGCTGTCGATGCGCCTTACCTTGAATACTACGGCGAGGAATTCGACGGACGAACCGGCCTGGGCGGTTTCCAAATGTGGATACCGGTCAAGACACAACCTTGATTTACTCCCAGGATACGAGCCCAGCTCCTGGCGCACCTTCAGCCGAAGACCGCTTGCTGGCGCTTACCACCCGTTCAAAGGGCGGATATTAAAGGGCAGCTCAGGGTCGAAGGTTCGGACGCTAAGCGAACCGCGATCGTCGCAAAAGGGCGGAGAGCGCCCCTACAAGGGTCGCCTCGGGAAGGACCGGAGTTCGGGCCGAAGCTGACGGCTGGAGTCGACGTCAAGCAGACATTGCGGTTCGCTTAGGTTGGCAGTCGCGGCTGGCGTGGAAAGTTCGGAGCAACCACCCGTTGTGGCGCCCGGCGCGATTTGCAGGCAAGAAGACGGTCTGACGCGACTTTATGCTTTGATCACTGCGCGAGGCCAGCGAGATCCTGTCGGCAGGCCTCGCTGAATGCAGCCAGCAAGGTCTTTATTTCGCCCTCGCGGGCAACATCGCGCACTTCTTGAATTGTGCGATTTGGGCCCATGTAAGTCTCGAGGATCGTGTCTTCGATGCGCAGGGCCGCGTCGATCACCGCCCGAGCCGACGCCAGCCGCATACGGCTCCCCAACACGTAGAGCGGCACCATGCTGGCGGGGTCTTCTGTCTGGTGGGTAAGGGCGTCGACGTAGCGGCGCGCGACCTCGGAGATGTACTCATTGTAGAGCGCCTCCAACTTGGCCCTCCTCGCTTCGCGATCCGCGTTTTGCAGCTGCGCCCGCTGCGTGAACCACGAGGTTGCGAATGAGGTGAGGCCGCCGATGATCGCGCCCGCCAGGGCGGCGAACGCCGAGATAAAAGCTGGGTTCATCCCATCCTCCGAGAAAGTGCTGACGTGCTGGTCGGCCAACAGTTAGAAGCCGAACTGGATCGCGACCGCGTTATTGCGCGACTTGTGCGAGGGGCGAAGGTACGCCGACGCGGATCAGCCGCGAGAAGTCGGGGGAGCGATCGGCCGCTCGCGCGCGCTCGTCGATCCGCGCTAGCCGCATCAGTTCGTTCAAGGGAATCGTTGTGACGACCGCGCCCCGGTCATAGAGGTAGCCCGGCAGGTATCCGTTGGCGAGGATCCGCCAGTCGAATGGCAGAGTTCCGCCCGCGGCGCGGATCAGCTTCGCGACCGCCGTCGTGCAATTGGTGGTGACGGAATTGTAAAAAGCCGGGTGGCTCGCCAGCTCATTCGCCTCGCTCACATATTCGAGCAGCAGGCTCCGGGCCCGCTCCGGCGATGTTCGCAATCGATAGAGGCGCGCGTCCTCGCTGCGGATATTGGAGCGCAGGCGGACGGAGTCGCGCTCGGTCGTGGCTAGGTAAACGAGAGCGTCGGTTTTGAAGGCGTCAGCGACCGGCGAATACTGGCCGCTTTTCTCGCGCCTGATCTCGACCGACCAGGCGAGTTGCTCTCCGTCATCGAAGCCGAAGCTCATGATGAGGTGCGCCATTTCCGGTCCCGCCCAATAGATCAGAAAGAGATCGAGCGTCTTGAGCTTTGAGAGGTCGTAGGAGCGCGGGCTCCATCGTTGGGTGAAGTCATCGTCGGCGCGCCAGTCGAAGTCGCGCACGTCGGAGATCGTCAGAATGTCGCCGTTCAACGTTCCTGTCGTCTGACGCGCGACATCGGGCGCCCAATCGCCGTCAGCCGGCGGCTGGATCGTGTTCCACCAGATCACGACTCCGCCGAAAGCGAGCGCGAAGACCAACAGCGCGGCCCATCGACGGCGCGTGAAGACCAGGGCGGCGGTCACAATCGCGATCAGCGCGAAGGCGCCTGCGGCGGCGAACTTCGCCCATTCCGGCGCGGGGACCCTGAACCAGAGGGCCATGGCGGCCCAGGCGGCGAGCGGCGCGACGAGCAGAACCGACACGCAGCCCCAAACCGCTGCCGACGCGATCTGCCTCATATCCCTCGCCCCGATGCGGCCAGAGGCAATATCAGTCGCGTTCGGTCAGCAAGACCCGACCGATGTTCGATCCGCCTCACTGCACTCTGCGCCAGGTCTCTCCCTGACAGAAGACACCGAGCGCGCACCCCTTCAGGTTCAGCCCGTCGGCGCCGACGAGCGTGATCACGCCCGAATAGGTCTTTCCGTCCTCGGGATTGAGCAGTTTGCCCTTCCATTCGTCGGCGCCGGTCTTCGCCGCGCCGCTCACGATCACCGTGCCGACCTTGGCGTTGCTCGCCCCCTTGGCGGTGATTTTGCCGCAGAGTTTGCCGCCGCAATTGTAGAAAGCAACCTGCGCCCCGTTCGATGGCCGCACCCACGTGCCGAAGGGTTCCGCGGCGAAAGCCGGCGACAGAATAAGAGCCGCGGCGATTGTCGTCACCGCGAGACTTGAAGCATGTGTCATGCAAAAGGACTCCGCCTATTTCTGGGTTGAGAGAAAAGAAAACTTATTCGCCAGCGATCATTTTGATCGGCGCGCCAACGAGAGTGATCGGCAAGGTGACAATCGACCCGAGCGTGTTTCCGGCCGCCGCCTGGCTTTCGGCCAGGGCGCCGTGGCGTTGGCCGATCCCCTGTCTGAGGACCTCGCGCAATTGAGGCGCGACCTCGGCAAGCTGAGCGAACTTGCCATGGTTGGTCGGGTCGTCGGCTTTGACTTCCGTCAGGTCGATCACATTTGCGCCGAGCGCGGCCAGCTCTTTGACGTCGGGGTCGTCGCCGACTCGGGTTTCTCCGCCGGCGATCAGTTTCGACGCCCACAGCGCCTTGTCGTCCTTCGACAGGACGACATAGAGCGGCTTCTGAGGCTCTCCGAAGCGCCGCATCTGCGACTTGAAGACGTCGATGTCGATGTCGGGCGCGGCAAGGACAGTCACGCCGATCTTGTTCACATTGCGCATATCGCCCGAGATCTTCATCTGTCGGAGCGTCTCGGTTGTGACCCAGTTGCCCATCGAATGCGCGATGATATCGACACGCTCGGCGTCGCTCGCCAGGGCCAGGCGCAGGACATGCTCGAGATTGTCGCGCGCGGCCGTGGCGCTATTGGTGTCGTACACGTAGTCGGCGACCTTCCCGCGCGACGCCCAGGTGAACAGCACCGGAACGCCGGTAAATTTGGAATCGTGATCGAGCTGAGTGGCGCGATAGACGGCCTCGGCGAACATCGTGTTGAAGCCATGCACGAACACAAACATCCTGCGACTGCCCTTCGGCCGCTTCATGAGTTGCGCGTTCAGCGCCTGAACGAACGCCTTGTCGCCGTCGAGATAAGCCGCATTGCGCACGACGAAATCGGTGTCCGGGTTCCCCGGCGGGCTCGCCGGCATCTCGACCTGGCCGGGAACGTGCTTCGGCGGAACCGAGATCGTGATCGTCGCGTAGCTGAGGGAACTCGACCTTTCCCCGTTGAAGAACGTTCCGGGCCGCGGGTCGCGCTCGCGCGTCGTCGCCACGAGCAGCGTATGCTCGGTCTCGCCTGGCGCAGTGACGGCGGCGGGGCTCAGGAAGCCGGTTTCCGGCCGGGAGGCGCAGGCGAGCAGCGGCGCGGCAAGGACTAGTGCGGCGAAAATGGCTCGTGCCCGTCGCATCGTTCGGCGTTCCTTCCCCGTTCCCGTCATCCGCGAGCATCTGCGCCGCTCGCGGCACCGACGTCATCGCTTTGAACGGCCGCCTCCGGCGGCTCCCCGAGGCGGCGTCCTCGATGCCTGAGTTGCTTGCCTAGCGGAGGCGCTGTCACCGCCTCCATGACTCGATCAAGACTAAAGCTGCCGGGCTTCTGCCGCGGCGGGAATTGCTGAACGCGAGCCCGGCCGCCAATTTCCAACTCATGGTCTCTGTCTCTTTTCAGCGATGAAAGGGCTTCGCCAGCCACATGCCTAGCTTTTCTCCCGGGATAGAATAATGCGTCGATTCAACGCACCTTCGAAAAAATCTGCGCCGATCGGCGCCCCCGCTCCACTTCGGCGGGAAAGCGCCGACGGCGCTGC
>Ga0335073_10000209_pt1 | contig 72904 bp, 57 predicted proteins | sample Lox_Sample_22_FD_207093 | JGI IMG/M metagenome (GOLD analysis project Ga0335073, IMG submission 207093) | Soil microbial communities from Loxahatchee National Wildlife Refuge, Florida, United States - Lox_Sample_2.2 | ecosystem: Environmental > Terrestrial > Soil > Wetlands | place: USA... | reverse complement strand
GTCGCCGTAGCGCGCCAACTCTATGCCCCCGATGTCTTCGTTCATGTACCAACGCCGGATGATGGTTGCGCCCGGTCGATAAAACAGGTTCAACCAAGACAACTCCGGGCCGTGTTGGACCGACTGCCGGTTGACCCCGATGTAACAACGATGCTCGGACGGCCCCGTTTCGTGGGATATGCTTCCTACAAGCTCTTCGCCCTTAAGTTGGGGCAACGCCTTCACGTTGACTCCAAGCCGGTCCACAAGCTCTTTCCAGAACTCGGATGATCTCGTAGAGACTATCGCAGCATCCTCAAGTTGTCGCTTCGTGGCTTTCTCAGCTTGCAACGCTGCTCTATCCTTTTGGTTGTTCAGGCTCTCGATCCACGATGGAATCTCATCCAGCTTTTCAGTCATAGCAAAACTCCTTAAAGATTTTCTCCTAATCTTCGCCTCATGGTCAACTATATAAGTTAAAACTTACGAAATGAAATCTATTTTGATCCGTATAAAATTATGATCGGCGGAGGGCTTATATAGTTGAGTCGGCAAGATTTAGACCCACCCCGGTGCGCCATAAGGGACGCGGGAAGAGGATAGGTGAAAAGGCGTCGCTAAAGGTATTTGTTTTCAACGATTTAAGTTGACTTGAGGCGCACTTGATGGCACTATCATGCGGACGGCCTTGGAGGGCCGCAAAATGACATATTCTTCCGGCACGCCTGGAGCCACCATCACTGTTCGCCACTACACTGACCTCCGCCAACTCTGGCAGGGGTTAGACCCAATTGCACGGTTGCTTGTGGAGTCTATCCACGTCGAGCGCCCCCTCACAGCCGCCCAATTGCGGAGACTGCCTCGGGACCTCGCTGCGGTTGTGGCATAGTTTCGGAATGGACTTCTACAGATTACCGCTAGACGCAGCAATGGCCTCCTATGCCGAGGCATCCAAAAGTGGCAAGACGCCAACGCTAACGGAGCAATTGCTTTACGCAATCATGGCTCAGTTGGATAAAGCAAACTCCCAGCTGGAATCTCTGATTGAGAAACTAGATCACAATGGGGGCATTAACCCGTAGCCGAAGACAAAGAAATGGCCGAGAATAAGCCGCCGCAGTCTAAAGTCAAGATCGTGTTGTGGCAGTCGGGCCTCTATTGGCTCCCGATAATGTTCGCTTTAGTTTTGGCCAAATGGGGAGATTTATTTCCGGTATGGCTGATCCTTCTATTGGCTTTCGTTGTTGCTGGATTATTTTTCCTGGCAGCGTTGCTCCACATAAGGGAAGTGGGCGGCTTAAAGTATCTGGATCGATACATCCATGATCATTTATTCATTTCAATTTCAACCGTCGTTGTCTTTTGTTGCCTATTTTTTGGGACTGTGACGTACCTCCTGATCCGGCCCTACCGGATTGACGCAGCCAGACCCACCGCGCCTCATGCTTCTCAGGCGACCCCAACCTCTTTCCCGCCAACGCCGAATAACCACCCGTCAACCGCGCCACCCAAAACACATAGTTTCCGGCATCCTACAGAATCGGCACCACCCGCCAATGCTGCAAGCGCGGGCACTAAAACGCCAACTCCGCAACCTGCTCCCGGTTCCATAGTGTGTACAGATTTGACTCAAAGTAACTGCGGCCCCAACGGAACGATAAACGTAACCGTAGACACGCCACCGCTTAACCCTACATGGTCGGCAGAAAGTAAATCGTCAGATAATCCTTCCCTTCCGTACAGGCAGGACGTAACTGTCACACCTAACGTGCAATGGCAGCCCGTGTCCTTCATAGTCATCTGCTCCGACGAGATCAAAGATGTAAACCCTCTCGGATTTTTTATGGGGAAGAAGGATTGGGGAGTAACGCAGCAAAGCAACAAAATCGGCTTTGTCTACTTCGATAACCCGCCGCTTGCGGCGAGAACATCTATGTTGGTGGTAGTGTCTTCCGACAAACCCTTCAGGGTGATCGATGTCAAGCCTGCTCAGATAGCGCCGCGCAGAAATGTAATGGACCCACAATAGTGTCCTAGTGGGCTTGGGTGAAAACGGATAGCCAAGAAACAAAGAAACTCCCGTTACCGGAAGAGGGTTTTTGTGTCAATTTGTGTCACAAATCCGAGATTGCTCGACATCTCCGACTTCTAGGCTATTGAGAAAACGGCAACTTATTTGTTTTCAATAATCGCATCTGGTTCGATTCCGACCCGCGCCTCCAGTTCACCCTCTAATGTATCCGTCAGAATCTCCGTTTGCATCGTTGGGGCGGAGAGATCAAATTGGCGCGTGTCCCTTTCCTCCTGCGAAAGGGGAACCGGAAAGAATCAATCATTTCATGAGGTGTCACTAGATTCTGAGGTACGCTACTCTCACTCTTTGTGCTGCTCTGTTTGAGCTCGTCTTCATCCTGGTCTTCATTTGAAAATCTCTGGAGTGCATCGATGCTTTCTCAGGCGAATATTTCTGCTACCACCCCTATGGGGGCAAATCTCGTCGCGGGAGGAGGCGCCACATTTCGCTTCTGGGCGCCGCGAGCCAATGCTGTGTATCTCAACGGCCGATTTGGCGACGAGTGGCATTCTGGCCAGACCGACGATCTGCTGATGGCGAAGGACCCGAGCGGATACTGGACGGGGTTTGTAGCAAATGCGAAGGACAGCGATCCGTACCACTACTGGGTCCAGGGCTCCGGGTCCAGCGGCTACAAGCGAGATCCTTATGCGCGGGAACTGGCGACAGATCAACCCTTCCCGATATGCGCATGCCTGATTCGAACCAGCGATGCATATCCATGGCACGACGGCCAATTCGTTACGCCGGATTACTCCAACATGATCATTTACCAGTTGCATGTGGGAACGTATGCACCGGCGGGCCCGGGCAAGAGGTCGACGTTTCTGGATGTCATCGGGAAGATCGAGTATCTGGCAGCTTTGGGCATCAATGTCCTCCAACCGCTGCCGGTGGATGAAATGGAGACCAACGTCTCGATGGGGTACAACGGCGCCGACCTGTTCTCACCTGACTTCCCCTTCGTCGTGACCGATCAAAACGCCCTTAATGGTTATCTCGGGAATATCAACCGGATGCTGGCGAACAAGGGATGTGCACCGCTGTCGTTCATGGACATCAGCACCGGGCCGGGACAGTTGAAGGCGATGGTGGACCTGTGCCACCTATATGGCATCGCCGTGTGCTTCGACGTTGTGTACAACCACGCCGGCGGGTTCGAAGGGGACGATGAGAGCATCTTCTTCGGTGATCGGGCGGATGATCCGTTCAATATGAATCAGAGTCTCTACTTTACGGATCAGTCCACCGCGGGCGGGTTGGCTTTTGCGCTGTGGAATGATGGCGTCCGACAGTTCCTGATCAACAATGCCAAGTACTACGTGGAGGAGTTCCACATAGACGGGTTTCGCTGCGACGAGATCAGCGCGCTGCTGTCGATGAATCAGGATTCGGGCTGGACCTTCTCCTGCGACCTCACCAATACGATTCACTACGTCAAGCCTCGAGCGCTTCTGAACGCAGAGTATTGGGAAGGCGACAATCAAAACTACTACCGTCCGACGTGGCAGATTCTGACGCCGACGGACTGGGGTGGCACGGGGTTCAACGCTGTCCAGCATGCGGGTCTGCGCGACAGCGTTCGCAATGCGGTGGCGCAGGCATCGCAAGGACAGGGGGCGGGCGTTGATCTCGATAGCGTTGCCGGAAACCTTTATCCGCAAGGACTCGGCCACGGCTGGATGGGAGTGACGTGTGTGGAGAACCATGACCTTGTGGCCGTGGGACGCCAGCCGCGCCTGCCGGTGTTGGGTGACGGCTCCAACTCGCGGTCGTGGTATGCGCGGAGCCGGGCGCGGTGGGCCACGGGGATACTGTTGACGTCACCGGGTATACCCCACATCTTCATGGGGCAGGAGTTCCTGGAGGACAAGCAGTGGAACTGGGACCCTGACGCGCCCAACCTCATCTGGTGGGGAGGGGTGGATGGCGCCGATCAGGCGATGGTGAACCATCTCCGGTTCACACAGGACCTGATCCGCCTGAGGTGGAACCAGCCAGCGCTTAGAGGAGATAACGTGAGCCCGTTTCACGTTCACAACCAGAACCGGGTGATCGCTTACCACCGCTGGCTGGACAGCGGCGATGACGTGATCGTGGTCGCGACTCTTTCGGATTCCACCTGGTGGGGCTACGGGATCGGTTTTCCCGGCGGCGGATTCTGGAAGGAGGTCTTCAACAGCGATGTCTACGATAACTGGGTCAATCCTCAGGTGGCAGGGAATGGCGATGGTGTCTGGGCGTCGGGACCGGGGATGCATGGGTTCGGGCAGTCTGCGAATGTCGTGATACCGGGAAACGGTGTGGTCGTGTTTGCGCGAGGTTAGAGAGGGGTACCCCTCCCCCCCGGATTTCCTGTGCTTTTGAACTCATAGATTCTGAGCATGTTACGGCCTTATGCCTTGTAAGTCATACATTGCATTGGACCGGCTCCGCAACCGTTTGTTTTCACAAGGGTTAGCGGTTCGAAGATGAGACTGGCCCGCAACCGTTTGATTTCGTGGGCTCAATCTGTAAGCGTTTGATGTGATGATAGTTAGCCGGCATGAGCGGTGGCGGCTCCGAAACTCGATCCCTTTATTTCTATTTTATCGGTTCAATGAAAGTGTTCCGCCAAGTTTGTGTGTCGCTTTCCTTCGTGAAATGAGTCAGTTACATGGAAACGTAAGCCTGGCGGCCTTGACATGCCGTTCGGGGCGCGCGGAAGTAAGGTGGCGCTGGCGCGCGTCGGATCGGCAATAGAGTCGCTGCGCCTGTCGGCTGCGCTCCGGCCCTCGGCAGAGCGGTGGGTCCTTCGGACCGACCTTGTATGGCACGGCTGAAGCCGTGCCCTTACGGAACAGGATGATTTGTGAGGATCATTCTTCAGATCGGCGTAGATTTCCTCCGCACATCGGCTGCACTTGCGCCTGAGTTCTCACCCAGGGATAAAGACCTGTCAGTGGGAATCTCGGCCTTTACGACATTACGGCGGTGTGGTCCTTCGGACCGACCTTGTATGGCACGGCTGAAGCCGTGGCCTTACGAAACAGGGTCATTTGACGCGCTAATCGCAATCTAATTCAGCCCTGCGTCTGGAGCTTGCGGCAGTAGGGTGGGTATCCTTCGGACCTGTACCCTATGTGTGCGCTGGGTTCAGGGAAATGGCCAGTTAGAAAGATTCGCAGGAGAACAGATTGAGCACAACCATCACGGGTACAGATGGGAAGGCGCGTTGCGCGTGGAGCGCCTCGGCGCCGGATTTTCTCAGCTATCACGACACGGAATGGGGCTTTCCTGTAAGTGACGATCGGCGGCTGTTTGAGAAATTGAGCCTGGAGGGCTTTCAATCCGGACTGAGCTGGCGGACGATCCTCGCCAAGCGCGAGAACTTCCGCGCGGCTTTTCGCGGGTTCGATTTCGACAAGGTCGCGCGCTTTACGGAGCGCGACGTCGAGCGGCTGCTCCAGGATGCGGGTATTGTCCGGCATCGCGGCAAGATCGAGGCGGTGATCAACAATGCGCAACGAGCGCGGGAGATGGTGAAACAGGAAGGGTCGCTGGCAGCATTTATCTGGTGCTACGAGGCAAATGGGCCGACTCCGGCGGCGAAGGCGGTGTCGACATCGGCTGAGTCGGTGGCGCTCTCGAAAGAGCTCAAGAAGCGAGGATGGAAATTCGTAGGGCCGACGACGGTGTATGCCTTTATGCAGGCGATGGGGCTGGTGAACGATCATGCTGAGGCCTGTGTCATCCGGGCGAGGGTTGAGGAGGCGCGAAAGAAGTTCAGGCGGCCGGCGAGGTGACTTCCCAGAAACGCGAAAGGATGGGGCACTCACGCAGGCCGGAGTCGGAGCTACGGAGGCCCATGCTGAGGAAGTTGCCGGGTTCACAGTCGCCGTCATCGTCAACGCAAGCGTTGGAGCTGCATTTTTAGCTTTGATATTTGCGGTCTTCAGGTGGTTGACCCGCAAGACGAACATCTGAGGGGCGGCGAATTCCAGAACCGACGGAAGAGATTCGGCGGTTCCGGGTGAGTTGTCGCCAATATGGAAGTTACCGTGGTCGCAGGCGAAAATCCGGATTGGCAGTTAATCGGAAGTCTCGGTCAGTTATTTTCGTGTGGTCGGGACGAACACGATAAACTACGTCCCATGCTGGTGGTATGAATGTCTGGATTTTTGCACGACTTAATAATTGAAACCCGGCTCGCACTGAAGAGATCTCTTTCGGGGCGGAGATTTTCCAATATCAAGGGGCCTACCTTCACGATCCGTCGTGGTACGCCAGGCTCACTCATGTATGAAGAATCCGGCGAGTCCTTCCTCGTCAATGCCCCCAACGGTGACGGGTCTTATATCGTGCAGATTGAAGATATGGGAGCCGTTGACCTAAAGCTAGACCTGTTGCCGGTCACCGAAAAGCTTCGTATCGCCAGGAATATCCGTGATGCTTTGCTGCGGAAAGGGGTCGACGCTGAAGTGCTGTATGAGCATCGTCCAGTGAGGGATTGATCCAATCCTCCCTCACGCCTTAGCTGGCAAACCGCACAGCCTACATCCTCGGAAACTGCTGCACCGCGAACCGGGAGGGCCGCAGCCCTGTTGTTGCCGGTGTATTGTCGCCAACTCGTTAGTAACGAATGTAACTTCCGAATTGGTGGTCACTCCCGCTGCCAGCGTCGGCCGAGTCGGTGGCGCTCTCGAAAGAGCTCAAGAAGCGAGGATGGAAATTCGTCGGGCCGACGACGGTGTATGCCTTTATGCAGGCGATGGGGCTGGTCAAAGATCACGCCGAGGGCTGCGTGATCAGAGGCGCGGAAGAAGTTTCGAAAGCCCGGTAGCCGAGAAGGCCGATAAGCCCGTGTTCCTCTATGTCGACCTGCACCTCATCGAGCAGCACTTCGCGACAACCAGCTGATCCGATACCGAAGCTCTGGTTGAAGTCGCCGCTTCCGTATAATCTTCGAAAGTTTTCCAAAGAGTTGTGGCTTGCCTGCGAGGGGTAAGGAACTGTCGAGAAACAAAATTCGGCGAGACAGGTACGAGAGCTTCGGCTTGCCGCCTGAGATTTCGCGCACGTTGCGTGCGTTGAATACCCCGGCACGAATCCAGCAGTTCATCGATGCTCTGCCTTACCAGTACGGGAACACGGCGTGGTCTCCGCAGCGCGCGCTGCGGGAGTGCAAGGGACACTGCCTGGAGGGAGCACTACTGGCTGCTGCCGCCCTGCGTATGAACGGCCGCCCGCCGCTGCTGATGGATCTCGAAGCGGTGCATGATGACGACCACGTGGTGGCCATTTACCGGGAACGTGGGCTGTGGGGAGGCATCGCCAAGTCGAACTTCGCAGGCCTGCGCTTCCGCGCGCCGATCTACCGCACGCTGCGCGAACTAGCCCTCAGTTATTTTGAGCACTACTACAACCTGCGCGGCGAACGCACATTACGCTCCTACTCAAGACCGGTGAACCTGGCGCGCCTGGATAGCCGGCACTGGATGACCTCCGAAGAAAATGTTTGGTGCGTCGCGGAGTGCCTGATAGCGGCGAGGCACTACCCGCTTTTCCCTGAGAAAGTGGCGCGCGCATTGCCGCGTCTTGACCGCCGCAGCTTTGAAGCGGGAATGCACGGCTGGACGAAGCACTGAGCCGCATGCGAAGCGGTAGTTGCGTTTTCCGGCATGCAAAGTAGATGTTAGAAGTGAGGATCTTGTACGAATGCCAGCTACGCTCTCGGTGGCGATGATTGCCACGAACGAGGAGAAGAATCTGCCCCGCACGCTTGAGGCGGTGAAGTGGGCGGATGAGATTGTGATTGTCGATTCGGGGTCGGTGGACCGGACGCCGGAGATTGCGAAGTCGTTTGGGGCGAAGCACTCGTTTAACCGCGATTTTCGCGGGCATCCGGAGCAGAAGACGATCGCCATCGGGAAATGCACGGGCGACTGGATTCTGATGCTGGACGCGGACGAGGTGGTGACGCCGGAGCTGGCGGAGGAGATCCGGCAGACGATACAGAATCCTAAGTTTGAGGCCTACTGGGTTCCACGGCTGAACCTGTTCATGACGCGCTGGATAAGGCATGGAGGGTTTTATCCCGACCACAAGCTGCGGTTGTGGCGGCGGGGCAGCGCGCAGATGGAGACGAATGTGGGCCCGCATGGAACTCCGCAGTTTGACGGGCCGAAGGGGACGCTGAAGCATGACCTGGTGCACTATGCGTATCCGGACTTTGCGCTGTATCTGAGCCACATGAACGACTACAGCTCGGAGAATGTGTATGCGCTGGTGAATAAGGGCAAGGCCAAGTCGACTGCCGCGATGCTGTGGCTGGCGGTGGTGAATCCGGTGGCGACGTTTGTGAAAAATTATTTCTTCCGGCTGGGCTTTCTTGATGGCGCGGCGGGGTTGGTCTATCACCTGAACCACTCGGTCTATATTCACTGGAAATATGTGAAAGCGTGGGACGCGCAGAAGCGAAGCGCTGTGGAAACCAGGCACGGCGAAGAAGAAGCAGGTCCTGCATTTACTTCTGGGACGACTTCGTCTGACGAAGAGCGCGCCAGGCTTCGCTCAGGATGACATCGCTTTTGGTTTTCGGGGCTGTGCTGATTGGAAGAGGTAGACGGTGAGGATGGCGATGAGCGGCTCGAGCGGGTGCCGAAAACGTGCATTCACGGTTACAAAATAGTAAGTCAGCGGCAGCAGTAGAAAGGCCCAGGCGAAAAGCCACGCGGCAGGAATGCGGTTCTTGAGAGAGAGAAGAAGTCCGAGACAGCCGGTGATGCTGAGGAAGCAGTAGTTGAGTTCGCGGAGGAATTCTGCCCAGGGCGATCGCTCGTCGGGATGCGGCACGCTGACCCAGTAAAAATAAATTCGCTTCAGAGTAATGAGGGCGAAGTGTGCGGGATGCGCGGCGATGTATGCCTTTGCCTTCGCGCCCTGCTCGTGCACCCAGGCGATTTCTCCGAGGGCCTTGTAGCGCATGGTCTCAGGAGCGTGCTCGACGAGCGGCAGTGTGGCTACGAATGGAAAGCCGTTCGATCCGGGGCCACTGCCGGCGTAGAACTCGGCTCCGAGGTTCGAGCGCATGGGGATGAAGGCGTGGAAGACGGTCCAGTTGCGCCAGATCCACGGCGCGATGATGGCGAGACACACGACGGACGCGAGTGCGGCGCGGGCGATGGCGGCGGATTTGTTGGGCGCGCCGAGGAGAATCCAAAGGCCGCAGGCGGGCAGGAAGAGAAGCAGGCTGGAATTGGAGAGGGCGATGAGGCCCCAGAGAAATCCGAGGAGGAGCCAGCGGCCGGTTGTTTGGCGGTCTTCTATATCAGGAGCTTCGCCGATGCCGCGCATGCGCAGGGCAAGGACGAGGGCGAAAGAGAAAAGCATGGTGGTGAGAGACATCTCCCACACCCAGTGGATGGCATATTGCAGGGCCGCAGGGTAGAGGGCCCAGAGCCAGGCGGACCATATCGCGACGCGCCGGTTGTAGCAGCGGGCGGCGATTTCGTAGATGGCAGGAACGATCGCGGCGGAGAAGAGGCTGTTGATGGCGAGTAGGATCCAGGCCGATAGCGCCGTATAGACGCCGGCGATCTTGAAGACAGCCGCCATGAGAAGCGGGTAGAGCGGCGGGACCCAGGCGGTGGGGCCGGTGTGTCCAACGAACGGGTCGGCGTAGCCGTATCCGGTGGCGAGGGCGCGGGCCACGCGGCCCATCTCCCAGCCGAACTGGAAGTGATCCTGAAAGGGGCGGATGCGGTAGGTGTGGCCGATGGCGATGACGAGGATGCGGACGAGGAGAGCGATCCAGAAGATGAGGCAGGGAGCGCGGAAGTCTTTCGAGGTGGGCAAGGGTCAGTTTAGCGTAAGGAGTTTTCCCGCACTGAGAGAAAGCAGGTCCTTCGACTTCGTCTGTCGCAAGCGCGACAGACTTCGCTCAGGATGACAACTTTATGGGGTTGAGCTTAAGTTGCGAGTGCGTCGAGTTGCGGACTGAAACAGGTAGACGGAGAGGATGACGATGAGGGGCTCGAGGGGGTGGCGGAAACGGGCTTCGACGGTGACGAAGTAATACGTAACCGGTAGCAGCACAAATGCCCAGGCGAACAGCCAGGCGGCGGGGATGCGTCGGCGCAAGGAGAGTGCGAGGCCGAGGAGTCCGGTGATGGAGGGCAGGCAGTAGTTGATCTGGCGGATGAGGTCGAGGAACCAGTGCTTATCTGAAGGATGCGGCACGCTGGCCCAGTAGAAATAGAAGCGCTTGAGGGAGAGCGCGGCGAAACGGGCGGGGTTGGCTGCGATCCATGCTTTGGCGAGCTCGCCGCGTTGGTGCACGTAGGCGAGTTCGCCGTAGCGGACGTAGAGGCGGTGCTGGATGTCTTGCTCGGGTAGGCCGATGAGCACGCCGTAGCGGAATCCGTAGGCTCCTGGTCCGTTGCCGGCGTAGAGCTCGGCTCCGAAGTTGGAGCGCATGGGGATGAAGGCGTGGAAGGCGCGCCAGTTGTGGTAGATCCACGGAGTGATGCAGGCGACGAAGAGCAGACCGGCGAGGGTCGCGCGCCCGAGGTTCGTACGGAAGCCAGCGGCGGATTTGTTGGGGGCGCCGAGGAGGATCCAGAGGCCGCAGACGGGCAAGAAGAGCAGCATGGTGGAGTTGGAGAGGGCGATGAGGCCCCAGAGGAATCCGAAGAGGAGCCAGCGTGAGGTGGACTGGGGATTCGGCGGCGGATCGGTTTCTCCTATGGCGCGCATGCGCAGGGCGAGGACAAGGACGGCGGCGAAGAGAAAGGTGGAAAGTGCGGTCTCCCACACCCAGCGCGTGGCGTACTGCATGGCGGCAGGATAGAGGGCCCATATCCATGCGGACCATATCGCGATCTTACGGTTGTAGCAGCGGGCGGCGATTTCGTAGATGCAGAGTGATGTAGCCGCGGAGAAGACGCTGTTGATAGTGAGGAGAATCCAGGCGGAGAGCGGTGTATAGATGCCGGCGACCTTAAAGGCGGCGGCGATGAGCAGGGGGTAGAGCGGCGGGACCCAGGCGGTAGGTCCGGTGTGTCCGCTGAAGGGGTCGGCGTAGCCGTATCCGGTGACGAGGGCGCGGGCGACGCGGGCCATTTCGTAGCCGAAGGTGAAGTGGTCTTCGAAGGGGCTGAAGCGCCACGTGTGGGCGAGGGTGAGGTAGGCGACGCGGACGAGGAGGCCGGTCCAGAAGAGAATGATGGGTGCGCGGAAGGTTGACTGGTCGGATGGCCGCGCGCCGGGTGGAGGCATATTCCACATCTTACTGGGCCTGCCGGCGCGGGAATGCCTGGGACTACGGTGAGGGCTGGGCCTAAGCGCCGTAGCTGCGGGGCTCGGTGGTGCTTTCCCAGGGATAGGCCTGAAGGGGAGTGAAGGTGCGCTGGAAGAAGGCGTCGTCAACGACGTAGCATTCGCCGTCTTCTCCGCGGACGATCCAGTCTCCGCGCTTGACGTGGCGGAACCCGAGGTCGGTTGCGATGGTCTGGTCTTCCTTGCATTGTGTGGCGTCGACGAGCAAGGGGCGGCAGGTGCGAAAAGTACCCATGATTCCTCCGCCGGCGAACGAGGCCGGCAGGTTTTATTTCACGCCGGGGTGCGTAAGGAGAGATGAAGCGGATCGTAAGGGGTTTGTTAAGGGCACTTAGGTGCTGAAGGACAGGATCGGGCGAAGAGGACACGAAAATCGGGCTAGAATGAGGGGATGTCGTCTCCTGTCTCACCGGTCCGCGATGCCGCTGTTGAGAGCCTGCCCGCAAGTCTGGATTGGGCCCACCCGGTAGTACGGGAGTGGTTCGTGCGGCGGTTTCAAACGCCGACGGAGCCGCAGGAGCAGGGCTGGCCGCACATTCTTCACGGGAAGCCGACGCTGATTTCGGCTCCGACGGGGTCGGGGAAGACGCTGGCCGCGTTTTTGATTGCGATTGATGGATTGCTACGCCAGGCAATCGACGGGCGACTGGATTGTGCGACTGAGGTCGTGTACGTCTCGCCGCTGAAGGCGCTGTCGAATGACATCCAGAAAAATCTGGAGACGCCGCTGCGCGAAATTCAGGAACTGGCGCTGGAGCGAGGATATCTGTGTGCGCCGATCCGCACGGCGGTGCGGACGGGCGACACGCTTCCCGCGGAGCGGCGGGCGATGCTGAAGACTCCGCCACACATCCTGGTGACAACGCCCGAATCTCTATACATCCTGCTGACGTCGGAGAAGAGCCGGCAGAATTTGCGGCGCGTGCGCACGGTGATCGTGGATGAAATTCACGCCGTGGCGGATGACAAGCGCGGATCGCATCTGGCGCTGACGCTGGAGAGACTGGACGCGCTGGTGCGCGGGGAGAATCCGCTGAGTGCGGCGGATTTTGTGAGCGGGCACGAGGCTCCGCAGCGGATCGGGTTGTCGGCGACGCAGAACCCGATCGAACTGGTGGCGGAGTTTCTGGCGGGTGAGCGTGCGGCCGAGGTCGAGATTGTGCAGGCGGGGCAGCGGCGTGCGCTGGACCTGCAGATTGAAATTCCGGCAGATGAACTCGGAGCGGTCGCAACGCAGTCCGTGTGGGATGGGATTCATACGCGGTTGGCGGAGCTGGCGCTGGAGCATCGCTCGACCTTGGTGTTTGTGAATACGCGGAGGATGGTTGAGCGGTTGGCGTTTGCGCTGGGAGAGCGGCTGGGCGAGGAGAATGTCGCCGCGCATCACGGTAGCCTGTCACGCAAGCTGCGTCATGAGGCGGAGCGGAAGCTGAAGGCAGGCGAGATTCGCATCCTTGTGGCGACGGCGTCGCTGGAACTCGGCATCGACATCGGCTCGATCGACCTGGTGTGCCAGATCAATACACCGCGGGCGATTGCGACTGCGATGCAGCGCGTGGGCCGAGCAGGGCACTGGCGGGGCGCGATTCCCAAGGGGAGGTTCTTCGCGACAACACGCGATGACCTGATGGAGAACGCGGCGTTGATCCGCGCGATGCGTAGCGGCGTGCTGGACCGGCTGGAGATTCCTCCGAAGCCAGCAGACGTGCTGATGCAGCAGATTGTGGCGGCGTGCGCAGCAGAGCCGTGGGAAGAGCAGAGGCTCTTTGAGCTGTTCCGGCGGGCACTGCCGTATCGCGATCTGACCTGGGATGAATTCGAAGAAGCACTTTGCCTGCTAGCGGACGGAATTGAGTCGAGCCGGGGAAGGTACGGGGCCTATCTGCTGCGCGATCGGGTGCATGGGCGCATTCAGGCGCGGCGCGGGGCGCGACTGGTGGCGGTGACGAATGGCGGGACGATTCCCGAGACTTCGCTGTTTCCGGTGATCGTGCAGCCGGAGGGCGTGCAGATTGCGACGCTCGACGAGGACTTCGCTGTGGAGTCGATGCCGGGAGATATCGTTCTGCTGGGCAACACGAGCTGGCGTATTCAACGCGTCGAATCGGCGAGTGGGCGGGTGCTGGTTGAAGATGCGCATGGGCAGCCGCCGTCGGTGCCGTTCTGGACCGGCGAGGCTCCGCAACGGACGATGGAACTGTCGGAGTTCGTTTCGAGGCTGCGCGAAGAGATCGACCAGCGGACAAAGGAAGTTCTGCCGGGATATGTAAGCCAGACCAATTCGCAGGTTGCCGAGACGGTGGTGTGGCTGAAGCAGGAATGTGCCGTTGACGATGCCGGCGCGGAGCAGCTGATCGGTTATGTGGTTGCGGGAAGGGCGGTGCTGGGCACAGTTCCAACTGTAACCACGATTGTTGCAGAACGGTTTTTCGATGAAGGCGGCGGAATGCAGCTGATTCTGCATGCTCCGTTTGGTGGCCGAGTCAACAAAGCATGGGGGCTGGCGCTGCGCAAGCGCTTCTGCAGGGGATTCAACTTCGAACTGCAGGCCGCGGCAACGGATAACGGTCTGAATATCTCGCTGGCCGAGCAGCACAGCTTTCCCCTGAGCGATGTCTTTCAGTTCCTGACGACGCAGACGGTGACGGAACTGCTGGAGCAGGCATCGCTGGCGTCCCCAATCTTCAAGTCGCGTTGGCGCTGGGACGCCAACCGCAGTTTGCAACTGTTACGGTTTCAAAAGGGCAAAAAGGTCGCTCCGCAGATTCAGCGAACACGTTCGGACGACCTGCTGGCGAGTGTGTTTCCGCAAGTCGCGGCATGCCAGGAGAATATCGAAGGCGACATTCAGATCCCCGACCATCCTCTGGTGCGTGAAGTGATGAAGGATGTGCTCGGCGAAGCGATGGATCTCGAGGGGTTAAAAGCAGTGCTCGCCGGGATGGATGATGGGCGCATCCAGTGCGTAGCGGTGGACACGACGACTCCATCGGTCTTTGCGCATGAGCTGCTCAATGCGAATCCCTACGCATATCTCGATGATGCGCCGCTGGAGGAGCGGCGGGCGCGCGCGGTGGCGATGCGCGGGATGGTTCCGGATAAGGAGTTGGGCGAGGCCGGGCGGCTTTCACCGGCGGCGATTGCAGAGGTTCGCGAGCAAATCTGGCCGGATTTACGTGATGAGCACGAGTTGCATGACCTGTTGTGCTCGCTGGTGGTTGTTCCGGCGGAGATTGCGGCCGATCCGCGTACGGCGCAGTGGGCAGAGTGGTATGCGCGGCTGGAACATCAGGGGCGCGTGACGCAGGCGTCTGCGCAGGGTCGCAAATATTTCGCGGCTGCGGAGTGTCTGGAGGACCTGCGACTGCTGTGGCCGGGTGTGGAGTTTGCCGGAGCTGTCACGGCTGTGCCGACGAGCTACACAAATGCAGCCGACGTCGTGCGCAAGGCGATCCAGGGATGGATGGCATTGCTGGGGCCGGTGACGTCGCGAAGCCTCGGCGAGCGGCTGGGGATCGCAGCGCACGAAGTGTGGAAGCAGATGCTGCGGCTGGAGATGACGGGAACGATTCTGCGCGGGTCATTTGAGGTCGCTCCGAGTGCCGGAAGCATTCCCGATGAAGACGTTGAGTGGTGCGAGCGGCGACTCCTGCAACGCATTCACAAGCGGACCCTGCATGCGTTGAGGAAGCAGGTGGAACCGGTGACTCCGGCGGTCTACATGCGCTTTGTGCTCGACTGGCAGCATCTGGGAGCGCAGCGACAGCTCACGGGGGAGCAGGGGCTGCTGGAGGCGATTCGCGGGCTGGAGGGTTTCGAAGCACCGGCGGTGGAGTGGGAGCGGTCGCTGCTCCGGCAAAGGGTGGCGAATTACGATCCACGCTGGCTCGATGCGCTGACGCTGACGGGCGTGGTGGGATGGGGAAGGATCTCGGCGCATCCCGCATTTGCTTCGATGGAGAGTGGAGGCCCGAAGCGGATTATCCCGACGGGGATGGCTCCGATCACGTTTTTCCTGCGCGAAGAGGCGCTGTGGATGGATTTGTGCCTGTCACAGCGACAGATACCAGAGATGAATCTGACAACGTGCCTCAGCGAGCTGGCGAATCGGCTGCGATCGCTGCTGGGAGAGCGCGGCGCGATGTTCCCCGGCGATTTTGCGCGGGCGCTCGGCGCAAGCGGAGAAGAGATTGGCCTCGCGCTGTGGGAGTTGGTGGCAGCGGGGTTGGTGACTGCAGACGGATTCGACAGTTTGAGGATGCTGGTCGATCCGAAGTGGAAGCAGATGTTTGCGGTCCCCTCGCGCATCAAACCAGCGTCGCAAGCGCGCAATGCAGCAGGGCGCTGGAGCATGCTGTATGCGGCGAATCCAGGGCAGGAGAGTGCGGGCGAGGCCGCGGGGCGGCGCGAGGCCCAGGTGGAGTCAGCGTGCATGGTGCTGCTGCGGCGATATGGTGTGGTGTTCTACGACCTGATGCAGCGAGAGACGGCGATGCCGCGTTGGAGGGAACTGCTGGGGATGTTCCGGCGGCTGGAAGCGCGAGGGACGGTGCGGGGCGGGCGGTTTGTTTCAGGCTTCGGCGGCGAGCAGTTCGCACTGCCTGAGGCGGTGGAGACGCTGCGGCAGGTGCGGAGCAGAAAGGCGGAGCCGCAGCCGGTGACGTTTGCTGCGGCCGATCCGATGAATCTGGTGGGGATTGTGATTCCGGGCGAGCGCGAGGCGAGCGTGCCGGGCAGGACGGTGACGTATCCGATGCCGGCGGTTGCGGACGAATCAGTGGCGGCTGAAGATGTATCAGTCACGCAGGACCTCTTTGCGTTTGGCCGCGCTCCGCTTGAGGGCAGCGCTCTTGCTTGAAGATCCGCCACAATTGATCGAAGGTGAGGACTACTACATGGATGGTCCTTACCTTGTTTTCACCGAGGCATATCACCGGAAGCGGGGATACTGCTGCCAGTCGGGATGCAGGCATTGTCCGTGGAAAAATGAGGGCTCAGGGCACAGGGAACAGGGAACAGAGCAACCATCCTGAGCCATGCAGCTGCAGGTCCCTCCGCTTCGCTGAAAATGCTTGCGCATTTTCAGCTTCGGTCGGGATGACAACTCTCCTGTAGTTAGCGCTCCTCGATGATGGCCAGGTCCCAGGGCTGCAGGGTGATCTGGCCGGATGAGGCGACGGATTTTCCGGTGAGCAGATCGGAGCCCGCTCCGTGGGAGTAGGAGAAGGTCTGCGGGTCGCTCGAATAATTCAGGTAGTAGTGAATATTTTTTCCGGAGGCGCTGACGCCGTCCTTCTCGCGCACGGACGCGGGAAGCTGCTGTGCCGGGCCAGTGAGGCCAGCGTCCTTAAGGACGCCGAGGACAACGGCCTTCTGCAGGGCACTTGAGAGGAATGTTCCCTCGTAGGTGAGAGTGCCGGAACCATACTGATTTTCGGTGATGGCTGGCCAGCGGCCGTAGAAGGGATGGTCGTAAGTCGCGAGGGTCTTCGCGTGGTCGGGCATGAGGAATTCAGCCCAGTACATAACCTTGTTGTCGTCTCCGACGTGGAAGGGGTCGCCCTTGAGGGCGAGCGGCTTCTCGAGGTTGGAGAACTCCTGATAGCTGAAGCCGGCGGCTTCGCGGAGGGGTCCGGGGGCGCGCACCCAGCGGATGGCGTCGTTCTCGTTGGCGAATCCGCTCTTGAAGGTCATGATGACGTGGCCGCCCTGCTTGACGTAGTCGGAGATTTTCTGGAGCAGGGCGTCGTCAGCGACGTAGAGCGCGGGCACGATGAGCACTTTGTAGCGTGAGAAATCTGTATCTTCGGGGAAGACGAAGTCGCAGCCGATGTTGGCGTTGTAGAGCACGTGGTGGAACTGGCGAATGAGGCCCGGGTAATCCGCGGTGGTGAGGTCAGAGTGCCAGGCGACGGGAGGCTGATGCGCGAAGGGCATGAAGTTAAGGCCATTCCAGGAGTCGATGCTGTAGAGGATGGCAACCTGGTTGTTGATCTTCATGTTCACGAGCTCGGGGCCGACTTTCTGAAGTTCGTGGGCGGTGCGTGAGACTTCGGCGTAGACGCGATTCGGCTCGAGGTCGTGGCTGAGAACGCCCTTCCAGTAGACCTCCTGCCCGGAGGGGATAGAGGACCAGTGCCAGTACTCGACCATGTTGGCACCGCTGGAAATGTCGGTGTAGACGTCGAGGCGGATCTGGCCGTCGTAGGGTGGATATTGGAAGCCGGAATCCCAGCCGATGGTCTGGGCATTGGTTTCGGTCACGAGATAGTTCTGATGGCGGAGCGAGCGGATGTAATCACCGACGAGAGCCTGTGCGGCTCCGTCCATGTGGTCCTGGGTGCCGTGATAGGTGTTGGCGCCGGAGACGTCGAGGTACTTAGCGATCGCGAATTCGTTGACGTCGGTGTGCATGGCCCCGGCGAAGTCCTGCATGACGAACTGGTCGGGGCGGCGGTATTCGCGGACGAGGGCGGCCTGCCAGGCGAGGAAGTTGGTGACCCGCATCTGCTGCCAGCGTGACCACTCGAGCTTGTATCCGGTGCTGATGGTGCTGTCGCGGGTGGGCATATTCTCCCAGCCGTTGACGTCCTGACCCCAGTAGTTGAGTCCCCAGGCTTTGTTCATTGCGTCGGTGGTGCCGAACTTTTCCTTGAGGTGGTTGACGAAGCCGGTGAAGACGTCGAGGTTGGAGGCGTCGTAGGAGTGGGTTTCGTTGTCGATCTGCCAGCCGATGACGGTGGGGTTGTTTTTGTAATGCTCGACCATGTTGCGGATGAGGCGTTGCGCGTAGTAGCGGTAGACGGGGCTGTCGATGTCCATATTCTGGCGCATGCCGTAGAAAGTCTGTGCGCCGCCGAGCGGGCGGGCGAGGACTTCAGGATGTTCATGGTAGAGCCAGGTGGGGATGGAGTAGGTAGGCGTGCCCATGATGACCTTGATCCCGGCCTTGCTCATCGCGTCGACGACGCGGTCCATCCATGCGTACTCGAAGTGGCCGTCTTCGGGCTCCCAGAGGCTCCAGGTGGATTCGCCCATGCGGACCACGGTGAGGCCGGCCTGCTGCATGAGGGCCACGTCTTTATCGAGGCGCTCGTAGGGGTTGTACTCGCTGTAGTAGGCGGCTCCGTAGAGGACGGTGGAGAACTGCGGGGCCTTTGTGTCGGGCGGGGCCGGGTTTTGTGCCACGGCAGAGAAAGCGAGCGAGCAGCAGGTGCAGGCGGCGAGGAGCTTGCTGAGAAAACGTTTCACGGGCCAATCCTTGTTGGGACTAAAAAGAGGAGCAGAAACATTTTGCCGGATGCATGAAGAAACTGTCACCCGAGAGCATGGTCAGGAAATTCCGAGGCGAGCGTTTGGAGAAAAGGCGCGACCGATAGGAGAACAGCTCAGGTGTAGATATTGTTCAGGGCTCCGTAGCATATCTGGAACATCTGCAGAGTGTCCTGCCTGCTTTCAGCGCAATAAGTCAGCCATTCCAAATAATTGCCCGTGTCCACCTGCACCTCTTTTCGTTCTTTGCCTTTTCCGATGTATCCCTTAAACGGCAAGGCAAATCCCATGCTGCCCGGGGGCACACTGTTAGGGTCCCAGGTCCAGCGCAGAGCAATGGCGGAAATGTCGTTGAGAAAACTCTGGGCCTTCTTCCGTACCCAGGCGGGCCGTTCGTTCATTGGACCGGGAATGTCTTCCAGATCGTAGCCGTCGAAGCTGTACAACAACTGGCTGTGAAAGTCAGTCGATCCGTAGCTCATCCAGCCCTTGGTGTCGAGCGCATCGGGTGAGTAATTCTGCATTTCGGTGCAGGCTTTCATGCCCCCTTCATGTGCCTGCAAGACGCGGACCCGGTCGCCGGGCTGGAGCGGCCCAGCCTGCCAATGCCCCTGCTGGTCCTTGTAAAGCTTCGACAAGCCGAAGTCAGTTGCCTGGCGCAGATTATGTCCGCCCACCGCACCCCGATCTTTTGCCTCCATGGTGACTTGAACAACGTCCGGGTTGAAGATGAGTCCGCTGGTGGCCGAGCGCAGGTGAACCTGCAGAAGCAGCCACGGGCCAGGATTTAAACCGATGATGAGGTCTCGTCTCAGACAGTCGGCCATCAACTGGCAAGGAATCCACTCATGCGTGTGCTTGTTTGTGTCGCGAATGCCGTTCTTGACAGCGCTGCGATAATAAGCGTTGTTGGTGAAGTCGCCGATTTCGTGCATCCGCTCGTAGAGCGATTTCTGAGAGGCCTGAAAGGGCTGCGAACGTATCTTTTCCTTGATCGATCCAAATTCCTCTTTGGCGGCTTTCAGGGAATCCTTTGCGATGTCCATGGCTTCGCCCTCATCCATGTCACGCGAGCCGAGATCGAGAAGCGAAGCTCTGTGGTGATGGACGGGCTGAATCGCAGCCGGGTCGACAATCTGCTGCGAATCGAGAGACAAGTAACCACGCATTAAAATTCCTCCCATGTTATGAGCCGGTATCTTCGAAGATACAGCGATGTTATTCAGATGCTATCGACTGGCGATGCGGTTCTACAGACCGGCGATCAAAACCTGATTAGTCGACTCATGGTGAGTCCAGCGACGGCCAGGCTGGCGAGCAAGGTCATGATAGAGGCGAGGAACCAGCGAAGGGTCACGCCGTACTCGGTTTCGTCATCATCCTTAAGTTGCAGCGACCTCCAGAGCGAAACAAACTGCAGCAGGATAGACATGCCCAACAACAGAGCGGCGAGAATGGCGGCGACGGTCCAGGCTCCTGATAGTTCGAATCCCCAGTAACGAAAAAAGAGGAGCGAGAAGCCAAGCAAAACGGTGATGGCGGTGATGATTCCCTGGCGGTATCCGACGGGGAGGGGAACGCGCTGGCGGGGCGGGGGCTGGGAAGGGCCGGCTTCGGGCATGATTCTCCTGAGAGACAGCGAGCGCAGAAATTACAGGCGATCGTTCGCGGCTGGATTAGATTGTAGGCGGATGGTCCCGTGGGCCTGAGGAGAGAAATGAAAAATATAACGAACCTGCTTTTGCTGGTGATTGCCGTGGCGCTGCTCGCGATCGCAATTGAGCCTTATTTCACGCCGCGGCCTGCGCAGGCGCAAGTGCTGGCCGATTATCCGCTGTACTTCGAGCCGGGAGTGTATCTTCTGCGCGCTCCCGACGGCACCAGTCAGATTTACGGGAAGGTGGTTGTCGATCTGCGGACAGGGAAGATATTTGGATTTCCGACTTACGGACAGCAGCCGTACCCGATCGACGTGACGACCACCAAGCCAATTACATCGAAGCCGATCGTGCTGGGCAGGTTCGCTCTTGAAGACACCGACCGGTAAAGCTTGTCAGCTGACTGGTGTGAGGCCAAGAGCTTTCAGATGTCCGTCGTTGCGGGTGCAGCTTTCGAAGCGGATGTTCTCCAGCAGATCGGCGAAGGCGGCACGGATGTGGTCCATGGGAGGCCGGCGAGCGATCTGCTTTTCGGCGTCGCCGAGGCCGCCGCGAGCCTGGGCGAAAGCGACGATCTCGTCCCAGTAACGCGGCCGTTTGAAGGTGACGGGAGCGGATGTGGCTTGCATCTTCTTGTACGGCCAGAAGCACCAGCCGATGTTGTTTTTTTCGAGGAGCTGGCGGAACTGGCTGACCCAGGTGTCGTTGTTTTCGCCGGATTCACCAAGCCAGATGGGCACGCGATATTTGTCGCGGAAATCGACGTAGGCCTGGATGGCGGGCTGCTCGGGCGGCATCCAGTACTTGTGAAAGGTGTACATCACGTTTGAGTCGAAGGGTGGGCCGAAGACGCTGAAGTTGGTGTCCCATTGTGCGCCGCCAAGGATGACGACGTGATGCTTGTCGACCTGGCGGACGCCGGCGACGATGCGGCGATAGAGGGGTTCGAGGCGGGAGTTGTAGATTTGCAGCGCAGGGAAGGGCGGGATGGGCTCGTTGAGCAGGTCGTAGCCGAGGACAGTCGGTGAGTCACGGTAATGCCCGGCGATGCGCTTCCAGATGTCGATGGCTTCCTGCTGAGATTCGGGGCTTTCGAAGAGCCAGGGGTATCCCCAGCTATTGTCGATGTTCGTGCCGGTCTGGCCACCGGGCGCGGCATGCATATCGATGATGATGTAGAGGCCGGCTTCCTGTGCCCAGCCGATGACTCGGTCGAGGAGGGTGAAGCCTTCGTTATTGCCGGGCGTGAAGAAGCGGTAGTCGATGGGGATGCGGATGGAGTTGTATCCCGCGTGCGCGAGGAACTGGATGTCTGCGCGGGTGACGTAGCGGTCGCGGTATTCGTGCCAGAATTTCGCGGTGTCGGCGGGCCCGATCAGCTCATTGAAGAGCGCGTCGATTTCGCGCCCGGACTGCGGGCCTTTTTCCAGACGGAACATGTAGCCTTCGGGGACCATCCAGTTACCGAGGCTGGTGCCGCGGAGATTGAGCGTGCGACCCTCACCGTCGACAAGACGCGGGCCGTCGGTGTGTACGTAGCCACGAGCGGCTGCACGGGTTGGAAGCGGCAGGAATGCGATGGCGAGAAGCAGGAGAAGAGATGCTTGTGAGCGGGAGGGCTTGAGCAGCTTCAAAGCAGAATCCTCGGGAGCACTTTACAAGCTTTCCTGTCCTGAAGCTATTGACGCAACCCGGAGAGCTACGATCAGAGTATGGAAGCGCTCGCGGTTGCGGTGCTCTGCCTGCATCTTGCCTGGATACTGTGGGCGATTGCGGGAGCGCTGTGGACGCGAGGGCGTCCGTGGCTGACGGCGTTCCATGTGCTGTCGCTGATCTGGGGAATCATTGTCGAGGTTGGTCCGTGGCCGTGTCCGTTGACGCTGGCCGAGCAGCACTTTGAGGCACTGGCGGGCATGCATACATGGACGGGCAGCTTTCTGCTGCATTACCTTGATGCGACGATCTATCCGAATCTCCCCTGGTGGCTGGTTGGGAGTTTCGGCGTTGCGGTTTGTGCCTTCAACCTTGGCATTTATGCCAGGCGCTGGTGGAAGGCGCAACGTTGAGTTTGCCTTTACCAGGTCACGAGCCGGCGGCAGAGTTTAATTACTGTGATCCAACTGGAAAGGCTTGTTGTACGGTTCCACGGGATAACCCTGCGCCTTCCAGGCCTCCAGCCCGCCTCTGAGAAACTTGACTCGGAAAAAGTTCAGGGCGAGAGCCCGATTCAGGATCGTCCGTGCGGTCTCATCACTCGGACACGTGCAATAGACGACGGCATCCTTCTCTCGCGGGATCAGGGAGGGATTGTCAATGATCTCTTTCGGGGCCAGGCGCTGTGCGCCGGGGATGATCTCGGAGTCGGCGAGCAGGTCGAGCGGCTGACGGACGTCGAAGATGAGGACATCCTGGCGTGAGCTCAGCAATGTGTGGAGCGCTTCCGGCGTGATGCTGTGTTGTTCCAGTTCGCGACGGCCTTTTCTCTTTCTGATCCAGAAGACGATCAGAACCAGAGCAGCTACTGCGGCGGCAAGAAGTCCAGCCATCTGCATTTCTCCTCGAGAGGTCTCAGGTTACAGGATTCACCCAAGGCCCGAGGAGATTCATGAGTGTTATCGCCAGATGTCGGAAATCCGGACGAAGGGGCTTCACTTTATTGGTCCTGGCGCCCCGGAGCCGACGGGCTGCCAGATGCGGGCGGGGGCGTCTGGGGGGCGGTGGGAGGCGTTGGCTGTGCGGGCTCGCGGATAAGCACGGCGGTACGCGGAAAGGTGAAGCTGCCCCCGGCGTCGTCGATCACGTTGACCTGACAGGTGTAAAGCCCGGGTTTGAGATCGGAGAGAGGCACGTCGAACTGGAAAGCGACGGCATCGCGGGCGGGTACATTGAGCGAACTGGCCTCGACAAGCGGTGTCTCGAAGGCCTTGGTGGTGCCATTGAGGAATTCAATGCTTGTCAGAACGCGGACGGGGGCGGCGGAGCCTTTGGGAGCGGGTTTGGTGTCCTTTCCGGGAGAGGCCGACGCCGCAGCGGCGTGCGCGGGGGCGTAGACCTCGTAAAGGAAGTAGAGATGCTGGTCCTGACGAAAGACGTGGGGCAGGTTGGGGACGAGCTGCTCGCCATCATGAACGAGCGGGCTGTCGGCATGCTTCGCCGCGGGGATGCGCTGGCTGGCGAGAACGACGGAGCTCATCTTGAGCGGAATTTTTCGCTGGTCGGGGACATTGATATCTGTCTCGAAGGAACCCATGCGGCCGGTGACGTTTTCGCGCACGACGAACTTGACGTGGAATTTGCCGATGGGGAGAGTAAAGCCGGTTGAATACTGGACGTTCTTCTGGCGGACCTGCTGGGCCTGATCGATGGCGAGCTTGACGGTTTCGCGGGCCTGGCCGATGACGTGGCCGGCGGGATCTTTGACTTCTCCGATGATGTCGAGAGTGGCTTTGTCTTTATCTCCGCCCTTGACGAAGGGGATCTGCGAGCCGGGGACGACGATGGAGACGGGCACGAAGTAGTGTGTGTCGTCGGTGCGGAAGTAGAGGGTCTCCATGTAGACGGCGACATCGGTGGCGGGCAGGTCGCTGGCTAACTGCTCTTCGAGCTGGCGCTCGCGGTCTTCGCGATTGGAGTGCTGGTAGTCGGCGGGAGCGTAGTAGCCGGGGCGGTATTCGAGCTTCAGGTCGGGTCGATTGATCTTGATGGACAGCTTGCGGTAGCGACCGTCGCGGCGCGTGTCGGTGGAGCGGAAGCCAAGGACGTAGTAGGCGGAGGTGTCGCGCTGGATGCGCTCGAAAGCAGGCGAGAAGTCGTTGCTGTCGAAGAAGGCCTTGCCGCCTGTGTCAGAGGAGAGCGTGGCCATGACTTCCTGGGTGTTGAAGTTGGCGTCGAGATTGTTCTGTAGTGCGGCGCCGTTGTAGCCGCTGGTTCCGCGCAGGCTGCCGGTGGAGGCGTCGCCTAGCGGGGAGATCGCCTCGAGGCCGCGGCTATCGACGCTGTAGATGGACAGATTGGCGCGCACGGCGGCGTTGATGGCGGAGCGTAGCGAGGCCTGGTTCTCAATGCCGTCGCGCTGGATGCCGCCGGAGAAGTAGAGCATCGACTTCTTCTGGTTGAGGTAGGCGAGCGATTTGGAGATGGAGGCAATGGCGAAGAGCTCGCGGTCGGTGTTCAGGTCGCTGTATTCGCTCTCGTCGGCGGTGAAGGAAGTGGTGTCCTCGACCTGGTTAGTGGTGCTGGTGGCTCCGGACTGGAAGCCTGAGCTCTGGTCGCCGGAGTAGGAATTCACAGCGTTCAACAGGAGCTGCTTGTTCTGGGTGAAATCCTGGTCGACGGAGAGCGAGGTGTCGAGGGAGACGACGGCAACCAGGTCGGCCGGCTGCATCTGGCGGTTGATGTAGTTGCGGGCGGCGTCCTGCGAGCGCTCGATGTCCTCTGGCTGCATGGAAGTGAGGTCGAAGAAGAGCACGATGAGGCGGTGGTTGCGGAGCTCTTCGGGACGTGCGACTCCGGTCTTCGCGTTAAATATGCTGTGGCCGGCTTGTCCGGTGATGGTGGCTTCGTTGAGCGGGGCGGCCTGGTCGACGCTTTCAAAGTCGAAGCTGGAGATCTGCTGCGGCTTGCCGTTTTCGAGGATCGTGAAATCCCTGGCGGTGAGCCCTCGGACAACTTCGCCGGTCTTCCTGTCGCGCACGACGACATTGGTGAGCACGAGATCGCTGTTGACTTTCAGGGTGAAGGACGACTGGTTGGGGTTCTGATCAGGCGACTGCTGGGCGTTCGCGCCGACGATCGCGGTGAGCGCGAGGGCGGCGGTGAGGGTGAGAGTCCGGAGACGATGGGTCATGTTCGGGTCTCCTTAAAAGCGGAAGCGGGCCATGAAGGTGAACTGGCGCATGGTGGCGGTGGAGGTAACTTCGCCGTAAGTTGCCGAGCCGAGGGTGGTGTCCACGCCTGAATATTGGACGGTGTTGAAGATGTTGTCGACAGTGGCGCGGACTTCCAGGGTGCGCATCTCCGAGAAGCGCTGGGTTTTCGAGAAAGACATATTGACGGAAACGGTGCCGGGGCCGGGGATGGAGAAACGCGACGCCGAGCCGTAGCCGTTATCCGGCGGGTTCTCGAAGGCTGCCTTGTTGAACCAGTTGTCGACGGTACCGCCGCGCGCCGTGAGGGAGACGCCAGGGACACGATCGGGGCGAAGCGATCCGGCGCTGCCGCGGGCGACATCGGCAACGGCGGCTTCATAGTGCGGGGTGAGCGGAGAGCCGCTGGCGAAGTCAAAGTTGCCGGATACGGAGAGTCCACCCACAGCGTGCGAGAGAACGTTGCCGCTGCTCAGGTAGCGTCCGTCAGGGCCGAAGGGCAGCTCGTAGACGAAGTCGCCGCGCAGCTTGTGACGGATGTCGAAGCTGGAGTTGGATTCTTCGGCCAGGAGGTCCTGCCAATTCTGGGCGACGGTTACGCCGGAGCCTCCGTTGCCGCCGATGGAACTGGCGTTGTCGATGGAGTGCGAGTAGGTGTAGGTGGCGCCGAGAGCAATGCCGTTCTGCATGCGCTTGCGGAGGCGCACGGCCAGTGCGTTGAAGTTCGAGAAAGCGACGGAGTCTTCGTAATCGTAGAGGACGTTCGGAACCGTGGTGCCGAAGCGTCCGGGGGCATCGACGATGTCGAGACGCGTGCCCTTGGAGCCGTTGTAGCCGACGTTGAGAACGATGCCGGCCGGCAAGGTGCGCTGAATGTCAAGGTTCCAGACCTGCACATAAGGCAGCCGGTAGTTCTTGTTGACCGAGTAATTGCCTTCCGCCTGCGACGTGGGAGTGAAGCCGTTCGCGAGAGTGAAGGTCGGCGTGCCAGTCAGCGCGTTGGTGTTGGTCTGCACGTTGGCCCAGGGAGGCTGGAAGGCGAAGTCCTGCACGAATTTTACGTACTGGCCGTTGGCGAAATTGATGCCGTAGCCGGCGCGGACGACGGTGTCCTTGATGGCGCGCCATGCGATGCCGATCCGGGGCGAGAAGTCGGTTTTTTCGGGCAGGACGAGAGTACGCGGGAAGAATCCGGAGTATGGGCCGTAGCTGTTGGGCAGGACGGTTTGGGCCTGGGTGAAGTCGTTTCCGGTATCGAGAGTGGCAAGATGATCGTATTTCTCGGAGTAGGGCGAGAAGTATTCGTAGCGCAGACCAGCGTTGATGGTCAGGTTGGAGCGGGCGCGCCAGTCGTCCTGAGCGTAGGCGTCGATCACGTTGGCGCGGAGGTAGGACTTCTGAAAAGGCGCCTGCAGGCTGGTCTGCTGGGGCAGTCCCAGGAGCAGGTCGGCAAGGGACGATCCGGTGGTGGAGAAGCCATTCGGGGTGTTTGGGTTGCTGCCGGGCGCCTGGGTGTAAACGCCGGAGAAAATGTAGGTTCCGGTGGAGTTGGTCAGGCCGAGGAGATCGAGGTGGACGCGGCGGATGTCACCTCCGAAGCGGAGGTTCTGTTTCTTGTGGATCCAGGAGAGCTGCTCGGTGAGCGAAATGGTCTGGTTGATCTGGAATGCGGGCTGCTGTTCGTTGAGGCTGGTGAACTGGTTGAGGGTGACGCTGGGCAGGCCGTAGAGCTGCGGGTTGGTGGGGAGTCCGTTGAGACCGATCTGGCTGGCGATGTCGGTGGTGTTGGTGAAGTAGTTGGTGGTTTCGGAGTTGGTGCGGTTCCAGTTGAGGTTGAGAATGTTGGCCAGATGACCCTTGCTGATGGAGTATCCGGCCTGCAACGAGTACTGGTTGGATTGGTGCTTGCCGCCGAGGTCGGGGAAGAGGTTGAGGTTGTCGGAGGCGGAGTGGCTGTAGTTGAAGTTGAAATTGAGGTTCTGGTGAAGGCCGGGGCTGCTGCCCTGGCCAAGGCGCTGGCGGATGAAGTTACCCAGGGCGGCGCTGTTGCCGCCGGCTCCGAAGTTGTGGATGAACCGGGCCCCGACGGTCGTGGTGTTGGTCTGCGCGGAGCTGAGCAGGTGGTAGTTCTGTTGGGTGCCGGGCAGGTTGGCCTCAGGAACGTATTTGAGCAGGGCAGTTGCCTGCGGCGAGATGCATTGCGCCGGGATGGTGTTGTTGGGGAAGGGCTTGCCGGCATTGGGGTCTCCAGGGTAACAGCCGGGATCGTAGATGGTGATGGGCAGGCCGCCGGGAGTGGTCAGACCCTGAAAGTTGCCAGTACGTTCGGCGGCGAGGGGGACGGTTCCGTACTCGTCGAAGGGGGAGGAGGAGCGCTGGCCGGAGAGAGTAAAGAAGAGAAAATCTCTTGTGTCGTGGGTGATCACGTGGGGGATATAGGGCGCGCCGATGAAGGTGAGTCCGAAGCGGTTGGAGGCATAGCTGGGCTGGCTTACCGTCTGGCCACGCAGGGCGTAGGGAAGGGCGTTCAGAGCGGAGTTGCCGCCGTTCCAGAAGAAAGCGCCATGGGGTTGATTGGGGTTGAAGTTACGGAAGTTGCCTCGTCCTCCGAAGCCGCCTCCTCGTACGCTAAAGCCTCCTCCACCGCGTCCACCAAAACCGCCGCCTCCTCCGCTTGGACCAAATCCTCCGGGGCCGCCGGGTCCACCCGGTCCGCCGCGGCCCTCCTGCCCGCCTGCGACGGTGGCGTCACCTTCGCCCGGAGGTGGAGGGCCATCACCGAAGTTGATGCCGGCGAAGGGGTTAGTCGAGCCATTCTGGCCGGCAACGGCCACTGATTCAGTCGAGACGTCGGGGTTGGAGGCAAGCGAAGGCAGGGCTGCGGCTGATGCAGACGAGCCTCCGGCCGCCTCGATCAGCCCAGTGGCGGCGTCCGCCAGAGAAAGGCTCTGTGTGCCGCGTCCCAGGTACTGGCGGGCTGCAGCGGTCTGTTGCTGCTCCTCCTGGGCTGCGCGCGAGGCCAGGGTGAGGGAAAAATCCACCTTCTGGTCGTGTGAAGTGGCGTTAAGGAGGGCCTCTTGTGTGGTGGAAGCGAAGGCGGCGAGTTCTGTGCGCAACACGTAGCGGCCGTTGAGGGGGATGGTCATGCTGTAGTCGCCCCGAGCGTCGCTGGCGGTCGAGTATTTACGTCCGGTGAGGGTATTGGTCGCGGTGATGCTGACGCCGGGCAGCGGGACAGACCCGGACTTGATGGAACCGTGGATGGTGCCGCCGGTTTGCGGCGATGGGGAGGGCTGGGGCGGCGCGACAGTTTGCTGAGGCGTGGGAGTGATGGGCTGCTGGGCTCCGATGTAGCCGGCTGCGGCCAGCTGTGACACGGAGAGCAGGAACGAGATCGCGATGCGTCGAAGCGGCATAGGGTCAGCGGGCTAGTGGTTGGGTGGAGGGGTCGACGAGCCGCTCTGGGCGCGGTTTCCGCCGCCTCCGAAGCCGCCGGGACCTCCCCGTTCTCCCGGTCCGCCAACACCTAATACGGTGGCGAGGAAGTTTCCGTTCTGGAGGGAGCCTCGGGCGGTGACGTTGTCGCCGACTTTGATGTCCGCCAACGTGATGCTGTCGCGATGCTTGCGGAAGGAGGTGTTCTCGTCGACGACGATGGTCTGAACGACGTTGTCGGGGCGCTTAATGGTGATTTTGGTCTCGTCGATGGATTGGATGGTGCCCGCAGTCCAGGTCTTGCCGAAGTCAGCGCGCGCCTTCTCGTACTGCTCCTTGTCGATGAGCATGACGAAGATCGCCCCCAGGGTTTTGGCTTTTTCGTCCTTGTCACCGGCGGCTCCCACCATGTCGCCAACATGGATGTCGGAGATTTTGATCTGATCGCGCTGTTTGCGGAAGTGGGTGTTGGGGCCGGTTTCGACCTTGTAGAGATCTCCGGTCTCAGTCTTGACGGTAATGTTGTCGCCGGAGATGGCTGTGACGGTGCCCCGGACGCTGTGTTCGTTGAACGCCGCCCCCATCCCCTGCATCTGGCCTCGATCAGCTCCCGGCGACGGCGGGTTCGAGGACGCATCCTGTCCGCGAGCTGCTGGTAGAAAAGCAGAGACGGCGAACAATAAGATCAGAGCGCGCAATGGGAACTTCATGACCAGACAAGTATCTCTCAATTAGACTGGCGCGAGCCCGAGACGGGGGGCAGGCACGAGCCATCGATTTGCAGGATAGACGGGGAAAAACCATCCGAAGTCGCAATCCGGCACGCGCTTCGGGCGTCCGGGAAGGCGAAAACTGGAACTTCTTTGTAGCTCCGGTCATCTATTTTTAGTCTCATGGGTGTTTGTCTCACGGGCAACGCGAGGCGACGCCGGCTCTCTAAGCGTAAAGGGGGATCACGGGCCAAATGAATGCTCTGAGGGGGAATGCCCTGACGGGAAGCGCTTTAGCGAGACCCGAGGTTGAATCGGGGGACCTCGCGGCCCGGTTTTGTAGCGTGCGGCAACAGACGGAAACGCTCTGTGAGCCGCTAACCCCGGAAGACATGATGGTGCAGTCGTGTCCCGAAGCCAGCCCCGCTAAATGGCACCTGGCGCACACGACCTGGTTCTTTGAGACCTTCCTGCTATCGGAGTTTCTGCCCGGTTACCGCCCGTTTCATGCCGACTTCATCTGGCTCTTCAACAGCTACTACAACACGGTCTCCGATCAGCCCCTCAAGAAGCTTCGCGGTTCGTTTTCCCGGCCGTCTCTGGCGGAAATCCTCGACTATCGTCGTCACGTGGAAGAGGGGATGACTCGTCTGATTGAAAGCGGGATCAGCGAGGATGTGCGGCGCAGCGTGGTGCTTGGGCTTCATCATGAGCAGCAGCATCAGGAACTGCTGGCTTACGACATCAAGAATGCCTTCTGGTCGAATCCGCTGCATCCGGCATACAGGGCAGGCGAACTGCCGGCGTCGCGGCCGGCCGCTTTGAGCTGGGTTGAAAATGAGGGCGGCCTGGTTGAGATTGGCTATGGCGGCGATGGCTTCTGCTTTGACAATGAGCAGCCACGGCACAAAGTTTTCCTCGAGCCCTTTGAGCTTGGATCGCGACTGGTGACCTGCGGCGAATATCTCGAATTTATCGCCGATGGGGGATACCAACGGGCTGAGCTCTGGCTGTCGGAGGGTTGGGATACCGTCAAGGCACAGGAGTGGAAGGCCCCGCTCTACTGGTTCCAGCAGGAAGAGAACTGGCGGGTCTTTACGCTGCGCGGTGCGGCGAGCCTACAGGCTCTGCGGGACACTCCCGTGTGCCACGTAAGCTATTTCGAGGCCGATGCGTTTGCGCGGTGGGCGGGGAAACAGCTGCCGACGGAGATGGAATGGGAGTCGTCTGCGGCGACATTACCTGATGGCAGCGAGGCCGAGGGCAATCTGCTGGAGTCGGGATTTCTGCATCCGGTAGGAGCAGGTGCCGGCGACGGGCTCCTACAGATGTTCGGCGATGTATGGGAGTGGACGGCGAGTGCCTACCTCGGTTATCCGGGATTTTCGGCTCTGCCGGGCGCGTTGGGCGAGTACAACGGCAAATTCATGTGCAATCAGATGGTGCTGCGGGGAGGGTCCGCAGTAACTCCTGCATCTCATATTCGGAGCACGTACAGAAATTTCTTCTCTCCGGCGACGCGCTGGCAGTTCAGCGGCATACGCCTGGCGAATCGTTAACGCTGTCGAACTGTTTCAGGAGCACCGCGGATCCCCTATGCACAGTCTTTCCTCCATTCCTGCGCTGCCGGAGGCGGCGCAAACTCCAGTCGGCGCAGAAGTCCTTATTGGGCTTACGGCACGGCCAAAGACGCTCTCGCCATGGCTTTTTTACGACGAAGAAGGATCGAGGCTCTTTGAGGCGATCACCGAATTGCCCGAGTACTACCTGACGCGCACGGAGCGGGCGATCTTTGTCAGGCATGCGGATGAAATTATCGCGGCCGCTGACGATGAGGACGCCCATCCGCTGACGATCATTGAACTGGGAGCGGGGACGGCCGCTAAAACGAGTCTGCTGCTCGAGGCCGTGGCCCGGAAGCAGGAAACGGTCGATTATCTGGCGATCGATGTGTCGGAAAGTCCACTTACCGCAGCAAAGGAGCGGATTGAGAGAGAGATTCCCTGTGTGAGGGTGACACCCAGAGTAGCTGATTACACGACCGGGGTCGCTGATCTGCCGGCACACGGTAAGCGGAGAATGGTGCTTTACATCGGCTCGAGTATCGGAAACTTCGAGCCTTCCCATGCGTTGAGCTTGTTACGCGATGTGCGGGGGCGGATCTCGCCCGGAGACCAGCTACTGCTCGGCGTTGACCGGGTGAAGGAACGATCCGTGCTGTTGCGCGCCTACGACGATGAAGCCCGCGTAACAGAAGCCTTCAATAAGAATGTGATGGTAAGGATCAATCGGGAACTGGGCGGTAACTTCAACCCAAGACTATTCAAGCATCGGGCGCGCTGGAATCACGAGCGCTCTCGCATCGAAATGCATCTGGAAAGCCTGATAGCCCAGCAGGTGAGAATCGAAGGTCTGGAGCTGGACATAAGGTTTGCTCGCGGCGAGACAATTCACACCGAGAACAGTTACAAATTTACCGGTAAGGCTGTGGAGTCGATGCTGGACCAGGCGGGGTTTGCATTGACTCGAACATGGACTGATGAGCGCGAGTGGTTCGGGGTGTACCTGGCGACAGCGGTGTGAAGGCAGGGTGTAGGGAACAGGGTGTAGGGTGTAGCGGGTACGCAAAAGCCATCGCCGTGGATGTTGAGTGCTCTGCTACACCCTGAACCCTCGACCCTAGACCCTTATGTAGTCGTGCTACACCCTAAACCCTCGACCCTACACCCTTATGTAGTCTCCGCTCTTGCCGCCGGTCTTCCGTTCGAGACGAATTTCTCGGATGGTGATGCCTTTGTCGAGAGCCTTGCACATGTCATAGATGGTGAGTGCGGCGATGGAAGCGGCTGTAAGTGCTTCCATCTCGACGCCTGTGGCGGCGGTAGTGGCGACGACGGCGTGAATTTCGATTCCTTCGGCTACGACTGCGGTCCGCACGTCCACAAAAGTCAGCGGCAAGGGATGGCACATGGGTATGAGGTCGGCAGTGCGCTTCGCGGCCTGAATTCCCGCGATGCGCGCCACTTCGAGCGGATTGCCCTTGGGGTTCTGCGGCAGGGCCTTCAGGACCTCGTCTGATAGAGCGACGAAGGCATGGGCGTGCGCTTCGCGACGGGTGGCAGTTTTGTCGCTGACGTCGACCATGCGTGCCTGGCCTTCGTTATCGTAATGCGAAAGCTTGCTCATAAAGACAGGGTATAGCGTGCAGGGTAGCCGTCAAGATCAGTTCAAAAGCAGGATCGAGACCCTGTCGCCGGCGGTTAGATTGCCGCCTTCCTGGGGCGCGACAAGAAAGCAGTTGGTGCGCGCTGCCGCTGTCTGATCGCCGGAACCCTGCCATGGGATGGGCTGGACGGTGGCGTGGCCGGCGTCGCTTTCGAGATATGCCGGGAGAAAGCGGGTCAGGCCGGGCTTTCCGCTGAAGTCGGCTGCCAGGCGGGCCTCGGCGAAGCGGGGGCCGATCGCAGATACGGGTTGGCCGGAGAGCGCGGAAAGAAGCGGCGCAGCGAAGAGCGCAAATGTGACCAGGGTTGAGACCGGATTGCCGGGAAGTCCGAAGAAGTAGCGATGGGTCGTGTCTACCGGCAGTCGCCCGAAGACGACAGGGCGGCCGGGCTGGATAAGAACTCCGGTGAAGAAGAACTCGGCGCGAAGGTTAAGCAGCGCCTGTTCGACGAAATCATATTTACCCATCGAGACGCCGCCTGACAGGATGATCAGATCGGAACCGAGGGCTTGTTCGATGGCGGCTTCGATGACCGCCAGATCGTCGCGGACGATGGGGAAGAGCATGGGTTGTCCGCCGTGTTGAAGAACCTGTGCGGCGATTGAGTAACTGTTTGAGTTGCGAATCTGGTGGGTCAAGGGTGCAGAATCGACGGGAACCAGTTCGTCTCCAGTGGCGAGAATGGCGACGCGGGGGCGAGGGTAGACGGACAGCGTTGAGTATCCGCTGGCTGCCGCTGCGGCGATATGCGGCGGGGTGATGCGCGCACCTGCGGGAATGACCGTTGCGCCGCAACGGGCTTCGGAGCCGGCAGGCACGATGTTTTCTCCGGGGGCGAGTTTCCGGTCTGTTCGGATGCGAGAGCCGTCCGCCGTTGTGTTCTCAACCATGAGGACGCAATCGGCGCCGGGGGGAACGGGCGCGCCGGTCATGATCTCAATGGCCTGGCCAGATTCGAGGCCTGGGCCGGTCCAAGTCTGTCCCGCGCGGAGTTGTCCGATTACGTGAAGAGAAGACGCAAGATCGGTGGCGCGGCACGCAAAGCCATCGCGGGTGGATCGCGGAAAGGGCGGCTGGTCGCGGTCAGCGACGACAGGTATCGCGAGGGTGCGGCCGAGGCTGTTGAGCAGATCTACGGATTCGATGGGCCGTGTGTTCGTGCTGAATAAGGCCGCATGTTGGCGGACGGTGCGCGCAGCGTCAGCGTAGCTCAGAATAATGGAAGGAGATGAGAGTTCCACAGGCTGGATTGTAAAGGCAAACCAGGGATACAGTGTGCTATGGAGGCGTGACCAAGGACGCCGGTCCCCGACGGTCGCGTCGACTTAAATGCTGCGACTCCGGGATAAGATCATCCCTGGTTTTGCTTTAGCGAAATGGAAAAGGCGTCGCCCGAGGACGACGCCCTTGTTGTTCAAACAGAGACGCTACTTCTTCTTGGATGCCTTGTAGCTGGAAGACACCGACGTTCCCATCTCAGCGAGAACCGACTTGGCATCGGCAGCGAAGGGACCATCGGGCGCGAGTTCAAGGTATTTCTGGTAGGCTTCGGCGCATCCCGGAGGCGCGACGATCTTCTGCGTCTTGGGATCGACGGTGGCCTTGTTAATGAGCGCCTTGCCCTTCAGATAGTAGGGTATCGGCTTGGAGGGATCGGCGGCGATAGCCTTGTCGGCGGCGGCCACGGTAGCGTCGAGGTTACCGACGCGATCCATGATGATTGCTTCGTTGGCATAACGGATCCCTGCCTGCTTGGGGTCAGCCTGAGCGGCGGCCTCATAGGCAGCCTGGGCCTCGGGAATCTTGCCGGCCATGGCCAGTGCTTCGCCGAGGTTGTCGCCGGCAACAGCCTGGAGGTCGGTATTGGGCTTCTTGCTTGCCTTGTCGAGGTCGATGGCCTTCTGGAGAGACGTAGCGGCGTCGGTATACTTCTTCTCGCCCTTCTGGGCAATCCCGAGTTCCACCCAGAGTACGGCGGCGTCAGGCTTGGCCCCTGTGTCCCGGGTCATAAGCGAGTCGGCTTCGGTGTAATTCTTGTCCTTGTTGTCTTCGCGGGCCTTGAGCAGGTCGGCATTCAGATTCTTGATCTGGGAGTTTTCCTTGATGACCTCGGCGTTCTTCGCCTTCACCTCTTCCATCAGCTTGCGCTGCTCGGGGGTCATCTTGGCGAGATACTCTGCCCGGCTCATGTCGAAGTCCTGAGTAGTATCAGCACCGGCTGCGATCTTGACGTCGTTGAATTCGTCGACGACCTTGTCGGCAGGCGTGTCGGGGTTTCGATAGATCACCGTGTAGGTGCCGGCAGCGATGCCATCACCCTTGTAGTCGCCGCTGTCGTCAGTCTTGAAACTGTATTTCGCTGTCTTGCCGCCGTCAGTCGAGAGGCTTACTGTGCCGCCCTTCATCGGCGTTCCGGCGGGGTCCTGGACGTGTCCGTGAATCTTGCCGGTTTCCTGCGCATGGAGGCGGGCGGTTGCCGGCATAAGCAGCGCCGCGCACAGCAGTGCAAGCCAGATCTTTGTCTTACGAGTGGTTGTCTTTGTCATTGTGTGTTCTCTCATGATGTCTTCCTCGCGGCGTAGGGGATGGGGTCGAACGTACCCGCTTCTTCGAAAGCACGTAAACGCAGCACGCAACTGTCGCATTCGCCACAGGCCTCTTCCTCGCCCGAATAGCACGACCACGTTAAATTGAATGGCGCATTCAGTTCAAGGCCCAGAGCCACGATCTGGCGCTTCCTTAGGTGGATGAGCGGGGTTTGAATTTTGATGTCTCCCTCTCGGGTGCCAGTGCGGATAAGCTGCTGGAACGCCTCGTAATAGGCAGGACGGCAGTCGGGATAACCGGAGCTGTCCTGCTCGACCGCGCCGATAAAGATGGTTCGCGCACCGAGCACCTCTGCCCAGCTCACAGCAGCGGATAGAAAATGCGCGTTGCGGAAGGGAACGTAGGTGACAGGAACCGACTCGCCGATCGGCTCGTGCTGCGGAGCCTTTGGAACTGCAATGGCGTGATCAGTGAGGGCGGAGCCGCCGATTCGGCGGAACAGATCGATTTCAAGATGTAGAAAGCCGCGAAAGGCGAGCTCTTTCGCAATTCCACGCGCGCTTTCCAGTTCGCGACGCTCAGTACGCTGTCCGTAGCTGAAGTGGAGAGCGTAGGCATCGAAGTCGCGGGCGGCCAGGGCGGCACAGACTGAAGAGTCCATGCCTCCTGAGAGGCAGACTACTGCGCGCGGCCGTTCACCGTGCAAATCACTCGAGCCGTTGGAACTGGACATTCTTCCTTTAATCGTAACGCTTTTGGCGGAATCTGCGGCTCTCCTCCCCAGGAGCCTCGATTCGGCTCAGGCAAACGACCTCACTTCTGCTGGGCTTCGGCGGCAGACTGGAGATAGATGTCTACGTTATTTTTGTCGACCTCAGCCGTGCCGGTGTCGACGAAGACCGGAAAGGGCGAGAACGTGTCCTGACTGTAATCCGGGCTGAGTTTGGCCGGCGGATTGTGGAAGATCTGGTCAAGCGCTCGGAGGCCGTAGAAGCCCATGGTGTACGGTTTCTGCGCTATGGTGGCATTGATATAGCCTGCCTTGATTCCGTCCAGGGTCTTTGGCGTAACATCCATCGCGATGAGAAGGCGGTCGGTAACTTTTTCCGTCTTAAACAGGTCGGCCAGTCCGTCACTCGACGACGCTTCCAGACAAACGAATGCATCGACTTTGTTGGCACCGGTCTGGGCAAGCCTCTGCTTGGCGGCGTCGTAGGCAGCGTTGGAGTCACCCTTCACGTTAATCATTTCCAGCACCTTGATGCCCGGATGCAGCTCGAACATCTCCTCGTAGCCCTTCTGGCGCTCGTCGAGATTGGGCTGGCCGGGGTTGGAGAAGAAGACGACGTTGCCCTTTCCGCCGAGCTTGTCTACCACGCGCTGGCCGCCGAGATGGCCGGCCTCAAGGTTGTTCGTGCCGATGAAGAATAAGCGATGGCTGTGCGGGGCGTCGGAGTCGATGGTAATGACTGGGATGTTCTGGTCGATGGCGGCGTCAATTTCCGGCTGCAGCAGAGAGGCGTCAGATACAGAGACGAGGATGCCATTGGGGCGGGAGGCAATTGCATCGTGCAGATCCTTGAGTTCGGCCTGCGGATCGAAGTTGTTCGGTCCATCCACCTTCGCGGTGACATCATAAATCGACGCCGCTTTCTGGAAGCCGGCGACCGCGGTTTTCCAATAGGAGACGCCCATATTGCTGCCGATGAGGTAATAAACCTCTTTGTTGGAGTGGCGACCACAACCTGCAAGAAAGCCGAACGCTGCCAGCGATAGCAGCCATGCATATCTCCGAGTTCGCATAAACCCTCCTTTGAGATCAGTTGCCAGGACGCGCGGAACCTTCTCGCTGAGGTTAGCCGCAAATTGTTCAGCCGACAAGAGCGCGACCCGGGATTGTACTCCTGTTCCAGCAGCTTTGTTGAGCGTGAGTGTGACCGGTGCGCGTTTACACCGGAGCATGGAGCGCAGGGTGTGACCGGGCCCAGTCGAGGCCTGTCCACCACTGATCGAAGGCGGCGAGAGCGCGCTCACACTGGATGCGGTGGCGCTCTTTTTTGTCGCGGATGCGGCGGCGGCTTTCCTCATCCAGGGGAACGAGCAGGTCGAAGGTGATGTTGGCCGGGTCGAAGCGCTTGCCTTCGGCGTGAGTGATGTAGTGGACGAGCGAACCAAAGGCGGTCTGTCGCGGGACGTGCACGGCGTCGATACCCATCGCACGCGCAGCGGCATAAATGCCGGCGAGCATGCCAGTGGCGATGGATTCGGTGTATCCCTCGACACCGGAGATCTGACCGGCGAAGAAAACGCCGGGGTGGTCGCGCAGGTTGAGGGTCTCGGTCAGGACGCGAGGCGCGTTGATATACGTGTTGCGGTGAATCTGGCCATAGCGCAGGAATTTGGCGTTCTCGAGGCCGGGGATCAGGCGCAGGATGCGGGCCTGTTCGCCGTACTTGAGGTGGTTCTGGAAGCCGACGAGGTTGTAGGAGTCGGCGCGCAGGTTTTCGCAGCGGAGCTGGACGACAGCCCAGGGTGTTTTGCCGGTGCGCGGATCGCGCAGGCCGACGGGCTTCATGGGACCGAAGCGCGGGGTATCGCGACCGCGGCGGGCCAGCTCCTCGATGGGCAGGCAGCCTTCGAAGTAGTCGAGTTTCTCCCACTCCTTTTCCTGCACCTGCTCGGCGGAGACGAGCGCGTCGTAGAACCGGTCGTACTCCTCTTTCGACATGGGACAGTTGATGTAGTCGGCGGTGCCCTTGTCCCAGCGGGCGGCGAAGTAGACGCGCTCCATGTTGATGGAGTCGGCCTCGACGATGGGGCTGATGGAGTCGTAGAAGGCGAGATGCTCGCTGCCGGTAAGCCGGGCGATCTCGGCTGAAAGCGCCGATGAGGTGAGCGGACCGCTGGCGATGATGGTGATTCCGTCGTCGGGATCGAGGCGGGTGACTTCTTCGCGGTGCACGCGGATGCGTGGTTCGGATTCGATAGCGGCGTTGATGAGGGTCGAGAACGAAACACGATCGACGGCGAGGGCATGTCCGGCGGGAACGGCGCTCTGATCGGCGCATTGCAGGAGAGGTGAGCCGGAGCGGCGCATCTCCTGCTTGAGAAGCCAGGGGGCGGTGTTGGGACTCTCGGACTTGAGGGAATTCGAACAGACGAGTTCGCCGAAGTCGGCGGTCTGATGCGCAGGGGTGGAGCGGACCGGGCGCATCTCGTAGAGATCAACCTCCAGGCCAAGGCGGGCGATGGTGAGCGCGGCTTCCGGCCCGGCGAGACCGCCGCCGATGACGCGGATCTTCATGCCTTCGCCCCGGTTTCGGCTTCTGCCTCGGTTCCCGCGGCGGCAAGCGCGGCGAGAGCATCTCCGGTCAGACGCATGCGATGCCAGTCGTCGAGCAGCTTCGCGTCGAGACTGCGATAGAAGTCGATGGCGGACTGGTTCCAGGTGAGGACGTTCCAGTCAAGGCGGGCGCAGTTGCGTTCAACGGCAATGGCGGCGACGCGGGTGAGGAGAGCCTTGCCGATGCCGTGTCCGCGGGACTCTGGGCGCACGAAGATGTCTTCGAGATACAGACTTCGGCCCTGCCAGGTGGAGTAGATGGGAAAGAAGAGAGCGAAGCCTGCCGGTGTGCCGTCCCATTCGGCGATCAGGCATTCGAAGTAGCGCTCAGGGCCGAAGCCGTCTTCGAGCAGCTGGGCTTCGGTGATTTGGGCGGAGTGAGGCTCGCGCTCGTAGGTGGCCAGGTCATGGATAAGCGAGCGGATGAGCGGGATGTCGGCAGGCGTGGCGGGGCGAATATGCGTCATGGCTGATATTGCTGATTCGATTATAGGGAGACAGGGGCGGCGGCTGCGGCTACTGTCGGGCGACTCGCCAGTGCTTCGCGGACGATTTCGAGTGCTGCTTCCAGCTCATCTCCGGTCAGTTCAAGGCGGGGTGGACGCACCCGTGTATTTCCGTTGCCGGTTTCATGCTGCACCAGCTTGATGAGCTGGACGAACTTGGGCACCGTGTCCATGCGCAGCAAGGGCAGGAACCAGCGGTACAGTTCGAAGGCTTCGCGGGAGCGGCCTTGCATCGCCAGGTCGAAGAGGGCAACCGATTCCGCAGGGAAGGCGTTCACGAGGCCGGCGATCCAGCCGGTGGCGCCAGCTGCGATGCCTTCTACGATCGCGTCATCGACGCCAACGAAAATGCGGAGGCGGTCATCCGCGAGGGCGCGGATGGCGGTAACACGGCGGACGTCCGTGCTGGACTCCTTGACGGCGTGGAAATTGGGATGTTCGGACGCCAACTCGAGGATCTGTTCAGGAAGGAAATCGGTTCCGTAGGCGACCGGGTTGTTGTAGAGCATGCAGCTGAGCGGGGTTGCGCTGAAGATGGCCGCCATGTGCGCCTTGGTTTCGCGCCAGTCGCCGCGATAGACGTAGGGCGGCAGAACCATGAGGCCGGAGCAGCCGGTTTTCTCGGCGGCCTTGGCGAGGGTGACGGCCTCGGAGGTCGAAAGCGCGGAGATGGCGGCGACGACAGGTGCGCGGCCGTTGACGGCGGCGACAATGTTTTTCAGGATGGCGTTCTTTTCGTCGGAGGCAAGTGTGGCGGCTTCACCCAAGGAGCCGAGCGAGACGATGCCCGTGCAGCCGTTATCGAGCAGCCACTGCGCGTGCTTCGCCATGAAGGCGTGGTCAACCTGCAGGTTGTGGTCGAAGCAGGTGGTCATCGCGGGCATTACGCCGTACCAGTTCATCGTGTCTCCTGAAGGGTGGTGAGCCGTGCGGGCAGGTAGGGGTCGATGGGAATCGCGGCTGGTCGTCTTAGCATGTGGTCGGCCAGCAGACGGGCGGTGCCAAGAGAGGTGGTGATGCCCAGCCCCTCGTGTCCGGTGGCAAGGAGGACCGTGGGATCCTCGGTGGGCCCGATCAGCGGCAGCTTGTCGGGTGTGGCGGCGCGGAAGCCGGTCCATGAACGGATGGTCGTCAGCGATGACAAGCTAGGCATATAGACGGCTGCACGCTCCATCATGGCGTCGAGGATGTGCTGATCGACGGCAGGGTCTTCGTTGCCGTACTGGCGCGAGGAGCCGATGAGCAGGTGTCCCGAGAGGCGTGGCTGGATGTTGAAGGCGACGGAGTCGGCGGTTGAGGCGTGGGCGCTCTTGAGGTATCCAAGCTCGACGAGCTGGTGATGGATGTAGCCGGGATAGGGATCGGTGAGGATCAGGTGCCCCTTGCGCTTTTTGACCTGGATGCCGGGAGTGATGCTGGGCGAGAGCGCGCCGGCAGCGTTGATGATGGCGCCGGCGTGGATCGCCTCTCCATGGTCGAGTGTGATGCGTCCCCTGGAGGCGCTCCTGGCGGCGTGGCCGGTGATGAGCTGCGCTCCGAGTTTTCGCGCTTCGCTGATCAGATATTGCGCCGCACGGTCGGGATGGAGGACAGCGTCGTTCCCCACAAGAAGGCCGCCGGTGAGCGGCTGGCGCAGATTGGGCTCGGCGTCGGCGAGGGCCTTGCCGTCGAGGAGCGCGCAATGAATTTTTCCTGACGTGTAGCTGGCGTGCTTTCGGCGGACCTCTGCCATCTCTTCGTCGTCAGCAGCGATCCAGATCGTGCCGGGACGATAGTATTCGACTGAGGCAGGCAGTTGCGGAGCCAGTTCTTCCCAGAGCGATTGCGAATATTTGGTGAGGGCGAATTGCGCCGGCGAGTCGTCCATGACCACGATGTGGCCCATCGCGGCGCCGGTAGCTCCGCTGGCGACGGCGCCACGCTCGATTATGGTGACGCTCATGCCGGTGCGCGCGCATTCAAACGCACAAGCCGCGCCCACGATGCCCGCTCCCAGGACTGCGACATCGCTGATTGCGCTCACTGGCGTATCCCCATGCAGAAGGGATCCTTCGGATCGAGCAGAAAAGTGGATTCGGCGGTCACGTAGGCGCTTCCTGTGATGCTGGGGATGATTTTTTCATCTTCGACCCGGATGCTGCCCTCGAAGATGGTGCCGAGGATTCCTGCCTGGCGCCAGGTTTTGCCTGGCATGAGCTTTCCGTCGGCGTAGAGGCAGGCCATTTTCGCGCTGGTTCCAGTGCCGCAGGGCGATCGGTCATAGGCTTTGCCGGGACAGAGGACAAAGTTGGTGCTATGGGCGCCGTCGCTGCTGTCGATTCCGGGGATGAGTGGACTGAACAGCTCGATGTGGTCTATTTCTGCGCCATCCAGTCCTGTAATGCGCTGATCGCCAAGCGCGAGCCGGATGGCCCAGGTGAATTCCGTAAGATGGTCGACGTCGGCGAGGGAAAGTTTCTCGCCATGATTTTCGACGAGGTAGAACCAGTTGCCTCCCCAGGCGATGTCTCCCAGAATTGTGCCGTGGCCGGGAACGCTGACAGCAACCGAAGCGGCGGTGCGGAAGCTGGGGACGTTTTCGACGGTGACCCTTCCCGAGTTGTGGAGGGTGGTGGTGACCATGCCGGCAGGCGTCTCTATGCGATGGACGCCGGGGCTGATTCTGCCGAGATGCGCGAGCGAGGCGATGAGACCGATGGTGCCGTGGCCGCACATGCCGAGGTATCCCACATTGTTGAAGAAGATGACACCGGCGGCGCAGCTTTTGTCGACTGGCTCGCACAGAAGGGCGCCGACGATAACGTCTGAGCCGCGCGGCTCATTCACGACCGCAGTCCGGAAGTCGTCGTGATCGCGGTAGAAGCGATCTCTCCGTTCGGCGAGGGAGCCGTTGCCGAGGTCGGGCCCTCCGCCGATGACGAGGCGCGTCGGTTCTCCGGCGGTGTGAGAGTCGAGAATGGAGACTCTGCGCAAAGCTGCATTCAATGGCATCTGGATTAGTGATAAGACTATCGTCCCGGGCGATGGTTTTGAAAGGGCTACGCTCGGGCCGCGCGGAGGCAGGAAATGTTACATTGGCTTTTTAGATTATTTTGTATGTCCGGAGGAATCGGAGTGCGAGTGTCGGCGAAGATGGCGAAGGTTTCGGGACTGGTGATGGTTGCAACTGCAGCGGCACTATTCGCGACGGGATGTGAGACCGGGCGCACAAGCAAGGCACACTCGGCTTTCGAGATGATCTCCGATGACACCACGACCGGTAAGCAGGACCCCAGCTACGTTGCCAACGCACAAGGGATACCGCCAGTCCCAGGCTCGCCGACCGGGGCCGGTGCTGATGGCAAGCAGCCCTACAATTCGGGCTGGGCAAGGTCCGGTCCGGGCTCTGAATACGGAATGGCCACGCCGCCCGCAAAACAGGATAAAGACCGCTTCATCCGGCAGTAATTCCAGGACCAGTCCGGCTTCAGACAACAAGGCCGCGGGGCTTCACGTTCTCGCGGATGAATTTCACGGTCTCATCGAGTGAGGTTCCGGGGCCGAAGATCGCGGCCACGCCCTGTGATTTCAGAAATTCAACATCCTGGGCGGGGATCGTCCCGCCGAGGACGATGAGGATGTCGTCGGCTCCCCGTTCTTTGAGGAGTGCCGTTACTCGCGGCACTATGGCATTGTGCGCGCCGGAAAGAATGCTGAGGCCAATACAGTCCACGTCCTCCTGCAGCGCGGCATTGACAATCAGTTCGGGAGTCTGGCGCAGGCCGGTGTAGATGACCTCCATGCCGGCGTCGCGCAACGCGCGGGCAATTACCTTCGCGCCGCGGTCGTGGCCGTCAAGGCCGGGCTTGGCAACGAGGACGCGGATGGGTGTAGTGCGCTCAGTCATAGACGACTGGTGAGCATATCACGTCGCGGTCCACGAGGGCGTCTGGCTGGACGCCGACATCTCAACTTCGACCCAATCGCCGTCCTGGAGATGATGCAGATCGCGCAGACGCACGTCGGTTGCGATTTCGATCAGGTTCTTCGGATGAGGCCCGAGACCTGTCTCGTTGAGGTCGGTGCGCAGAAGGAAGGCCGGCCGATTGAAGATCCGGCAGGGAACCATGTTCACCGGGACGCTTCCTCCATACTCTTCTTTCTCGAGGCGCAAGCAATTCGGCGGAAGCGACCATGGCTCATCGAGCAAGACATTTAGCGTGCCGGGATAGAAGTGCATTCCCGTCTTGCGGAAATAGTGATCCTCGAGTTTTTCAATCCAGTACGAGAAATTACCGAGTCCGCTGACAACCCTGCCGCGAAGCAGCATGCAGTTACTTGTCGCGGGCGACGACGAAGTCCGGTACCCAGAGCAGGGCGCGTTTGTAATCGGAGTCGGGCAGGTCGGCGAGAGCCAGGCGTGCGGCCTCGGCATGCTGGAAGGCCATGTTCATGGCGAAATCGACCGAGTTGTGTCGCGTAAGTATGGAAAGAATTTCGGCGTGGGTCACGGACTCGAAGTTCTGTTCGGTGAGGACGGTCTGTATGGCAGCGCGTTCGGCGGTGTTGCCGTGCTCGAGCGCGTGAATCACCGCCAGGGTGGCCTTGCCTTCGCGCAGGTCGCTGGCAACTGGCTTGCCCAGCACTTCCTCGGTGGCGGTAAGGTCGAGCACGTCGTCGACGATCTGGAAGGCCATCCCGAGGGATCGGCCGTAGTCGCCCATCTGCTGCTCGGCGGCTCCATTGATGGAGGCCAGGACGGAACCGAGCCGCATGGAGACTTCGAAGAGGCAGGCGGTCTTGCGATAGATGAGCGAGTTGTACTCATCCTGCGAGATCGACTTGCCGAGCTTTTCCATCTGCAGCAATTCGCCTTCGACCATCTGCTGGGTGAGTCCGATGAGCAGATCGAGCACGCGGAAGTTGCGCTCGTCGAGAGCCACCTTGAAGGCCTGCATGTAGAGCCAGTCACCGGCCAGTACGCACTTTGCATTGCCCCAGGTGGTGTTGGCGGAGGGGCGTCCGCGCCGGGTGTCGGCTGCGTCGATGATGTCATCGTGAACCAGCGTGGCGCTGTGCACCATCTCAACGACGGCTCCCAGGCGGATCATGCCCAGGCCGTTGTATCCCTGAGACTTGGCGGAAAGGAGAAGCAGCGACGGGCGGATGCGTTTGCCGCCGCCTTCACGCAGATAGCCGGAAATGTCGGTAATGGCGGCGACGGACGATACGGCGTCCGCGCAGAACTCGCGCTCGATGGCGCGGAGATCGTCGCTCAGCAGATCAAAAACTTCTTTCGCCGTCGCTATGGCCAGTGTGCTCACTCGTGCTGGTTAGTTCCGGTGCCTTTCCTAGTTTGACCGATAGTTCGTGAACTGCATGTCGATACCGAAATCGTGGCCCTTAAGCAAAGCGATGATCTCTTGTAGAGTATCGCGATCTTTGCCGCTTATGCGCACTGTGTCGCCCTGAATCGATGCCTGAGCCTTTTTCTTCGAGTCTTTGACGACCCGCACGATTTCTTTTGCCTTCTCCGATGCGATGCCCTGCTGGAGGGTAATCTTCTGCCGAACGCTGGAGCCGGAGGCCTGTTCCACCTTGCCAAAGGTGAGGGCCTTGAGAGAGATGCCACGCTTTACCAGCTTCTGCTCGAGGATCTCCGTCACGGCCTTGAGCTTGTACTCATCGGCGGAAGCAAGCTGGATGGCGTCGGCGCCTTCGAGTCGGATCTCGGAGTGCGAGTTCTTGAGGTCGAAGCGATTGTGGACCTCTTTGGACGCCTGATCGATCGCGTTACGCACTTCCTGGATGTCTACCTTGGAGACAATGTCGAAGGAATTGTCGGCTGCCATAATGTTCCTCCTGTTTAGATTATCTGCTTCTTCGACCGGCCTCGATGTTAGCCGGCTTTTTCTGCTGTGACCGCCGTACCGAAAAAGCGATGAAAGTTTTCCGTGGTACGGAAAGCCGCTTCTTCAGGAACGATGGATTTTACCTCGGCGACCTTTGCGGCTACTTCGGCGACCCAGGCTGGTTCGTTGCGTTTGCCGCGATTGGGGACGGGAGCGAGAAACGGCGCGTCGGTTTCGATGAGGATGCGATCGAGCGGGATCTGGACCAGAACATCCCGGATAGGCTGCGCCTTGGGAAAGGTGATATTGCCGGCGAAGGAGATGAGGAAGCCGAGATCCATGGCGCGGCGGGCATGGGTCCACTCACCGGTGAAGCAATGCAGAATGCCGCCCAGAGCGGTTGGCGCCCACTGCGATTCGAGAACATCCAGTGTGTCGTCCCAGGCGTTGGTCGAGTTGTCCGAAGGGCGGCAGTGGATAATGATCGGCTTCCTGTGGGCTGCGGCGATCTCCATCTGGCGCGCAAAAACCGACTTCTGCTCGTCTCGGGGCGAGTGGTCGTAGTAGTAATCGAGGCCGATTTCGCCGCAGGCCAGGACTTCGGGCTGGCTGAGGAGTTGATCGAGTTTGGCATAAGCCGCATCGTCTGCCAGACGGGCTTCGTGCGGATGAACTCCGGCGGTAGCGTAGATTTTGGGAACGCCGGACCGGAGGGCGTAGGCGCGGGCGAGATCGAGGGCCTGATGCATGGTGTCCGGCCCTTCGCCGATGCCGATGGAAAGAATCGTGCGCACGCCGGCATCCCAGGCGCGGGCAAGCAGGGCGTCGCGGTCCTCGTCGTAACGGGTGGAATCGAGATGGGCGTGAGAGTCGATCATCGTTTTACCATTTTGGCTTCGCGATCAGCGGGAAAGGCTAAGCGAAGCCGCTGCCTGGACGGCTAGTCCTATTTGAGGCGCGCGCCAATCTCCACCTCTTCGAGGAAGCCGGCGAGGACGGGCTTGCCGCCTTCGAGCGACGCGGCGACGATCATGCCGTTGGACTCGAGGCCGCGCAGCTTGCGGGGAGCGAGGTTGGCGACGATGACCACCTTGCGTCCGACGAGTGACTCGGGAGTATAGGCTTCGGCGATGCCGGCTAGGATCTGGCGCTGCTCGTATCCCAGGTCGACTTCGAGACGCAGCAGCTTATCGGCCTTGGGCACGCGCTCGGCGACCTTGATCTGCGCGACACGAAGCTCGATTTTGGCGAAGTCGTCGATCGTGATTTTGCCGGCGGCTTGATCCGAGGCGGGAACGGACGCCGGCGCTTCGCTTGCCTTTGCAGGAGATGGAACAGCCGCGGCGATGGACGGAGGAGCGGCTTCCTCGCCGGCAGCAGCCGCGAGGCCTTTCGTTTCGACGGGCGTGGGTGAGCAAGGAGCCGGTTCGGGCGTGGTCCCAGCCGGCGCAGTTAGGTTTTCGGCGTTGTTATTTTGTTCGATCTCTTGCATACGGGTGATTGCGTCCTTTTCTGCGCGTGGAAAGACGGGGCCGATTTCTCCAAGCTTTGTGCCGGCTTTCAGACCGCCCCAGGTTAGATTCTTCAGGTCTGCGTTTCGGATGTCGCCGAGTCCGAGTTGAGCCCAGACTTTCGTCGCTGCGTCGGGAATGACCGGATAAACGAGAGCGGTAATGATGCGGATGGCCTCGGCGGCAGTGTAGAGAACGGTGGCCCGGAAGGCGCGCTGCTGTTCGTCGGTGACGCTCTCCGGCTGCTTCCAGGGGGCGCTGGCAGTGAGATAACCGTCCACAGCTGCAACCATGGCCCACGCGGTTTCGAGCGCACGGGAGAAATCGAGCGCGTCGAAGGAGCGGCCGAATGCGGCAATAGCCTTTGGCGATTCGGTTGCGATCGAGTCAGCCTGTTCGGCAACGGGCTCAGGCATCACTCCATCGAAATACTTGCCGATCATGGTCAGCGTGCGGCTGACCAGATTGCCATATCCATTGGCGAGGTCGGCATTGTAGCGCTGTACCAAAGCGTCGAAGGAGAAGCTGCCGTCCTGGCCGAAGACGATCTCGCGGAGCAGGAAGTAGCGCAGGGCGTCGGCGCCGAGCACGTCCAGGATGGTCTCCGCCCGGACCACGTTGCCGCGCGATTTCGACATCTTGCTCTCTTCAAAGAGCAACCAGCCATTAGCCACGATGCTTTTCGGCAGGGGTAGTCCGGCGGCTAGCAGAAATGCTGGCCAGTAGACGCAGTGGAAGCGGATGATTTCCTTGCCGACAAGATGCAGGTCGGCGGGCCAGTACTTCTCAAACTTCACCTTGTCTGCTGGATCGTCGCTGCCATAGCCGATGGCGGTGATGTAGTTGGCAAGCGCGTCCGCCCAGACATAGATGACGTGCTTCTCGTCGCCGGGAAAGGGAATGCCCCACTTAAAACTGGTGCGGCTGACGGAGAGATCCTTGAGGCCGGCTTTGACGAAGGAAATAACCTCGTTCCGCCGGGTCTCGGGGCGGATGAATTCCGGATGTGCCTCGTAATGTTCGAGCAGCGTGCGTTCAAAGGCTGAGAGCTTGAAGAAGTAATTTTCTTCGTTCACGGTCTCCGTGATGCGTCCGCACTCGGGACAGGGCGCTCCGGGCGGGACGTCGACGTAAGCCTCATCAGAGACGCAGTACTGGCCGGTGTAGGAGCCTTTGTAGATGTATCCGCGATCGCGCAGCAGGGCGAAGAGCTTCTGCACGCCCTCCTTGTGGCGCTCTTCTGTAGTGCGGATGAAATCGTTGTAGGTCAGGCCCATCCGGTCCCAGAGGGCGCGGAACAGTGCCGCAACCTCGTCGGTGAATTGCTGCGGGCTGCAGCCTGCCTTCTCAGCCGAGCGCTGAATTTTCTGTCCGTGCTCGTCGGTCCCCGTAAGGAAGAAGGTATCGACACCGAGAGCGTGCTTGCGCCTCGCGATGACATCAGCGACGACCGTGGTGTAGGTCGTTCCGATGTGCGGACGCGCGTTGACGTAGTAGATCGGGGTAGTGAGATAGAACTTGTTGGACATGCGAGGCTTATCTATTCAGGTTACCGTCTTAGGGCGGAGTCAGTCGAGGTCGGCGAGCACGTCCTTGAGTGAGAGGATGATTGGAGTATCAGGAACTGTGAGGGTATCAACGGATTTCCAATCACGGATGCTGCTGCCCGCGCATTGATATGCAGTATTCGTTCGTGGATCGATAATCCAAACCGCCCGGACGCCCATCTGAAAATATTCGTCGACTTTGGTCTCGATCCGTCCGATGCGGTCTTCGGGAGAGAGAATCTCAACGCACAGCAGAGGAGGATGCCTGATGATCTGCTCGTCGGGCGCGCTGCGGTCAATGACCATGATGTCTGGAATCCGGAAATGCGTCGGAGCAGTCTGCAGGCGCAGCTCGGGATAGACCCGGATGTTGGCGCTCTGCCGGAAGTTGCTCAACAAGCGCGCCAAGGCAATCTGCCATGCTGCGTGATCTTTTTCGCCCATGTTTCTCTCGACTACCTCTCCGTCCACAAATTCGCGGTCGGGGTCCCAGGTTTCATGTAGATACTGATCGAGAGAAATGAGAGTGGTGCTCATTGGCTCGCCCCTTTTCCAGACATTTACCATCATAATTGCGTGTTGAAGTCAGTCACAACGTCGACGAAGCCCTGCTAGAATCAGGTTTCCCGCAATTCTCATCAACGGTCCCCAAGTGTACTTAAGACAACAAAAGAAGCTAGAAGAGCGCCTGCGCGCGGTGTTGCAGGAGCTCTACCAGATTGAAATCGCGAATGTAGTGATCGAACAACCGCCGGAGATCAAATTCGGCGAGTATGCGCTTCCGTTGGCATTCGAACTGGCTCGCAAGCTGCGAAAGGCTCCGCGCAAGATTGCCGAGGAAGTGGTACGAGCGCTGGGCGCGATTGACGGATTCGCGGGCTTTGAGGTCGCGGGCGCGGGCTACATCAATGCGCGGCTGAATCGCGGGGCGGCCGTTGAAGCAGTTGCTGCGAGTGGCGAGATTGAGACGTCGGGCAAGCATCTGCATTCGCTGGTCGAGCACACGAGCATCAACCCCAACAAGGCTGCGCATGTGGGGCATCTCCGCAACGCGATCCTGGGCGACACGTTTGTGCGGCTGTTGCGGGCGGCGAGACAGCAGGTCGATGTGCAGAACTACATCGACAACACCGGCGTCCAGGTGGCGGATATTGTTGTGGGCTTGATGCAGCTCGAGGGTCTGTCGCTGAGCGAGGTGCAGGCGCTGATGGCTAAGCTTGCCCAGAAAGGCGAGCGCATCGATTACTACTGCTGGGACCTCTACGCGCGTGTGTCGCAGTGGTATGAAGCGAATGAGGCGGAGACGCAGGCGCGGAAAAAGGTCCGTCTCGATACGCTGCACGAGATTGAACGCGGCAGCAATGAGGCGGCAGCGATCGGCGAGCTGATTTCGACGGCGGTGCTGCGGCGCCATCTGGAAACGATGCTGCGACTGGGCATCGAGTACGACCTGCTGCCGCGCGAGAGCGAAATTCTGCACCTGAAGTTCTGGGACCTGGCTTTCGAGCAACTGAAGGCGAAGGGCGTGCTCTATTTTGAAACCGAAGGCAAGAACAAAGGCTGCTGGGTGATGACCAGGGGAACTGGCCGCATGGGCGGCCCGACTCGCGAGGACAGCGATGAACTGGACGAATCCGAGTTGCCCAACGGTCCGGATGAAGACGCGAAGGTCATTGTTCGCTCGAACGGCACGGTGACCTACGTTGGCAAGGACATCGCCTATCATCTCTGGAAGTTCGGGCTGCTCGGACGCGACTTTGCGTATCGGCGGTTTTTTCGCTACTCCGATCACGAGTGCTGGATTTCGGCGGAGAGCGGCGAAGCGGATCATCCGCATTTTGGCGGGGCGCAGGCCATCTACAACGTGATTGATTCACGTCAGGCCGATCCGCAGGCAAACGTAATCGAGGCGATGCGCGGCCTGGGGTACACCGATCAGGCGGCGCACTACACGCACTTCTCATATGAGATGGTGGCGCTGACCCCGCGTTGCGCACTGGAACTGGGATATGAGATTCCCGAAGAAGATTTAGCGCGGCCGTATATCGAGGTGTCGGGGCGGAAGGGCTTTGGCGTAAAGGCCGATGATCTGATCGACAAGCTGATCGCTGCCACGCAGAAGGAAGTCGACGAGCGGCATCCTGAACTTGAAGAGGCAGATCGCACCGTCATCGCAAAGGAGATTGCAGTCGGCGCATTGCGATACTTCATGCTGAAGTTCACGCGCAATTCGGTGATTGCCTTTGACTTCAAGGACGCGCTCAGTTTCGAGGGCGAGACCGGGCCCTACATCCAGTACGCCGTGGTGCGCACGCGCAGCATCTTCCGCAAGGGCGAGACAACTGCCGAGCAGTCGCTGGCCGATATGGCGGGCGTCGATGCGGCTCCTTTTCTGAGCGAGGAAGACGCCGATGCAATCTGGCAGGTGTGGCTGCGTGCGGCTAAGACCTCGCTGCTGCTCGACCAGTGCATTGCAACTGCCGAGCCTGCATATCTGGCGCGGCATGCGTTTCAACTGGCGCAGGACTTCAGCAACTTCTATCGCAGGCACCACATTTTGACCGAGCCCGATCCGGCGAGGAAGAAGTTGCTGCTGGCAACAGCAGCTGTTGCGCAGCGGGAATTGATTCGCTCGCTGGGCTGGCTGGGGATCAGCGCTCCTGAAGTTATGTAGAGGCACCATGAAGAAGAGGCGCTCCGGAGAGAGCGCCTCTTTTGTGTCCGATGTAGTTACGTACTACTGAATGGGCTGTCCCGCGGCTGTCATTTGATCCAGCTGCTGCTGGTCGAACTGCTTGACTCCGTCAGGCAGCGGAGCGTAATTGAGTGATCCCGCCGCCGGTTGTCCGTCGCTGATGATGTACTGGATGAAGCTTTTGAGGGCTTTCCGCTTGCCATTGTCCGGACCATCCTTGGGAATGATGAGGAAGGTCAGCGTTGAGATGGGGTACGCGTCAGCCGCGCTCGCCGGAGGATTCACGATCGGCTGCCGCGGATCCTGGGAGAGCTGTGCCGTGAAAGCGTTGATGGCAGCCGTCGTGCTTTGCGCGGTTGGAGCGATGTAGTTGCCGGCCTGATTCTTTATCTTTGCAACAGGCAGGTGGTTCTGTTCAGCATAGGTCAGCTCCACGTAGCCGATGGCGCCAGGCGACTGGCGAAGCTGGCCGGTAACGCCCTCGCTGCCTTTACCGCCTAGTCCGAGCGGCCACTGGACGTTGGTGCCTTTGCCCACCTTCGATTGCCACTCGGGGCTGATTGCGCTGAGGTAAGTGGTGAAGGCATTGGTGGTTCCGCTGCCATCGGCGCGGTGCACGACCACGATGGGCTCATTGGGAAGCTTGACGCCGGGATTGTCCTTGACGATGTGGGGGTCGTGCCAGCTCTTCACCGTTCCGAGGAAGATTCCGACGAGCGCTTCCGGCGAGAGCTGAAGCGGCTGCGAAAGCTCAGGCAGGTTGTAGGTGACGCAGACAGGACCGGCGGTTTCAGGAATCTGAATCACTGGGAAGAAATCCTTGAGCTGCTCGTCTGTGAGAGCTGCGTCCGAAGCTCCAAAATCCACGGTGTGGCTCCTGACCTGTTGAATGCCGCCGCCGGAGCCAATCGACTGGTAATTGATCTGGGCGCTCGGATGGGACCCGGAGAAGTCCTGGATCCATCGGGTCATCAGCGGATAAACGAAGGTGCTGCCAGCTCCGGTGAGTTGGACATTACTGCCGGCGTTGCTGGACGATTTGCAGGCGGTGAAGGTGAGGGCGGCGAGAGTAAGCAGAGAAAAGGCACGAATTCGGCGATGCATACTACCTCCAAGGCTCCACGCGATGCGATGAGCGATTGCCTGGTTTGGGTTGGACCGTCGAGATGAACGATCTGTTAATTCCATCTAACATTCTGTCGCCGCAGGATTCTTCGCCGCAATCCTGAGGCAGACAGATTCATCAGATATTCTCGGATTGCCGGCTCACGCCGCCGACCTCCGCGAGAGCGATCATCCGGCAGCCAACTCCTTTGCTCTTTGCGAAGCTCGCATGACGGCTTTGATCAGCGTCACGCGCAGGCCGCCCTCTTCGAGCTCGAGGATGCCGTCGATGGTGCAACCGGCGGGCGTGGTCACCGCGTCTTTGAGCAGCGCCGGATGATAGCCGGTTTCGAGCACCATGCGCGCGGCTCCGTAGGTGGTCTGTGCAGCGAGCAGAGTAGCGATATCGCGTGGCAATCCGACTTTGACTCCGGCTTCGGCCAGCGATTCGAGGATGATGTAGATGAAGGCCGGCCCGCTGGCGGAGAGGCCGGTAACGGCGTCCATGTGCTTTTCGTCAACGATGACGGTGCGGCCGACGGTCTCGAAAATGCGCGTTGCGAACGCCATCTGCGGCTCGGTGACATAGCGGCCCCGGCAGAGGGCGGAGATGCCCGCGCCCAGCATCGAGGGCGTGTTGGGCATGGCGCGGATGACGGGTATGTCCATACCAGCGGCCTGTTCGATTGCTGATGTCTTCACCGATGCGGCGAACGAGATGAGCAACTTGCTCGTGGTCAGAGCAGGCTTGATCTCGGCGATCAGGTCGGGAATCTGAAAGGGCTTCACCCCGAGCAGGACGACGTCGGCCTGTTCGACAACGGCCCGGTTGTTGGTCGAAACCTCGACTCCCCACTGCGCGGAAAGCGCTGCCGCACGGTCGGGGTGGGCGACAGTGCCGAGAAGCTGGCCGGGGCTGAGAATCTGCTGCTTGAGAAAGGCCTGCAGGAGGATTCCACCCATCTTGCCGGCTCCGAGTACGGCGACGCGAAGCTGGGACAAATCTCGATCGATTGCTGCGGTATTCATTGTCGTTCCAGAGTACAGGAGCGAGAGGTTGCGAGGTTAGAGCGGTTGCGTAGCGCGCCTAACCCTTCAAGGGATCGGGTTCGGCTGGCGCTGCTTTTTGCTTCCACAGCGTGAAGAAGCCGCCGGCGAAGGCAAGCATGAGCAGCAGACTCTCGTAACACCCGACAAGACTCGGGGAGTTTACGAAATAGGGAACAACGAGTGAGGGCAGAAAGAGCAACACCAGCAGCGCGATCAGCCGGCGTGTGTGCAAGACATTAACGAAAATAACGAAGGCCGCAAACAGCGCGACATCCGCATCGTAGGGCAAGATTCTGGGACTGGCGAGGATGATCGAAAGCACGACCAATGAAAGCCACAGGCGATCTGACGCAGGATCATCGATGCGCCGGCGAAGAAAGAACAGAGCCGCGATCAAGATGCCACTGAAGATTCCGGAGGCGAAAGAGGACAAGGCGCCAACGGTTCCGCGCAGCTTGTATTCGATCCCGGCAGCAATGCCCAGGATGCCGTATCCGTAGTGGTGGATAACCGTTACTTGCTGTACCAGCGACCATTGATATCCCGCGTACAGTGCGGGAGCGAAGATCTTCTGACCGGCGTAAATTGCAACGACCGCAGCGGCGCAGAAGGCGCAGTATTTCCATTGTCGTTTGCCGGTTAGCAGGGGAAAAAGCAGGAGCAGCAGCAAGGGCGCCTTGATTACGGCACCGGCAAAGACGGCTGCATAGAACATCGTCCAGCGATTGGCGCGAACGCCGGGTAGCATCGCCAGGAAGGCGAGCAGATACAAGACAGAGGCGATATTGCCGTTGGTCAACGCCATGACTCCAGTGAGTCGGGGTTCGGCAAAAAAGATCAGCAGGGCAAAGCCCGCGTTGAGCCAGGTCTGGCGAAAATAAAAACGCGCCAGCACGATGGGAAGCGCGATGGTGCTGGCGACATGCACCAGTGTGTAGAGATACCCCCCGATGTGATCCGGGACGATCCGCGTGAGAAAACCGCCCACGTAGAGAAAGACAGGTGGATACACAAAACGCAAAGCACCGTGGACGGTGTGATAAGGATCGACTCCGGAAAGCCAGTCATTCAGGGCGGTCGAATAGATCGGCACGCTGGTAAGCACGAAACTTTGCGGGGACAGGCTATGGTTAATGGCCCACTGGACATACACGTGGCGGCAGGCGACAACCACGAGCAGGATCGCAATGAGGTATGAAGGGGGCGGTCGAAGCGGTTCTGTGATGGTCTTCTCGTGCACACAGACCCCTTTTTCAAAATCGTTGGCGCAGTTGCCTGACTCAGCAGGCAAAGCGAATCTCCGATGCAAAGAACGGCGATCAACCAGCAAACGTCCGGCCAGGGATTTTGCGGTCGCTATATTCTGCACGATTTATGCCGCTCTATCCAGCACGATTCCGCGACGATTGGGGAGTGCGGCGGCGCGCTACCGGGATTTCTGTTGTGCGGCTATCCAGTCGTCGATGCGTTGTTCGAGAACGTCCATCGGGAGTGCGCCTGAGTCCAGAACCTGATCGTGAAAGGCGCGGATGTCGAACTTTGTGCCGAGCGCGGCTTGTGCCTTTGATCGGAGCTCGAGGATCTTAAGCTGGCCTATCTTGTAGCCGAGTGCCTGTCCGGGCCAGGCGATGTAGCGATCGACTTCGGCCTGGATGTTGGTGTCATCCATCGATGAATGCTCTCTGAAGTAGTCGAGCATCTGCTGGCGGGTCCAGTGCATGGAATGGCAGCCGGTATCGACGACGAGGCGGATAGCGCGCCACGTGTCGGCTTCGAGACGCCCATAATCGGACCACGGGTCCTGGTAGAAGCCGACCTCTTTGCCGAGGCGCTCGGAATAGAGAGCCCAGCCTTCGGTATAGGCGGTGTAGTCGATGTAGTTGCGAAAGGCAGGGAGGCCGGTGAGCTCCTGTGCAATGGAGATCTGCAGGTGGTGCCCGGGAATGCCTTCGTGATAGCTGACGGATTCTACGTTCGTCAGCGCGCGTTCCTTGAACTTGTAGAAGTTGACGTAGACCGTGCCGGGACGCTTGCCGTCGGGAGTGCCCTGCACATAGTAGGCCTGGGTCTGATCCTGCTGCATGTACTCGGGGACTGGTAGCACTACAAGCGGCGCCTTAGGCAATGTGCCGAAAAGCTCCGGCAGCTTCGGCCTCATCTGGTCGATGTAGTGCTTATACAGGTTGATGAGCTGATCGGTGGACTGCGCGTGCAGCTTGGGGTTGGTAGCAATTGAGGCGCGCAGCGAGGTGAGATCCTTGAAGCCCAGTTTCTGCGCAATGACCAGCATCTCGGCCTCGTCGCGCTTGACCTCGTCGAGTCCCAGTTGATGGATGGCTGCGGGGGTCAGATTCGTAGTTGTGCTCTGGCGGACAAGGAAGCCGTAGTACTTGTCGCCATCCGGAATGGACCAGAGACCGGGGTCGGTGCGCCCTGCGGGAATGTAAGTCGCGGTGAGAAAGCGGGCGAACTGCGTGTAAGCAGGCAGCACCTGTTTGCGGATGGCTTCGAGAATTTCAGTCTTGATGCGGGTCTGATCATCGGCAGAAATGCCTGCTGGAAATTTCTGCAGCGGCCGGGCGAAAGGGCTGTCTTCGGGTTTCTGGTTGGCGATCGCATTGACCTGAACCAGAACCTTCTCGAGGATGAACTTCGGTGGAACCCGCTGATCCTCGACACCCGTCGCCATGTTGGCGCTCAGCTGCTGGAAGACGGTAGGAATTTTGGTCAGACGCGCAGCATAGTCGTCGTAGTCCTCGACCGTCTCAAAGCTGAGCTGGGGAACGAGAGCGGGCAGCTCGATGTGCGGCCCCCACATCTGGGTTACCGGCATCTCCCATGGTTTGTATTCGGCCTCCTCCTGGTCCTCGACCAGTCGGCGCGCCATCAGGTCCTTGCTGAGAATTTCCTGATCGCTGAGCCCGGTGGTGTCGATTGCTGCCAGGCGAAAGATGTAGTCGCGTCCCCGTGACAGCCGATCGTTATAGGCGGCGACGGAGTAGTCCGAGAGCTGATCGTTATAACGCTTGTCGCCGATGCTGGAGGCGAACTCGGGCGAGTGGCGGAGCTGGTCTTCCCAGATTTCGGCGAACAGAGCCTTGAGGGCTGCGCGGCGGTCTTCAAGAGAGACGGGAACGGCCGGAGCTGAGAGACCGGGCTGTCGTTGTTGTTGAGCCTGCTTGCGGACTGATTCGGGAAAGGTCTGTGCCAGCAGTGGGAGGGAAACGAAGGCGGACAGGCTGAGTACGAAGAGTTTTTTCATGCAGAGGCGACGGCCAGGACCGCGGTGCGCGGTGTAAAGCCGCTGAGCGCAGTGTAGATGATCGGCAGGGGCGCGACTAGGGCCGTGAGCTGGCGCTATCGACGTTCAGGGTGGGCTTGACGCTTCCCGCGTCAAGCAGCCGATACAAAGTGGAGCGGCTGATACCGAGCATCTTGGCGGCGCGGAGCTTGTTGCCATCGACCCGGGTGAGAACAAGGTTGATATGACGCAGGATGGCGCGATCAAGATTCGGGTCGTCCTCGGCGGCGACGGGATCGGAGGCTGTCGAGGACGACGGTGTGAGCGCGGGGATATCGATGGGACGGATCCATTGGCCTTCGCATTCGAGGGCGGCGCCGTGGATGACACTTTCGAGCTCGCGAACGTTGCCCGGCCAGGCGTGCGCGCTCAGACGGGGAAGAGCATGCGCGGCAAGGCCACGGACTGGCTTGTCGTGAGTCGCGGAAAAGCGCTGGGAGAAGAAATTGGCAAGAAGGACCAGGTCGTCACGGCGCTCGCGCAACGGAGGGATAAAAAACCGGATGGCGGTCAGGCGGTGACAGAGGTCGGCACGGAAAGTGGAGGACGCCGCCAATCGGCGCAGCGGCTGGCTGGAGCTGAAAAAGACCTGCCGGGGAGCGGAATCCGGAACGCGGCGTGCCTGCTGGTTGTCCAGCCATTGCAGAAAAGCCATCAGCCGGTTTTGCTGCTCGAGGGAAAGCTCTTCGACATGACTTAGAAAGAGGGTGCCGCCACGGGCCTCATTCAGTACCGGACTGGGCGGCGCCAGTGACGGTCCGTTGGCAAAAAACTGCGTTGCAGGGCAGGGAATAAAGGCCGCCTTCGAAACGGGCCCAAGACCATGCAGAGTCTGCGCAGCGAGTGCCTTGCCGGTGCCGCTCTCGCCCTCGACTGTCGCAATGCGTAGATGCCGGGCAGTGCTGCGCATCTGCGAGAAAAGCCGCTGCATAATGGGGCTGCGTCCCACCATGGAGCCGAGCGTCCACTCGGGATGATCGAGCAGCGTGTGCGGCGCGGTGGCGGCCACGGCCAGCAGGCTGTCATCGGTGCTCTGGAGTGGATACAAAGTGCTGCCCTCTGCAGACAAAGGGCATATCGGCAAGGGCCGCGAAATGTTTAAGAAGTGAGGACGTGATGAGGGTGATGCCCGCTCTTCGTATGCCCATCTCCGGGATGGCGGACGCGAGACGAGGGCTCGTCGGAGAAGATCTTTCCGTCGCGGATATGAACGATGCGATGTGCGTATTCGGCGATGTCCGGCTCGTGAGTCACCAAAACGATGGTGTTTCCCCGGGAGTGCAGCTCGTCGAACAGGGCCATGATTTCGTCGCCCGTCTTGGAGTCGAGGTTGCCGGTGGGCTCGTCGGCGAGGATGATGGATGGCCGGTTGATGAGCGCTCGGGCAATCGCCACCCGCTGCCTCTGGCCACCGGAGAGCTCATTCGGTTTGTGGTTCATGCGGCCTTCGAGGTTCACGGCACGCAGCGCCGCCTGGGCCCGGTCCAGCCGCTCGTGAGCGGGGGTGCCGTTGTAGATAAGCGGCAGCTCGACATTGTGCAGCGCGGTCGCGCGGGCCAGCAGGTTGAAGGTCTGGAAGACGAAGCCGATTTCCTTGTTGCGGATGCGGGCGAGTTCATCGTCGTTCAATTCGCTGACCAGGTGCCCGTTGAGCCAGTACTTGCCCTGGCTGGGAGAGTCGAGGCAGCCGATCAGGTTCATCAGGGTTGACTTGCCGGAACCCGAGGGGCCCATGATGGCCACGTATTCGTTGTGCTTGATGCTTAACGAGATCCCCTGGAGGGCGTGGACCTGCTGCTCGGAGCCCATGTCATAGGTCTTCCAGATATCCTCGACGATGATCACGTCGCCCTGCGGAACGGCGGCGGTGCGGTTTCCGTCCGTAAAGGCGCTCGTAGACTGCTCCGCGTTGAAGGTGGCGTCGGTCGTCATCCAGAACTCCTGTTCAGCCAATGGCAGCGGCCAGGGATTTCGCGCAGGCCGCACATCTTTAATACGTTTTGCGATCGTGCGTGGTTCCCGGCGCCGGTACTCCCAAGGAATTACTACGTACCGGACGCATCGGTATCCTTGGGCGCTATAGGCGACGTATCGCGCTTCACCAGAGCATTATCCTTGAGATCACGCAGGACATGGAAGGTCCCGGTGACGATTTCGTCTCCTGGTTTGACGCCGCTGGTGACCTCGATGTCGGTCGTTCCGGTGATCCCAGTGGTGACAGGAACAAAGCGGGCGCGCAATTTGCCCTTTTCATTCTCCACCACGAACACTCCCTGGACCTGCTTCTGGCCGTCGGCAGATTGCGCCGGCTTGTGGCCATGAGCCTCGGGGGCGCGCATTGCCAGGGCCTGGATCGGGATCGCGACAACGTCGTCCTTCTTTGCAGTTTGGATCTTCGCAGTCGTCGAAAGACCAGGCCGCAATTCGTCGGAAGGGTTATCTAAAGTGATGACAACCTTGAAGTCCTTTGCCTCTTCCTGACCGCTGGTGGTCTGGCTGGTGGCTACGCCGGTGGACCGCAGCAGCGCCTGGTCGCCAACCTCGGTAACGTGGCCTTTGAAGACCTTTCCCGGAAGGGCGTCGACGGTAACGTCAGCCGGCTGGCCAAGGGCCACGTTGACAATGTCGGTTTCGTCGACCTTGACCTCAGCAGTGATGACCGACATGTCGGCGAGCGTCATCAGGGTCGAGCCCTGCGCGTTCTGAATTCCCTCAACCACCGTTTCCCCTTCGCGCACAGGCAAATTGGTTACGATGCCATCAAACGGAGCGATGGCCACGGTCTTGCCCAGAAGGTCGATATTGGCACGCAGAGTAGCCTCCTGCGTGTTCAAGTGGCCGCGGCCGGATTGCGTCTGGGCTTTGGCCTGGGCAAGTGCCGCGTTGCTCTGGGCGAGGGTGGCCACCGCAAGATCGTAGGCCGCCTTCTTGGCGTCATAATCCTGCTTGGCCATGATCTGGCCGGCGTAGAGGGCCTTGGCGCGATCATAGTCGAGCTTCTTTTGCTCAAGGTCGGCCCTGGCGTGCTCGACGTTGGCTTCCTGTGTTTTTTCCGCAGCAACGTCCGCCGCGATGTCAGTCTCGGCGGCGGCGATTGAGGCCTTTTGGCCCTCGACATTGGCGCCCTGCTGGACGTTTTCGATACTGGCTACTTCCTCGCCCTTTTTAACCTTCTCCCCTTCTTTCACATAGAGATGCGTAATGCGTCCGAAGGCGGTGGCGCCAAGATTGACGTATGTTTTGGGTTTGATCTGGCCGGTTCCGCTGACCGTTGCAATCAGGTCTTTGCGGATGGCTTTATCGGTAATCACCTTGGTGTATCCGGATTGGGCGCGGATGACGGTGAAGGCAACAATGGCACCTACGGCCACAACGACGACAATAACGATAAGAATTTTCTTCAAGCTCATATCCCTATGGGCTGATTTGCCAGTAATCGCCTTGGGGGGGAACTACGTAAAGCCGGGACAAACGGTTCCCTGTCTGGTAGCGAGCGCCAGCAACCACAACGGAGTTCACGCGGCGAAATTCGCCTCTAATGATATCAGGATGTTCACTTGGCTGACGCTAAACAACTGGTCCCGCCGAGGCTTGCGGGCTCAGCGACCGCAAGGTGTCCAGAATGGCACACAACCGCTTGTATCTGGCGTTACGAGTCCGTAAAATCATAACGCTGGATAGGAGCAGTCAGCGTCTTATGTCAAAGGGACGTTTTTGGTTGGTTTTTGCAGTTGCTTTGGGTACGCTTGCGGCAATTCCTGCGGTTCACGGGCAGCAAGCCGCCCCGTCCAGTTCCCAGGCTGCCACGAGCTCGCAGAACACAGACACACAGAATCAGGATCCGCTCAAGCGGCAGCTCTCGGATAAAGAACGCTTCAAGCAGCAGAAAGAGCTGAAGCAGGAATTGCATGGCACCTACAAGAAGTGGGTGGACGAGGATGTTCACTGGATCATCACCGACCAGGAACTGAAGGCGTTCAAGAGCCTCAGCAACGACGAGGAGCGCGACTCGTTCATCGAGGCGTTCTGGCAGCGCCGTAACCCGAATCCGGACTCGCCGGAGAACGAATTCCGCGAGGAACACTACCGGCGTATTGCCTACGCCAACGAGCACTTTGCCGCCGGCAAGCCGGGCTGGAAGACGGACCGCGGCCACATCTACATCGCGTTCGGCAAGCCGGACGATATCGAGTCGCACCCGAGCGGCGGCATGTACGACCGCCCGATCGCGGAAGGCGGCGGCCAGACATCGACTTTCCCCTTTGAAATATGGCACTACCGCTATCTGGAGGGCGTGGGCGACAACATCGATATCGAGTTCGTCGACACCTGCATGTGCGGCGACTATCACATGACCATTGACCGCTCGGAAAAGGACGCCTTGCAGCACGTTCCCGGAGCTGGCGCAACGCTCTACGAGCAGATGGGCATGGCCAAGCAGTCAGATCGGTTCCGCGGCGGCCTGGAAAATCTGGGCGATGGACCCAACGCGGCCATTAATCAGAGCAAGCAGTTCGATCGCCTGGAGCAGTTTGCCAAGTTGCAGGCGCCGCCTCCGGTGAAGTTCAAGGATCTGGAGTCGTTCCTCTCAAACCACAAGCTGCTCACCGGTCCGATCTTTCCCTTTGACGTGCGTACCGACTTTGTAAAGGTCACCGACGACACGGTTCTGGTACCCATCACACTGCAGATCAAGAATCGCGATATCACCTTTGTCACAAAGGACGGCGTTTCCAAGGGCGAAGTGAATATTCTCGGCCGCGTCTCGACGATCACCGATCACGTGGTGCAGACATTCGAAGAGACCGTGCAGGTGGAAGAACCGGCTGAATTGCTTCCGCAGAGTCTCGATCACTCTCAGCTCTACTGGAAGGCGCTTCCGCTGCGTCCCGGCCGCTACCGGGTTGATGTGGCAATTAAAGATGTAAATAACGTCGACCACGTTGGCGTATGGGCGCAGGGAATCACGGTTCCCAAGTATGACGACGACCGGTTGTCGGCTTCGTCGCTGATCCTGGCGGACAAGATGTATCGCGTGCCGTCGAAGGAAATCGGCACGGGCAGCTTCATTATCAGCAATACCTTTATCCGGCCGCGCGTGACAGCCAACGCTGCGACTCCGGTCAGCTTCCATCGCGATCAGAAGCTGAATTTCTGGATGCAGGTGTACAACCTGGGCATTGACGAGAAGAGCAAGCAGAACTCAGCCAAGATTACGTATCAGATTATCGATGCGGCGTCTAACAAAACGCTTCTTGACACGTCAGAGGATTCGAAGAGCTTGAGTGCAAACTCCGATCAGGTAACGGTGGAAAAGAGTTTGCCACTTGCAAGCCTTCAACCCGGGAAGTACCTTGTGAAAATACAGGTGAACGACAGCGTCTCCAAGCAGGAGATTGCACAGTCCGCCCCCTTCACCGTAGAGTAGGCGAAATCTGGAAGATTCTGCCGCAGAGCAGGCTTTCCGAGCCATGATTTGGAGAATGGGCCAGGCAACAACAAACGACTGAATCTGTGAACCAAAGGTTTTCCAACGTCGCCCCTGTTATTGCGCTGCTCCTCGCGGTGCTGTCGCTTCCCGCCCACGCCCTCACCGATGGGGCGGTGAGCGGTGTCGTACGCGACGGCAAGGGCACGCCGCAGGTGGGAGCCCTGGTCGAACTGCTCAGGCCAGACCTCACGGTTATTGCCCAGACCTTTACAGACGATCACGGCCGCTATGAGCTGCCGCGTGTGCTGCCCGGCATTTACGGGGTCAAGGCTACGGGCTCGCTCTTCCTGCCCACACTGCGCGAAAATCTGCATATCACGGCCAGCTCCAAGATGGTTGTGAATCTTACTCTGAACACTCTGTACGAAGCTTTTCGCTGGCTCCCCGCGCAACCGCGCTCGGCCGACGAGCCGCAGGACGACTGGACCTGGACGCTGCGCCTCTCGGCCAACCGCCCGCTGCTGCGTATGCTTGAGGATGGCCCGCTGGTGGTCGTAACCGAGGCTGAAGGCCAGAACCCGGCGCTCAAGGCGCGGGTGACGATTCGCGGGGGCGAGAGCGGCTTCGGCGAGGGTGGCGTACATCACGGATTCGAGATGCGCCGCTCCAACGACGACTCGCACCAGCTGATTCTTCGCGCCGACCTGAGCCAGGCGGAGGATACGGCGCTCAACACGGTGGTGGGATACGAGCAGCAACTTGCTCCGGGACGCACGCTGCGTACCGTGGGCGCATTTGTCGACCGGCCGGAGATTGGCGGCGGCCCTGAGGTGCAGGGCATGCAGGCCATGATCGTGCGCGCCGCGGAAACGATGACGCTGACCGAAGCCGTGGATGCCGAGTTTGGCAACGAGATCCAGGCAGTACATCTGGGAACCACAGAGATCGCGAACCATCCGTTTGCGGCGCTTCGAGTGCGCGCGGGCGACGCGATGGTGTCCTATCGGATTGCGACAGCTTCCAGCATGCAGGAGGCGGACGCGATTGATCGGCCGGGGACTCTTCAGCCAGCGATCGTCGAGCGAGATGGTCAGCTGCTGCTCCAGCACGGTCTCCACCAGGAACTCACCGTGGCCGACCGCTCCGGCAATCTGCGCGTTCGTGTGACGGCTTTCCGCGACAGCATCGTCCATCCGGTCGTCAATGGTGGCGGCCAGATTTCAGAGGCTGACTGGAAGAGCGGCGATGTGCTCTATGACTCGTCGACTGGTTCGCTGAAGGTGATGGGGGAAGACTTCAACAGTTCCGGTGCGATCGCCGAGCTCAAGGAGATGCTGCCGGACGATATGTGGGTGTCGATCGGCATGGGTACGGGCAATGCGCTGGTGATGGATGCGCATCCGATTCCGGTAAGCCTCGAAAATGGCCTGCTCAGCCTGCGTCCGCGCCGCTCGGAGATGGTAGCTGCCGGATTTGGCGGGAAGCTGCAGCACGCCGGCACGCAGTGGCAGGCTACTTATCGATGGCAGCCGCCGGGAACCGTCACTGCGATTGATCCGTTCGATGCGAATCGCAATAACCCCTACCTCAGCTTCTACCTCCGCCAGCCGATCCGCTGCAGAGGAATTCTTCCCAACGGAATGGAAGCTCTGATTGATGTCAGCAATTTGCTTGCTCAGGGCTACCGGCCATTCGTGACGAGCGATGGCAGTGTTTTCTACTTTGCGCAAGCGTCGCGCGCTGTTGAAGGCGGACTGTCCTTTTCCTTCTAATAGCAGCCTTTCCGGCGGGTCGAAACAGTCAACAAATGTGATATATTTTTTGAAGCGCGTGAGAAAAACGCATGCGCTCCTACCGGGTTTCCCGAGTCGCCGATCCTGGCGCACCCTTCGGACGCGTAGCTCAACTGGCAGAGCATTCGACTCTTAATCGACAGGTTGTAGGTTCGATTCCTACCGCGTCCACCAATTGCTTGGTTCCCAAAACAGCTTTCCGCGCTTTAGTGGCTGACTTAACAAAGCGGTTCCCTGAACTTGATTCTGGACCAGGTTCGTTATGCTCTCCTTACGGGAGTGCGAATCCAAGAAGCTTTCCCGCGCCCTGGCCTTCACAATTCGGGTCGTGACTCACAAAGTGGTCGTGGTCCGTAGAGCAACTGTAGAGGGGGACCACCGAAAGACCTTGCTGCATCTGGGCGTAGCCATAGCCATCGAGCCCGATGAAAAACTGGCCTTCACATGCACTGTCGAGGGACATGAAATAGTCGGAATTGTTCTTCTTACAACCGTAGAAGGCAACCGATGCACCCTGTTGTGGGCTTTCATAAAGGTGACCAAGTGTTGATTCTTGCGTGAAACCGCCATTCAGATCGACCCAGCCGGTCGTGACCTCATGGACTTTTTTGTTGAAGTATCGATTTAAAGTCATCAACGGGGGGGTAGGGCTCCATTCAACCTTACCGATATCCCATCGGCTCGGACTGGCGGATTTGCCAGCGTCCCTAGGCGATGCATCCCAACTCGGTGGTGGATTTGAAATGGAAGTAAATATTTGAATGGTGGGGTAGGTACCAACGTTGACATTCCCATACGGGTCGCGCAGTAGTCCAGCGATGAAATCAGCCTCGTTTCCGGTCAGATTTGTATCGAACGTCTTCAGCTGCTGCCAAGGGGTTGCTCCTGTCAACAGTGAGGAACCCTGGATCCGATACAGCGTTACGCCTGGCTGACCGCGTTCAGTGATGCCACCCGTCATAGAAGGAGGACGCATCGGAACGTTGTAGATGGCATACCAATACCCCGCTGCGGAATCGTATGCCATGTCTCCCCAGCTTGCGTCCGGTGGCAGGCCGATCGTAGTCAGTTTCCCAGCGATGGTGAAATGGATGCCATCGGATGAAGTAGCCTCGAAGTGTTGATTAAACGGAGGATCATCAGAGTCTTCGTAAAATAGCCAGATCCCAGCCTTGTGATCGCTGTTATACGGAGCGGGTTGAGCAACCCCATAGTTGGATAGAGTCGTCGCGAGAATGACGGGCTTGGGATATTTGTTCCAATGAATTCCATCATTGGAAAATGCGACGCCGATGTTGTTAGCATTTCCCCCTGCGGTTCCCACGTAGTACATCGCAAACGTATAATTTTGGCCATCTGCCAGTGGGTTGCTAAACGTGCCCTCCACGACTTTCGGATTACACACATACTTGGAATCCCAACTCCCGGGCGTCTCTCCGAGGACCGTAACGGGGGTGGTCATCACTTTCGTGGAGAGGTCGATCGAGGCATATAGGATAGTGTCACCTTTCTGGGAGGGTCGATTCGGATTACTTCCCTCGCCGCACCACCAGAACTGCTGCAGATTTCCAGACTGAATCGCGGAAGGCGAATAATCGTAAACTCCGGCTCTGCCCAAAAAAGCTCCGGGTGGCGGATCGCCGAAAGTCACGCCGCATCCGGTCGCCAGGAAGAAGCCGAACATCGAGACTGCCCCCAAAAGACTGAGTTTCCAAAATCTCCCGATCGGAGTCACAATCAGAGTTCGCCAATAGAGTTGAGGCATTGAGGTCATTCCACCTAGTTTTTTCGCGAGGTAGGGCATTTTATCAAAGCCTTAGATTCCGTATAGAAAGTCCGGTCTCTTTGAAGAATACTGATGAGTGCTATACTCGCCTTCAGCATAACCCAAATAAAATCATCCGTTGATCGTCCTCAGTCGTGTTGGCGGTCACGCGCCCTATGGTTATGCGAAGGCTGACGGTCAGGAGGGTCACTTGCAGCAGAGATGCCTTTCGGTTGTGGTACCTATTTACAACGAAGAGCAGACTCTTGAAAGGGTGATCGCCCGAATCCTGGAGCTTCCGCAGTTGCTCGAACTCATTCTCGTCGACGACTGTTCAAGCGATCGGACGCCCGAGATTGTGGGCGAGTTGGCAACGCGTTACCCGGATCTCATTACCAGCGCTCGTCACTCCAGTAACAAGGGGAAAACGGAAGCTCTGAAGACCGGCTTTCGTATCTCACGAGGGGAAATTGTGATTGTGCAGGACGCCGATCTTGAGTATGACCCCGCGGAAATTCCTGAGATCATCGCTCCGATCATCGCAAACCGGGCGGACGTTGTCTTCGGTTCTCGCTTTCTGGTGCGCAAGGCCGCCCGCGCGGTCTACTTTTATCACTATCTGGCGAACAAGTGCATTACCTTCTGTTCTAACCTGGCGACCAATATCAATTTGACGGATGTAGAGACCTGCTACAAAGCCTTCCGTGGCGACATTATCCGAAAAATGAACATAACTTCTCGTGGATTCGGTTTCGAGATAGAAGTCACGGCGAAAGTTGCCAAGTTGAAATGTGCCATTTACGAGGTACCTATCAGTTACTACGGGCGAACATACGAGGAAGGGAAGAAAATTACGGCTCTTGACGGACTTGCAGCCTTCTTCTACATCATTCGGTATAATTTCTTTTGTTCACTGGCTAGTAGTTTCGAATCCCTTCCGGATCTCAGATCAAAGCATGGTCTGTGCTGGCAATAACAACGTTAGATCCTAAGGGCGCCCGGTTCTGCCGCGCCCGATCAAAATGATCTGCCACAGTAAGCATGCGAGCCCGATACTGCTCGCGATCCATCCAGCTACTATATGAGGTGGGCTGAAGCGGTATTCCAGGTTATTGTGCCCGGCAGAGAGAGCAGCAGCCTGGAACAGGCCCTCCTGCTGGACCGGTTTAACTCCCCTTCCGTTTACCCGTAGCTTCCAACCTGGCATATAAAGCTCTCGGCGCAGTAGCACTGCAGTTGCAGCGCAGTCCGCGGTCGCATCTTCGCGCGAGACGGTGACAATTCGGCAGGGACCGCCACGGATCACCTGGAAATATGGCGCGGGATTCGGCAGCTCCCAAATGTCCATCAGGGAATCTGAATATACTTCGCGGATGCCCTGCAAAGCCGAGCCATAGTCTATGACGATTTGCGGTGTGCGATCCGCCGAAACAGTCGACGCGGCGATGAATTGCTCGCCCTTAACTGGAGCTAACGCAGCACGAAGTAGCAGCGGTTGTGTACCATTGCGTCGGGCGAAAGTGAATCTCAGTGGTTGGCCGGTGGGCGCGGCGACCGGTGCGATAAGGGATATGCGGAAGACGCCGTCTTCATTCAATTCGGAGAGGGCGCGTTCCCCAGAGCCGCAATCGCTCTTGTTGCATACCTCAACCGCTAACGCACCATCTACGGATTTGTCTGCACTTTCGACCATCACGCCTATAGCTGTAATGGGAAAGCCTGCAATAGGCGGAGCGGGTGCCACGGCGCTGATTGTTGTCGATTGGCCAGCGTCCAGCCGCAGAGGCAGGGACATTGCGGGAGTGCGCCCCACACTCGCAAGTCCGATTTTCTTTTCGTCTGAGCCATGCCCCACTGGATTGTCAAATGTGGACAATCTCTTAGCCAGTCGGCAACTCACTAGCGCCGCTTCTTTGGCGCCAGCAGCGTTACAGAAGCGATCGAGAGCAGCAGATAATCGATTCAAAACCGCTGTTTCAGAACCTGTGGTCGAGGATGAACTGTTTGCACCTGCTGCCGGTAGAGACAGCTCCGGCGCCGGACTCCTGCCATGACTTGTGATTACATACCGTACACCTATATTGAGATAGTTGGCGAGATTACGGCTTAAAGCCTGCTCTCCTTCTCCTTCTCCGTAGCTTCCAGGCCAAAACGTGATACCTGAGAACCGCGTCCACAGTCCGGGCAAGAGATTACGGTCGACAAAATCTGCCCAAAGTTTTGGCACCGGCAGCACGTTGTGATCAATACTGGCCAGTTGAAAGTAAGCACTGTAATTAGGTTTGATAGGACCCAACGTGTAGTTTCGTGAGAGCCCTTGGTGATCATGTAGGAACCGAATTGCGTCAACATCAATGGGCGTCTTGCGAGTATTGCTGGCCTCCGGAATGACGAACAACACAATTGCCTCTGTCACCACGAGACATGCAAGTGCCATCCTGCGTTTTTGGTCGCGTAACAGAGTCCAGGAGAGACCTGCCAATAGCAACAAAGCAAGAGCCCAACTCAGAGATACGATCAGCAGCACGAACATGATTGGATCGATCGAAGGTGGCCGATGCCACCAAGCGTGTTTCGGCCAGGCAAGGACAATCCCGATCGTCAGAAGTCCCAGAGAGATTCCATAAGCAGTGCGCCTCCGGGGCGCGCCACTACGGAACTCATCCAATCCAAACGATGCCAGGATGACAAGTGCCAATCCCCACGACGGAGGAGAATAACGGAGAAAGTCTGCTTGCCGGAGCAGTGGCAGGTAATTCATCAAGGTGATGACCGGTTTTAGTCCAAACGTTTTTGCCCAGGCAAGCAAAATCCATGTCAGCAAAAGAAATTTCAAACCGCGCTGCTTGCGCCCGGTCGTTATTCCGACGACGGCGAGAAGAATGATCAAAATCCCGGCATAGCCACCGATGCTGGCCCAGATGTGAGAAAGCAATGGGGACCGAAAACTCATTTGGGGTAGGCCGTAGACATACGGCATAACGATGGTAGAGAACGCTGGGACGGGGAGCGACTCTTCACCGAGATTGTGGATGCCAAATGAATTCGATTGCCGGATATAGTCCACGAAGGCAATCAGCAGGGGAGCAGCCACGAGCATACCAATTCCCCAGCCCGCGATTGCGCGCCTTGCCATTACAGTGTGCTTTTCCGATGCGAGACGATAGGTACCCCAAGCCAGCGCAAGCAGGCCGCTGATATAAGCAGGTTCAGGGAAACCTGCGAGAAGCGACCAGGCGATGGCCACTCCGATCGCCACGACGCTGAGTGGGCCGCCGGTATGACGTCTCGCGCGTTCTATACCCCACAGAAGAAGAGGGAGAAATGGCTGTGAACAGTAGACCGCTGCCGGTCCGGGCGTCCACGCAATGACACTATTGAGCGCGAAGAGTGCGCCGCCGGTCAAAGCGGCGAGCCTGCTGGTTCCTAATTCGCGCAGCAGAGCGTAGGTCGTGAGGCCAGCGATTATCTGCATCGCGGTTTGCTGCCAAAGCACACCTTCGCGAAGAAGAAATAGGAGGGTAAAAGGTAGAAAAAAAGCGCCTGGTTGTAACTCCCCTGCCAAGGGCAGGCCGATCCCTGAGTAGGGATTCCACCAAGGCACAATGCCATGAATCCAGTCCGACGCGGCCAGGTGTCCAAGAGCCTCAGATGTGAACCCGACGTTTGGATCGATGAACGGCCAGGATGGCATTAGCCGCTTGGCATGGGTCAAATCGGCAACAAACCAAAGCGGATCAGTAGTTCGTCCCAAGAGCAAGAGCGGCAAGTGTAAGACAATGGGCAGCAGCGCCAAAAACAGAAGAGGTAATCGTGGATGACGATCGAAGAATTCGAAATTCCTTTCAACAGGTCGTCTGGGTGCGCACGAGTTTTTACCAGAAGTCAAGATCACTAAGGCTCCGAGCTCGCAACAATAGGCATGAGCGGATCTGTCTGATTATATTAGGTAGGTATTTCAGCTAACTGACAGTGGGCTTGACTAATCTACCTGGTGGTGAGGCGAATTGGCTGTAAACGCATTAAAGTCGGAGCGTGCATCCGATCACTTCATAGTCCGAAATATAGGTGGAGTTGAGATTATGGGCACGATCGATGGGTAAGCGATGTTACGAGGGGTCGGCAAAGGCTTCAATTCAACTGGAGACAGGCGCTTGGCGTGGTCCTTTGCAAAAACCTATGATCGCGACGTAGGCATGCGTCGCCACGTAGCAAAAGCTTGAGGCGAAGGTGAAGAACACTGCCTGCTGCGTAGTGCGAACGCCGACGAGCACGATGAAGGAGATTTGAACGCCGAGCAAAAGAACGATCTCGACCGCCGTGCCGCTCCAGAAAATCCACTTTCTGGCGCGATTCATAACCCAGATCAATCCGGCAAGGTAATTCACGCAGGCGGCCAGAACCACCCAGCCCACGAGATTCTGCAAACCCTGATAGTTTGGGCCCAGAAGCCATAGAAATGGCCTCGGAAAAACGAAGGCAAGCAGGGTCACCGGGGCACAGCAAAGCGCTCCCAGCCCGGCAAAACCTAAGTAGGACGATAGAAGGCGCCCTCGATTCCGACGCGCGATATACGGCTCGACTATGACGACATTGAAAGTCGTCAGCACGCTAAATAACTGGCCGAGTTTACCGAGCGCCGCAACTTGGGCGATGTTGGCGGTGTCGCCAAATATGCTGATCAGGAACAGCGAGATTTGTGCCTGAAATGCGGAGAAAATAATGGCGGGGGTGGCCGGAAGAATGTATCGCAACACCTCTCGATCAGTGGCTGGATCGTCCTGTGCCGGCCATTCCAAGTCTCGACGGCTCCCTTTCTCCAGCAAGAGGCCATTGGTCGTGGTGTTGAGCGCATAGAACGCCGCTGAAACCCATGCGTTCAAAACTCCTGCGAGTTTGCAAATCGAATAAACGAGCAGTCGGACAAGTGCGGTGAGAGTTTGTGGTGCGTAGAAATCGCGCAGTCTGCTGAAGAGATAGTAGGGAGGAGAGAAACAGGAGACATGACCGCTCGAGTACAAGGACACCAGCACAGAAGCCAAGAGGAGAAGCTGCAGGTGCCAGCCCCAGTGATGGCGATACGTGATGGACAGGAAGACCAGGGCGGTGAAAGGTGCAAGGATCCAAAATATCCGATCTCGTAGATGTTTCGCAGAGCGAACATAGCGCCCGACCAGGTAGCGATCATCTCGGCGCTCGCCAACCAGCGGAATGATCGTACTGGAAATTCCAAGATCCATCAGGGTGGTCATCGCAATCTGAAGGCCGGATGCCAGGCCGTATTGTGCCCAGGCTTCGACGCTGAGCCAGCGAACCAGGAGGAGTCCGGCAAGTATCTGGATTCCCTGCAATGCCCCTTGGCCTAGAAAGAAGGTGGAGACAAGCCGGGCGGCACGACGTCCGCGAGCGAACTTTCCATCCCGCCGAATCAATGAAGGGATGGGAAGCAAAGGAAATTCAGGATTCACTTTTGCCGGCTGGTCCAGATCCACCCGCGTTTCCGGGTGGCGAACGCTCGGTTGTGAACTATGCTCTTCGGTCATGAGGGTCGGACATTTCGCCAAAGGAAAGCGCAATTGGCGGTCAGTATACGGGAAAGTCTTAGGGAGAACCCGCGGATTGCTCGACCACCAGACGTCTGTTTCGATCAGGATTCTCTGACCAGCACGAATATTTGGCGATAATAGGGTGGCCGTTCGGAGCGGCGCAGAGCGGCCCTGAGAAACCAGGGGGCAAAGCGCAGAAATGCGTTAGACGCACGCACGAAAGATCGACGAAATTCCTGACGCATTACCCAAGAGTGGAAACGGATGTTCTCGTTCCCAAACTGAGTTATTTCCCAGCCCGGCAGATTTCTGAATAGATCCTTTTCAGGAAATGGCGCCAGCATGTGTTCTTCAAGCCACTCCGGGACCTCTAGGTGTCTCCTCAGATAGGTCTCGCGGAGTTCACGGTCGGACTGATGGGCTGCCGCACCGCTGGGGAAGCCAAAAATCACCAGCTGCCGTGCAGTGCGAAGAGCTTCTTGTATGACTTTTTCGCGCAACTTCGGCGGAATATGCTCGAGGACATCGGAAGCCAGGACCGCATCGAAGGACTTGTCGCCGAAAGGAAGCTCGGTTGCCGAGGCGACTACCGGCGTCATTGGCCATTGAGGAGGATTACGAAAGGAGATGTCGCAGCCGGTAAACGGAACCTTCCGAAAAGTCCCCAACCCTGCGGAACCAGACCCGATTTCCAGAATTGAACCTGTAGACCGCAGACCGTGCTGATCCAGAACGCGAAGAATTGGATAATATCTGGCTGCCCAGTTTAGCAAACTGATCCCCGGGGAAATTGAAGGAGCCTTGACCTTGCAGTCTCCTGCTCTTGGCCATTTTGTATAGAGTAGCAGTCAATTTTCGCTCGGGCAATCCCGGAAAACATGCGGGTAGCGTGTGACGTATTGAGTTACGCTAGACGCGTCCGATCCGAAGCCTAATTGGCCGATGTCAAGTACCATTTTGCCGTGGCGGATCCTTGCTGAGACGAAGTGCTTAATCGTTGAATGGGGCATGCCGTTAGAAGAGAGCTCCCTGTGAAACCACTTCCTGCGAACGTATAATCGACACATCACGCATGAGCAACCGGAGTCACGCGGGCGGTCCTTCGTCAAAAAATCAGCCTTACTCGATCGGAATCGTCATTCCGACGTATAACAGGCATGAAGTCCTTCTGTTATGCCTCGAGCGGCTCGAGAGCCAGAGTTGGAGAGACTTCGAGGTCGTCATCGTCGATGACGGGTCGACAGACTCCACGCCCGGACGGATAGAAGAATATCAGCGCAGGGGAACGCTTTCCATTCGCTACATCCGTCAGGAAAACAGTGGACCTGCGCGTGCGCGCAACGCAGGCATCGCCATTCTTCGGGCACCGGTATGCCTGATGATCGGCGATGACATCCTTGCTTCACCGGATCTCGTTCTCAACCATCTTCAGCTGCATCAACGCCGGCCAGAAGCGTATGTCGCCGGACTCGGTCTGACTCGCTGGAGTAACTCTGGGCAGACGGTCACGGGGTTCATGCGGTGGCTCGATGCAAGTGGCTTGCAGTTCGCATATGACGATCTGCTTCGCGGAACTCCTCCCGACTGGAAACACTTCTACACGAGCAATTTATCACTGAAAACGCAGTTCCTCCGCGAGAACCCATTCGATGAAACCTTCTCAATGGCGGCAGCCGAGGACATCGAACTGGGTTACCGGATGTATCAAAGACACGGGTTGGAGGTCGTTCTTCTTCAGGCTGCACGTGCTGAACATCTTCATCCCACCAGTTTTCGCCAGGCTTGCAGGAGAATGTTCAATGTGGGGATTTCAACGAAGCGTTTCCACGAACTCTGGCCGGATTCTGTAGAGCCAGCGCGAAGTTCATTTCTCCGCCGTGGGGCTCGGGAGAGCATACTCAGGCACAGGTGGCTGCTTTCGATGCTCACAGAGGCCGCGGATACACTCACCACTTTTTGGTGTCCCAATCCCCTGATGACCAATGTGCTCAAAGCTCATTTTGGTTGCGGATATCGAAGTGCAGAGGCCAAACGACCTGCCTCGAACAAGCGAGCGAAAATGACTAAATTCGCCGGCCCGTTTTTGCCTGATCAGGGCAACAAAGACGAGAATTGAAAAGGCGATTTCGACCGCATAAGCATTAGCAGTAGTTCCTACTATGAGCTCAACGACAACATTGAATGCGTTAGGATTTCTTGTCCGCCGGCGGAGGGTTCGATACTGGCTGCTGTTGGGATTCCTGAGCGTCTATGTTGTCTTCTGCGCGGTAGTGTTTTTCCAATGGGTCAATCCGTCACTGTTGGGCGAAACGGACCAGCGCATCGCCGCTGACTCAGGCACATATATTTATATGGCTGACGTGCTGCGCGAGGGACGCCCCGACCCGTGGGTGTACG
>Ga0335073_10000208_pt1 | contig 72913 bp, 62 predicted proteins | sample Lox_Sample_22_FD_207093 | JGI IMG/M metagenome (GOLD analysis project Ga0335073, IMG submission 207093) | Soil microbial communities from Loxahatchee National Wildlife Refuge, Florida, United States - Lox_Sample_2.2 | ecosystem: Environmental > Terrestrial > Soil > Wetlands | place: USA... | reverse complement strand
CGCCATCGGGCCTGGGCGGAGGAGGATTGGATGCGATCATCCGGCCGATGCCGTCGTTCTCGTCTCCCAGGTAGGAGAGTTCGATCTCGTATGTGCCCTTTAGCCCGGTCTTATCGAGCACCGGCCGGTCGAGCGAATTGCTGAGGTCGTTGACCAGTTGTTCGATGGTCATGTTACCGCGGACCATTCTGGCGCCATTCGAGTTGATCATCATCATCACGGCGCCGGCCGGCATGCTGCCCAAAGGCGGAGGTCCTGCGCCCGGCCCGCGCGGGGGCGGGGGCGGTAAAGCCGACCCCGGTTCCGGCAGGGAGGGCAGCTTGGCACTGTCGGTTTCCTTCAGTTTCGGCCCTCCCTTGGCAATACTTAATTCATATGCCGGCAGGACTCGCGTCTCTTTGTGGACCCGGGCTCCGAGGCGTTCCGCCAGCAGCGCTTGCAGCATGGCGGGAATTTGATCGGCAGGGGCGCCCTCCGGAACCTTGGCCATCACATCGAAGGTCTCGGTGTTGATCCACGCGGGGCCCTCGATTTGATAGCTCTTCACATCGTAGGCGCGCATGAGGAGCATCCTTAGACTGGCGCCGTTGCAACGCAGCAGCGCCGGATCGGGCTTGCCACAGCCGCGCGCCCTCATCACCGGACCAGGGCCCATACCGGGATTGAACGGCGCCGCGACCTTTACGGACGCTACCTCGAATGACGGCGGGGCAGTTTCCTGCTGTGCCCAGACGAGGGAAGCGGGAATGCAAAGCAAGGCGAGAGTTTTCATGGCGTCCCTGGACAACAGTAAACCATATTGGACGTCTGGTAGCTTGAAAGTTCCATGATTTCATTTGCGAGCGTCCATAAGCAATACGGCAAGCAGCTGCTTTTCGTCGATGCCAGTTTTCAGTTGAACCCCGGCGAGAAGGTGGGGCTGGTGGGGCCGAACGGCTCGGGCAAGACCACGCTCTTCCGCATGATCGTCAGCGAAGAATTGCCGGACGAGGGCGAAGTCTCCGTGCCGAAGAGGCTCACGATCGGCTATTTTCGCCAGGACGTTGAGGAAATGCAAGGCCGGTCGGTGCTCGACGAAGCAATTGCGGGCAGCGGGCGGCTGGGCGATCTGCATCACGAGTTGGAAGCACTGCATCGAGCGATGGAAGATCCCGATCAGGCCGGCGAAATGGACCGAATCCTCGATCGCTTCGGCCACGTGCAGGAAGAGTACGAGCATCTTGGCGGCTACTCGCTCGAAGCGCAGGCACGCGAGGTACTGCACGGGTTGGGATTTGAAGATGAGCAGATCGATGGCGACGTAGGGGCGCTTTCCGGGGGGTGGAAAATGCGGGTGGCGCTGGCGCGGGTGCTATTGGGCCGCCCCGACGTGCTGCTGGCCGACGAGCCGACCAATCACCTCGATATCGAATCGATCATCTGGCTGGAGAAATTCCTGAAGTCGTACGAGGGTGCGCTGCTGATGACGTCGCACGACCGCGAATTCATGAATCGCGTGGTCACGAAGATCGCGGAAATCGATGGCGGTGAAATCACGACTTATTCCGGCAATTACGAGTTCTACGAGCGCGAGCGCGCCATTCGCGAGGAGAATCAGCAGGCGGCATTTGCCCGCCAGCAGGCCATGTTCGCCAAGGAGCAGCGCTTCATAGAACGATTTAAGACGCACGCCGCGAAGGCCGCGCAGGTGCAGAGCCGCATCAAGGCGCTGGATAAGATCGAGAAGATCGAATTGCCGAGGAAACGGCACGTGGTGAAGTTCGAGTTTCGCGTGCCGCCGCGCTCTGGCGACCAGGTAGCGGTGATCGAAGACCTGCACAAGCGCTATGGATCGCGCTTGCTTTACGACGGGTTCGGACTGACGATTCGCCGGGGCGAACGGTGGGCCGTAATGGGCAAGAACGGCGCGGGCAAAACCACGCTGCTTAAAATGATCGCTGGCGCCAGTACGCCCGATAGCGGTGGCGTACGGCTCGGGGCGAGCCTGATCATGGGCTACTTCGCCCAGCAATCGCTGGACGTTTTAGATCCGGAACTGAGCATTATGGAGCAGTTGCTGAAGGATTTCCCGCAGGATGGAATCGGGGCGCTACGGACACTCGCCGGGGCGTTCCAGTTTTCGGGCGACGACGTCGATAAGCGCATTCGAGCGCTCTCCGGCGGCGAGAAATCGCGGCTGGCGATGGCGCGGCTGCTGTACAATCCCCCGAATTTCCTGGTGCTGGACGAGCCTACCAACCATCTCGATCTGGCCACGAAGGAGATGCTGGTCGAGGCGCTGCGCGATTTCGAGGGGACGATGATTTTCGTGTCGCACGACCGGACGTTCCTGCGCGGGCTGAGCTCACGCGTGTTGGAGTTGGGCGGTGAAAGCGGGCGCGACAAAACTCCAGTCGTTTACCCGGGCAGTTATTCCGAGTACGTGGCCAAAATGGGTCACGAAGCGCCGGGAATATACGGGTAATCCGCTATTTCCCGATCACCGTTAAGGTCACGGACGACGCGTACTGCCTGGAGTGGTGGACGGCGTTGTGGGCCACGACGCCTTTCGATTCGTCATAGTTGTTGCCGCCGGTGTTCAAGTTGCGGTCAAAGCGCGGGAAGTTACTGCTGCTCACTTCGATGCGGATCTGGTGGCCGGCGGGGAAGTAATTGCTCGTGTTCATGGGCTGGAGTGCCACTTTATACACGCTCCCCGGCTGCATCCATGCGAGCGGCTTGTCGTAGCCGTCGCGATACCGCAGGCGCTGGATGGTCTCATCGAGATTGTAGGCGGTGCCGTCCGGCGAAACGTCGATCAGCTTGATGGTGATGTCGGTGTCTTTGGCGTCGGACGAGACGTAGAGCGTCGCGTTGATCGGTCCGCTGGCCTCCATCGGCTCTTTGAGCGGCTCGGACGTGTAGACCAGGATATCGGGGCGTCCTTCCATCTTCCGTTGGTCGTAGGCGCCACCAGTCACGGCACTGCCGGTGCAACAGACTCCGCCGCCATAGCTTGGGACGGGATTCATGGGGTCGTAAGTGAACGAATCGGGGCTGTCGCCGCCCGGGGCATCGGCGGCGAGATGGCCGTCTCCCTCGAGCGTGTTCGCCCTGCCTCCGCTGGTGAGGTAGAGGGTCATCGGCTTCGCGCCGGCGGGCGGCCACGTGTCGGCGGACTGCCACTTATTCAGTCCCATAGTGTAATAGCGCACTTTGGGCATGCTCTGGAGTATGTGGTTATCCTCGCCCTTCAGGAAGTGGTCGAACCAGCCGTAAGTCAGCTCGTTGTAGTCGAGCCGCGCGTCGCCCATATTCCGCTCGCCCACGACAGTGTTCTCGGTGGCGCGCGTATAGCTGCAATGCAGCGTCGGCGCGATTACGGCGTACTGCTCGTTGGCAATCTCGGGACTAGCGGTCTTGCGCACGAAATTGTAGGCGGCGAGGTTTGGACCCACCGATACGTCATACCAGGACATGAACCAGAAGCCTGGGATGTTGATTTTCATGTTGTCGTGCCAGAGGCCGCCGCGATACCATGCGGGATCGTTGGGTGTGCGCTTGATCATAGCGCCGCCGGTGGAGACCTCCATGCGGTCGGCGTAAATACCCGTGGGCCCGTCCACGGCCTTGATAATATCCATCTCTGGCAGATGCTTCAACGCTTCCGCCCAATCCACCGGCGGCATCTGCGGCGCGAGGTCGAACAGCCTCGAAGCCTTGATCAGGTCGGCCTGGGAAGTGTTGGCGGAAAACATGGGGCGGACCTGGTTCTGCTCGCCGTAAATCCAGGTGGCGAACAGCATCTGGAAAGCGCCGCCGCGATACCAGTTGCCCTGCTCGTAATACGGAGCTACGCGTCCAACGCCGGCGCCGAATCCCTGCGGGATCATGGTGGTGAAGGCCGGGTTGCCCTGCGCCGCAACTCCGAGTTGCCATTCCGCGGTGGATGAGCAGCCGATGGTGCCCACTTTGCCGTTCGACCAGGGCTGTTTGCCGAGCCACGTCATGGCGTCGTCGCCATCGCTCAGGGGCGCGCCGAGAATATCGTAGAAGCCCTCGGAAAAGAAGTGGCCGCGCTCGTTCATTTCGACGTAAGCGTAGCCGCGCTTCACGGCGGCGAGTTCGGCGGTCATGTCCCTCCAGACCCCGTTGCGCACGTCCCAGTAATTGAAGTTGTAGGGAGTGCGGACGAAGATGACGGGATATTTCTTCGACGTGTCTTTGGGGCGGTAGATATCGGTGGCCATCCGCTTGCCGTCGCGCATCGGCACCATCACTTTGCGGTCGATGATGGCGATGGATTCCAGTTCGGCTTCCGTCGAGTCTCTCTTGGCGCGCTGTTCCTTCGTCATTTGGCCGCCGCGCTGAGCTTGCGCGGCGGTGACCAGGGCCAGGGCGAGGCCGGCGGAGGTTATGGCCAATACAACGGAAGCAGGTGCGATTCGCGGAATACGCATGGGGTTAGTGTATAACGAAGCGTGAGGCGAGGTTAAAAATAAACGCCGAAGTCTTTTTGCAGAATCAGCGCCACAGTGCCGCGCAGGCGCGCCATGCCGTCTTCATGGGCGGGATCGACGCGGGGCATTTCGCCGCCCGGCAGGACCTGGGCTCTCACTTCCGCCTCGATGATCGAGCCGAAGCGGTTCCAGGCGCGGGTAAGGTCGCCGACCACCACGATCCGCTCCGGCGCCAGTCCGGCCACGATCATGCGCATGCCACGGCCGAGGTATTGCGCCATGGTTTCGAGCGCTTTGGCGGCACGGACATCGCCGTTGTCGGCGCGGCTCAACAGATCCAGAAATGTGAGAGCGGAGTCGGGGCCTCCCGATTCGCCGTAATAGCGCAGTGCCGCTCGATTCGAGGCAAAGACCTCCCAGCAGCCGCGCCCGCCACAGCCGCAAACGGGGCCCTTGCTGTCCAGGGGCACGTGGCCGAATTCGCCTGCCATGCCGTTGTGCCCGCGCAGCAACTGGCCATTCATGAAAATGCCGGTGCCGATTCCTTCGGAAACCGTGACGACTACGAGGTTGCGGCTGGCATCCTGATGTTCGAACCAGACCGTGGCGAGAGCGCAAGCATTGGCGGCGTTCTCCATCTCCATTTCGAGGCCGGTGGCCTGCATGATAGGCGTCCGCAGATCGAAATCGCGCCACTTGAGGTTCGGCGCGAAGACCAGCCGGTCGGAAATATGGCTGAAACGGCCAGGCAGGCTGATGCCGATGCCTTCTACTTTCTTGCCGCGCGATGAAGCCAGCACGCGGCGAATGGATTCGATCAACTCATTGACGGCGGTCTTCGGGTCGGTAGGCGTAGCGATTACTTCGCGCGAGGTAAACTTGCCGTTGGCATCGGCGAGCGCCACGGTGATCTGCGAAGGGCGGATATCGACGCCGACAATCACGCGTTCGTCGTTCAAGCGCAGGAAGGTGGGGCGGCGGCCGCGGGGAAGGCGGCCAGTGGGCCCTTCGAGAACCCAGGATTCGGCAATGAGCTGCTCTACGATGAGCGAAATGGTGCTTCGCTGGAGGCCGCAGAGGCGTGCCAGGTCGGCGCGCGAGATGGGATGCCGCGTACGAATGAGGTTCAGGACAATGCGTCGGTTGATGTCGCGAACCACTTCGCTCGACGCGCCCTGAATTCGGTCTGGATCGATTACCTTCACAGCTCTGTGAAAGCGTAGTGTACCTCAGACCCGTGTGAAAAGCACCGCTTCCTTGCGGTTGCGGCTCATTTATGTAAATTCAGTTCGAGGTGCGGCACCGTGCCTAGTGGCTGCCCGCCGCCGATTGAGAGGCTGATGCGATCCCTCGGCAGATCGTCGCCTTCGAGAGCGAACGTTACTTCCTTCGATTCGCCCGGCTTGAGATGCACGCGCTGGAAGCCGCGCAGGCTGCGAATCGCGTCGTACGGTCCGCCGTTGACGTACACCTGGATTACTTCGTCGCCTTCCGGACCGGACGCGTTCGTCACGCGGACCGAAGCTTCCCAGCCCGATTTGGTCCGCCGACCTTTCGGCGTGGAATAGCGGAAGGCAGAATAGCTCAATCCATAGCCGAAGGGATAGAGCGGATCGCCTTTGAAGTAGCGATAGGTGCGTCCGTCCATCGAGTAATCGTCGAACTGCGGCAACTGGTCGACACCCTTATAAAAAGTTACGGGCAGGCGGCCGGCGGGATTATTGATGCCGGCGAGCGTCTCGGCAACAGCGGTGCCGGATTCTTCGCCTCCATACCAAAGCTCCAGGAGCGCAGCGGCGTGTTCGGCGGCGTAATTGGCGGCGACGGCGCTGCCGCTGGTAAGCACGACGATCACCGGCTTGCCCGTGTCGATCGCGGCTTTCGTCAGGTTCTCTTGGGTTTCCGGCAGGCCGATCGTGGTGCGGTCGCCACCGAGGAATCCCGGCTGACTGACCGGCATCTCCTCGCCTTCCAGGTTGGGATTGAGGCCGACAAATACTACCGCAACGTCGGAGTTTTTCACGGCGTCGATAGCGTCGGCGAGCATTGCCGGCACGGGCGGCAGCCACGAAAGCTGCGCTGAACCGGACGGACCGTTCAGGCGGGATTCCACGCGGAGTTTGTAGCTGCGGCCGGCTTCCAGGAAGACGTGGATGGGCGCGAAAGCGGCGCGTCCCCTTCCGCGCGCGGGAGCAGGAGCTTCGGCGGAAGGAGTGGTCACGACCAGTTCCTTGTCGTCGAGGAAAATGCGCGCCGGAGGGCCGAAACCGCCGCCGCGGCCACTCATCAGGTAATCGCCCGTGAACGGAGCATTTAATGTTCCCGTCCAGCGCGCCGAGGCGGGACCGGATGGAATCACGGCGGCAATCGCCGGGTCGACAAATCCCTGCTGCATGAACACGCGCGGCTCGACACGCGACAATTTGGGCGCGCCGCTTGCGTCGGGGTTGTCGAAATATTCGGCCAGCAATCCGTGGCCTTGCCCATTGGGCGGAGTCAACGCGGAGACGGGCACGAGACCCGTGCTGCCGGGCACATAGGGACTACCCATGGAGTAGCGAATCTGGGCTTTTCCGGCAAACACGGCTTCCATGCCTTCGAGCGGCGCGATCTGTTTCTTGGAAAAACCGTTGTAATTGCCGAGCAGCGCGACGGGATCGTCCGCCGAGGGGCCGATGACCGCGATCTTCTTCACGGAAGACTTCAACGGGAGCGTTTGATTCTCATTCTTTAGCAAAACAATGGCCTTCCGAGCCGCTTCGAGCGCCACTTTGCGGTGATCGTCGGTGTCGTTTTCGGCCAGCGTGACCTTATTGAATGGCACACGTTCCGGCGGGTCGAACATGCCGAGCTTCATCCGCGCAGTGAACAGCCGGACCAGCGCGGCGTCGAGTTCCGACTCCTGAATGAGCCCGTTCTTCACTGCGTCGGGCAATCCTCGGGCGTATTCCCCGCCGCAGGTGAGATCGGTGCCCGCCTTGACGGCGGCCGCCGAAGCTTCCGCTGCCGAAGGGCTGTACTTGTGGCCATTAGGGCTGAAGAAATCGCTGATGGCGCCGCAATCGCTTACGATATAGCCGTCGAATCCCCAGGATTTCAGGTCCTTCTGCAAGAGGTCGGTATTGGCGCAAGCCGGCTTGCCATCCACCGCATTGTAGGCGCACATGATGGAATCCACGTGCCCGTCGTGCACGGCGGCGCGGAACGCAGGCAGATAGGTGCCGTTCAGGTCGCGCTCGCTGGGATGCACGTCGAAGCGATGCCGTTCGGGCTCCGGTCCGCTATGCACGGCGTAATGTTTGGCGGTGGCGATGACCTTGAAATAGTGAGGATCGTTGCCCTGCATGCCGCGAATGAAGGCAACGGCGATGCGCCCGGTGAGATACGGGTCTTCGCCGAAAGTCTCCTGGCCGCGGCCCCAGCGAGGATCGCGAAAAATATTGATGTTTGGCGACCAGAACGTGAGACCCTCATACTGTCCATGTTTGTTGTGGTTGATTGCGTCATTATATTTGGCGCGCGCTTCCGTGGAGATGATGTCTCCGATGCGCCGTTCGAGATCGGTATCCCACGTGGCGGCCAATCCGATGGCTTGCGGAAAGACAGTCGCTTCGCCATTCCGGGCGACGCCGTGTAGCGCTTCGTTCCACCATCCGTAGGCCGGCACACCGAGCCGGTCGATGGCCGGCGCCTGATTCTGCATCTGGCGGACCTTTTCGTCGAGCGTCATGCGGCTCACGAGATCGGCGGCGCGCTTTTCGGGAGAGAGATCGGGATTGCGATACGCCGGTGGATCGGCGGTCTGACCGGCGAGGGATAGCGCTACTGACAAGGTGGCCAATGCCTGCACGAACTTTCGCGCCATTTGGAAAGAATCCTTTCTACGCGTTCAAATAAACAGCGCCTTCTTCCACGCTTAGCTCCACGCCGGCGGCTTTGGCAGCTTCCTGCAGGGCGGCATCGAGCATGACCACGGGGTCGGGTCCCAAATCCAGGCGCCGCATGAGCCCTTCGCCTTTCTTAGCGCCGACGGTCAGGGTGATTTTCAAGCCGCGGCGCTTGCATTTCACGGCCGTGCCGTCCGGCAGCCTGGCATTCATCGGCTTGATGAATGCATCGATATAGTGGACGCCGATGCCCGACTTGTCGTCGGTATGCGCCGGAAGGCGGGACGGCGCGGCGGGATTGAGGTCACACAGTTTGGTTTTCATGAATTCTCTCCTTCGCGCGCAGATATTCATCCATCGCCTGGCGGAACGCCCGGATATGTGCCGGCGTGCTGCCGCAGCATCCGCCGATGATGCTGGCGCCGGCTTCGAGCAGCGGCACGACACCGGTGACCATTTGCTCCGGCGTTTCGTCGTAGCAAACCTTCATGTTCACCAGTTTGGGTTGGCCGGCATTGGGCTGGACCATCACGGGCAAGCCGGTCGCCCCACGGTAGCGCTCGACGGCTGCCAGCGCGCGCTGCATGTCCATGCCCGTGCCGCAATTCAGCGCCACGATATCGGCGCCGTTCTCCTGCATGAATTCGGCGGCGCGCTCGGGATCGATGCCCATCATGGTGCGGAAAGTCGAGCCATCGCGGGTCACGTCGTACGCCATCGAGCCGATGATCGAAGGCGCGCCCGCGCGCCTGGCGGCTTCAAGGCCCAGCAGCAGTTCTTCGAGCGAGGTCTGGGTCTCGACAATAATCGCATCGGCGCCGGCATCGACCAAAGCTTGCGCCTGCTCGTCGAACGCCTGGCGCACCTGCGCCTCGGTGAACTCGCCGTACGGTTCGAGCAGGCCGCCGAACGGTCCGATATCGCCGATGACAAAGCCTGGGCGCCCGTCGAATGCCTGCCGGGCAATGCGCACTCCGGCCTGGTTGACTTCCGCCGCCTGACCGGCACGCCCGTGGCGATTGAGCATGATGCGCGATCCGCCGAAGGTGTTAGTGAGGATGCAATCGGCGCCGGCATCGGCGTAACTTCGCTGGATGGCCAGCACTTTTTCGGGATGCGTGAGATTCCAGGCTTCGCCGCAATTGCCCTGTTCCAGGCCCGCAAGCATCAGTTGCGTTCCCATGGCACCGTCCGCCAGCAGCGGACGGTGCGCCAGCGCGTCGAGTAGCCGGGATTTACCGTGGTTGTTCATTTTTGTACAAAGCGAAGTGGATGGTTTCGAGCGCCAGGCCCCATTTATAATCGCGGCTGGCGGCGTCGCAATAGCAGCCGGCGGGGCTGGTTTCTCGCCGCCATGCCAGAACGCTCTTGAGGGGTTGGCCGAGCAGCGGTTTTTCGCGCTCGATGGCGGCCATCAACGGGCCGGCATTGGCGATGTACTGGCACATGGCGGTGTGGCCGGTGTCGCCGGGCGTGGGCGCGCAGTGCAGTTCGCGGATCTGGTAGCCATCCTCCGGTGGTCCGAGAAGCACGTCGTATTGGAATACCAGAGGGCGGCCCATGTTGGTGCAGGTGGTTCCATCGTAACGGAAACGCGCGGCAATCGCGCCGTCGGGGCGCGTTTCAAGCGACAGGCGCTCGGAAGCCCAGCGGGCCAGCGCCTTGGTGTTGACGGAGTAGTTGGCCCCCACGGGCGCGCGCCGGTAAGGCTGGCGGCGGAACGAGCAGTTCGAAAGTGAGCAGTTCTGGCACGGAACGAGATCGGCCAGGCGCGCGACGCGATCTACCTGGCGGGTTAAACCGAACACCGCCAGTTGCGACTTTTTGGGCCGCAAGGCGCCGGAGTCGAGAGTATCCAGCGGACCCGGTAAGGCGATCCGCGATTTCACCAGCCGAAGCAATTGCGTTTGTTCCGAAATATCCCACAGCGAATATCCCGGGCTGTAGTGCGGCAGCACTGCCATCCCTTCGCCGTCGGCCCAGCCGCAAAGACGCGCGCCGGCCACGGTGATCAGGTGCTCCACCACGGCGGAGGCATAGGTTTCCAGGAAAAAATATTCGTCCGGCTTCTCGTCGAGCCAGCGGCGCTGCGCTTCTTCTTCGGCTTCCGGCCCGGCGCTTACCGCGACCAGGAATCCGCCGTGCGCCTCCGCCTGCCTCAGGATCGCGGCCAGGCGCTGGCTGGTGAATTCCGCACCGTCGATGACCATGCGGTCCCCGTCCAGTTCGATGCCAGCGGCCTGGCGGGCGTAGAGCCAGGGACGCCCCCAGTGCCGGTACCACTCGCAGGCGGAGTGCGCCAGTTCCTGGGCGCGATCGCAGATTTCATGGTCGCGCGGATAGCCGAGAAGGCGGCGGTACTCCGCGGGATCTATGTGGATCTCGGGCGATGTGTCGAGGAGATCGATCATTGGAAGACCTCCGCACGAAAGGCACCGTTCCCTAGCGGTGGCGGGCCACGATGGCCGCCGCTTGCCGAATGGGCCGCGACCCCGAGGGAGCGGTGCCTGATTTTCATCGCGTCACCTTCGCGCCTGTCTCAATGGGATGAAACTGGCAGCCGTCCACGAAGAAGTCGAAGAACTGCGGGTGCGTCTCCAGGCGGCAGTGTTCGACCCGCCGGACCAAGGCCTCGAGTTCCGCGCGCTTGGATTTCGACAGCAGCGCGATGGTGGCGCCTTCGATGGCCGCATTGCCGATCTGTACCATGCGATTGCTCGGGATCGGCGGGATCAGCCCGATACTCGCGGCGGCGCGGGCATCCAAATGCCGGCCGAATCCGCCCGCCAGGTAAAACACTTCGATATCCTCGAAGCGGATTCCGTAATCGCTGAAAACCACCTGCAAGCCCGCGACATTCGCGCCTTTCGCCTGCGCCAGTTCGTTCACATCGCTTTCCTGGAAGAAGATTCCATTCGCGGCGTCGAGTTCGATGCGATTGCCGTCGTCTTCGAAGCGCCCGCGCTCGTTCATCCGGCCGGTGCAAAGCAATTCGCCCAGGAGCGATACCAACCCCGAGCCGCAGATTCCTTGGGGCGTCCCGCCGCCGATCACCGTCAACTGAAAATTCCCGGCCGCGAGCCGCACCTGCTCGATGGCGCCATCGAGCGCCGGCATTCCGCACGCGATGGCGCCGCCTTCGAACGCCGGACCGGCCGGGCAAGACGCCGCCAGAATGCGATGCCGATTGCCGACGATCAACTCCGTGTTGGTGCCGATGTCCATGATCGCGACAAGGCGGTCTTCACGGCCAATATCGGTTGCCAGCAGGCACGCGGCGGCATCGGCGCCCACATGGCCGCTGATAATAGGCGCGCCGTAGACGCGCGCCTGGGGATGAATCGGCAGCAGGCACCGGCGACCGGTTTCGACGAGGCTGGTGGAAGTCCGTTTGCCCGCCGCCATCTCGATTTCGGTGATCGACCGGTAAGGGCTCTGGCCGATGGTGTAAACGCTCTGCCGGAAGAACAGATCGCGCATGGTGGAATTGCCCACCACTACCATCTCGTAGATCGACTTCGGATCCACCGGAAACTCTTCGATGGCGTGCGCCAGATAGCCGGCGAGCGTTCGGCGCAGCAGTTTGTTGGGATGGTCCGTATCGTACTGAATGCGGGCCATGATGTCCGATCCGCCGAAGCGCTGCGGATTCTCGAACGACGAATCGGCCACCATTTCGCCGGTCTCGAGATCGAGCAGGCGCAGAACCACGGTCGTGGTGCCGAGGTCCATGGCGATGCCATAGACCGGACCGGTGATGCGGTCGCCATCGCGCGTAACCGCTGGATCGAGTTCCATGCGCGCGCCGGTCGAAGGCAATCCCAGCGCCTGCCGTTCTATGCGCATGTGTCCGCGCCGCATGGTGTGGCAGCGAACATGGCCGTCGCCGGCGGCGATCGACGCCTGGCAGGAAAGGCGGAAATGGCCGGCCAGATGGCTCTCGGATGGCGTGGGCGGCGAGAGGTATTCCATCCCCTCGGCAACTTCCACCACGCACTCTTTGCACTTACCGTTCTTCAGGCAGGAGGTGGGCACACGAACGCCGGCCCGCCCGGCGCAGTCGAATAGCGACGCACCCACGGGCGCGATCGTGGTTTGCCCGTTGATCGAAAGTGCTACCAATCCGCTCCGGCCTCAAGCTCCGCCACCACCGCTGCGGCCACTTCCTGCGCCGAGCCATCGCGCTCCTGTTCGTCACTCCAATGCCACTGCGCCAGGAAGTCATCACTGCCGTGCAAGCCGCGCTGCATAGCCAGGCGGTCGATCCGCTCGAGAAAGCGCGGGGGCAGCGGGAGATTCACTACGTCCTCGCCGTCATCAGCCTTCACTTGAGACGGAACTTCCTGCCAACAGAGAACCTTATACGTTGCCATGAGGCACCTGACCGCGATTTTAGCGTGCGCCGGCGAGCCGCGACGCGTTGAATTCCTGCAGCGCCTCGAGCATTGCCACGATGTTCTGGCGCGGCATACCCGGGCTGGTGCCGCCGCCCACCGAAAGAATGATGCCCTCGCCTTCCGCGCCTTCCAGCACGTCGAGCGTCGCCTCGCGAACTTCCTGGGGCGTGCCGCGAACGCCGATTTCGAGCGGGTTCACATTCCCCATCAGGCACATGCGGTTGCCGACACGCTGCTTCACTTCGCGAATGTCCTTCTGCTTGCCCCAATTCAGCACGTTGAAGCCGCAGTCGGGCAGATGGTCGAGGCAGGCATCCACCTCAGCGTCGTTATGGTAGACCTTCACCCACTCCTGCGGGAAAGCGTCGCAAATGCGCTTCAAGTAGGGGTGAGCGAACTCCAGGTAGTGCTCTTCGTTCACGAACCCGACGATGTCGTCGAGAATGAAAATACTCTCGCACGTCGGGCCCATGGTTTTTATCTGCGCCTTGAGCCAGTCGACGATCACGCGCGTGCAAAGGTCGATGAGCTTGTGCGCGCCTTCGGGATTTTCGACAAGGTCGATCATGAACGGCGTGGTGCCGCGGACAAATCCGGCGGTGCACATCGGACCGCGCGAGGTCGCCATGGGCAGGATATAGCCATGGTCGAGAATGCGCTGTCTCTGCATTCCGATGCGATGCAGAGTAAGGGCAGCGAACGCATCGGCCTCCACTTCGTACTCGGGAAACTGTTCAATATCTTCCAGGCGATAGAGGGTGTGGTATTCGCTCGGGGTGTTGTCCTGCCAGAACTTGATTTTGGCACCGAGTACCGAAGGTTCGGCCGCCATCCCGTATTCCATCCACCAAGAGGGGACGAAGATTATGTCCGGGAACTCCCGCATGATCTTCAGGTTGGACTCAAACCAGAGCTCCGGATCGAGGAAATAGTCGAGGTGCTTGATCCCCAGATAGCCTGGAATCCACGGGCTGTCGATGATCAGCGCCATCGGAATCTTGTCGAGCTTCTCGCGGCGCGCCGCCCGTTTAAATGTTTCCCATTGATGTGGCAACATTTGCAGATCTCAAATAATTGGTTTCATGATACAACAAATTTCATTCCAGCTCCGCGATGCTGCCGAAAATGGGCTTTAGAGCCGGGTAAATCGCCCCATAGACTTTATGCGCCACACCGTAATAAGACGCTTCGGCGCTTCGAGGCTCGACCGATTCCGTCTCGCGAATGGTATTCCGGCAGACCTCCGGCACCGACCCGTATTCGCCCGTCCCAGCGAGCGCAAGCAAGGCCGCACCGTATGCTGAACCCTCTTGCGTTTCGAGTGTAACCACGCGATGCCCGAGAATATCGGCCAGGAGTTGACGCCAGAAAGCGCTCTTGGCGCCGCCGCCCGAAGCGCGGACCGAACTCAGCGGCACGCCGAGCGCCGCCACAATGTCGAGGCAATCGCGCTGGCTGTACGAGACACCTTCGATGACGGCGCGGATCAAATCCGCTCTGCAATGGCTGTTGGTGAGGCCGATCCATCCGCCGCGCGCTGTGGCGTCGAGGTGCGGCGTCCGCTCGCCCATCAGGTAGGGTAGCCAAAACAGTCCATGGGCACCGGCGGGCGATTGGGCCGCCTCGGCGGTGAGCGCGTCGTAATCCGTTCCCGGGGCAAGTCGGTTGCGGAACCATTGCAGGCTGAGGCCGGCTCCCTGGGTGACGCCCATCACGTGCCACTTATCGCGGACCGCGTGGCAGAACGTGTGGACGCGACCGGCGGGATCGTAGGCCACTTCGTCCATGTGGGCGAAGACGACGCCCGAGGTGCCGAGCGTACACGAGACGATACCTGGCTCGACGATGCCGTTGCCCACCGCGCTCGATGCCTGATCGCCGCCGCCGCCCACCACGGGTGTTCCCGCGGCGAGGCCAGTGAGTTCAGCCACTCGCGGCGTGATTTTGCCGGTGATATCGCTGGATTCGTAACACTTCGGCAGAGTGGTGCGGTCGAGTCCGAGCCCGTCGATCATCTCGAATGACCAGCGGCGTTTCACCACATCGAAAACCGCCGTGCCGGAAGCGTCGGAGACTTCGGTGGCGAACTCTCCGGTAAGGCGGAAGCGCACATAATCCTTGGGCAGAAGCATGCGGCGCATGCGGCCGAAGTTGTGCGGCTCGTTATCGCGGACCCAGAGCAGTTTGGGCAGAGTGAATCCGGTCAGCACCGGATTGGCGATGTAGCGCAGGATGTTCTCACGACCCAACTGGGCATTGACCGCGTCCACCTGGGTCTGGCTGCGCTGATCGCACCAGATGAGCGAGGGACGAATCACATCGCCCGCGCCATCGAGCATCACCAAGCCGTGCATCTGACCCGAGAGTCCGATGCCCTTCACCTGCGAGCCAACAATGCCGGCCTCGGCAAGCACTCCGCGAATGGCGAGCACAGCGGCGTCCCACCAGTTTTCGGGGCGCTGTTCGGCCCATAACGGCCGTTCCATTCGCATATCTTCGTGAGGCGCGGTAAACCCCGCGCGAACAGCGCCCTTTTCGTCGATGAGAAGCGCACGCGAACCACCGGTACCGATATCGATTCCGAGCCACATAGAATTAATATGGTGGCACAACATTTGGTAGCACGGACGCCCTGGCCGGCCATTTGTTGCCTGAGAAATCCGGTGGCAGCTCGCGACTGCTGAAGTGTGAGGTCGATTATCGCCATCTTGCGCACATCGATGAACCGGGCAAACCGGTCTTCCACTGGATGGAAGTCTGCGCCAACTGCGCTATCCCCGAAGAATCTTTGACTTCAGGACAGGCGTTGGCCGCGATCGACCGATTGCGGCATGGAGGCTTCAGGCACGATACACGCCGCGCCTTCGTCGTCATGCCGGATCCCGGAGGAGTTTCAGAATATCAGGCGGTACGTCGAACACACCGGTCCGAGCGCGCTTGGTTATCTGTGCCGCCGAGTTCCTACGGTGGCGCGCGATCAGGGGGTCGAGCGCGGACCCGCGGTCCGCCCTACCAAGGCCCGTGCTATCCTGACGTGATACGAGGGCTTCGCGGAAATGCGCCCGCATGCAGAACTTCCCCGCCGTGCTGGATTGCTTGTAACTCCCGTACACCGCCAACGCGTCTACCGTATCAACGGTATAGTCCCGGATCGCCGAATTCATGTTTGAAATCCTTTTCAAATACCCGCTCAGTATCTTCCACAAGGGGACATTCGTCTTTCTGACGCCCTGGCCGCTGTGGGGCCTAGCAGCCGGCATTCTGGCCGCGGCGGGACTTCTCTTCTGGCAGGTCCGCCGGAATCATGGCATGCTGAGCGGCTTGCGGCCGATAGCGATCTGGGTACTGGAAACCTGCATGGTCGCCATCATTCTTTTCCTTTTGTGGCATCCCGCACTGAGCGTGGCGACGCTGCGGCCGCAGCAGAACGTGGTCGCCGTGCTGGTGGACGATTCGCGAAGCATGTCGATCGCCGATTCTTCCGGCACTCGCGAAGCCGCCGCCAAATCGGTGCTGGATGGCGGTCTGCTCAAGGCTCTCGGCCAAAAGTTCCAGGTGCGCCTGTACAAGTTCGGCAAAGAGCCGGTCCGCATTCCGGGCGTGGATCAACTCACCGGGACGGAGCCCGCGACACGCATCGGCGATACCCTGGAGCGCGTCCTGGCCGAGTCTTCCTCGCTGCCCCTCGGCGCGATCGTGCTGCTTTCGGACGGCGCCGATAATTCCGGCGGAATCGATCTGAACACCATAGAGGCCATCCGGCGCCAGCGCATTCCGGTACACACCATCGGGTTCGGCAAGGAACACCCCGATCGCGACGTGGAGATCAGCGAAGCCGTCCTGGCCCCGCGCGCGCTTCCGAAATCGCGTCTCACCGCGGTCGTCACGGTCCAAAGCTATGGCCTCTCCGGCACGAAAACCAAGCTCGTGATCCGCGATGCGGGAAAGGTTCTGGCGTCGCAGAACATCACGCTGAAGGGCGATGGCGAGCCGGAGACCGAATCGGTGGCTTTCAATGTGGGAGAGGCGGGACCGAAAACGCTGGATATCGCCGTCGAGCCGGTTTCGGGCGAGTCGAATACGCAAAACAATTCCATCGCGCGGGTGGTTAACGTGGAGAATCGTAAGCCCAGGATTCTTTACTTCGACGGTGAAGAGCAATGGGAGTACAAATTCATCCGGCGCGCGGTGCAGGACTATCCCGATCTCGGCATCGAACTGGCCTCCATCGATCGCGTGACGGAGAACAAGCTGCTCACGCAGCTCGATCTAGCGCCCAGCTTGAAGAAGGACGACCTCGCGGACGGATTCCCCGCCAAGCCGGAGGAGTTGTTCCAATTTCAGGCGCTGATTATCGGCTCCTCGGAAGCCAACTATTTCACGGCAACGCAGCAGCAATTAATTCGCGACTTTGTCGATAAGCGCGGCGGGGGCCTGCTTTTCACCGGAGGGCGGCACGCGCTCTCCGACGGTGGTTATCAATCGTCGCCATTGGCCGACCTGATGCCCACCAGGCTGCCTGCAGCTTCGGGCACGTTTCACCGGGTGTTCACGCCGGTGGAACTGACGCCGCAGGGGGCACAGAGCGTGATCTGCCGCCTGGATGACGACCCGGCGAAAAATCTCTTGCGCTGGAGAACGATTCCGATGATCGCGGACTGGCAGGAGATCGGCGAACCCAAGCCAGGCGCAACAACTCTGCTGGTTTCCCGCCCCCCGGGCAAGCCTCCACAGCCGCTGCTCGTGACCGAGAACTACGGCCGCGGCCGCACCGCCGTGATGGCGACTTCGGGGACGTGGCGATGGAAAATGTGGCTCGATCACGCCGACAAGACGCATGCCACATTCTGGCAGCAGTTGATGCGCTACCTGGTGACCGATACCCCCGGACAGGTAATGGGTAGTACTCCGAAACAGATGCTTGCCGACGACACACGGGTGCCCATTCGCGTAGAAGTGCGCGACAAGCAATTCAACCCAGTCGACAATGCCAAGGTGCAGGCGCGCTTCACGGCTCCCGACGGTACGCTCTCTACCCTCGAGCTCACGCCGCAGCCGCTCGAAGAGGGTGTTTATACGGGCGAATGGTCGGCCGAGAAGACGGGATCGTACGTGGCCGAAATCATCGCCGGTCGCGAGCAGGAGGAATTGGGCCGCGACCTGCTGACGTTCCGCCGGGAGGATGGCGTGGCTGAGAACTTTCACACTTCTCAGAATCGCGAGTTGCTGGAGAAGCTTTCGGAGCAGACCGGGGGCCGGTACTACAAGCCGGGTGATGCGTCCAAGTTGGCGAGCGAGATTTCGTACTCGGAAGCGGGAATCACAACGCGGGAAACCAGGGATCTTTGGGATATGCCGGTATTGTTCTTATTGGTGCTGTCGCTGCGGGCTTCCGAATGGTTGCTGCGGCGGCGATGGGGTGTGGTATGAAACTGGCAAGCCTGCTGCTCTTTTCCATACTCTGCGCACACGCCGCCACCTACTACGTCACCATTTCGGGATTGGGCGGCGAACCCGACTACGAGCAACGCTTCAAAGGCTGGGCCACCGATATCGATTCCAGCCTGAAGAAAGCCGGCGAGAGCAACGTGACGACCATGATTGCGCCGACGCGCGACCAGATTCGCGCGCGCCTGGAAGCGCTTGCCCGCGAAGCGAAGCCTAACGACGCGCTGGTAGTGATGCTGATCGGCCACGGTACGTATGACGGCGTCGACTACAAATTCAATATTCCCGGACCGGACATCACCGGCGCGGAACTAGCCTCTCTGCTCGATCGCATTCCAGCAAACCGCCAGCTCGTCATGAACGCCACCAGTTGCAGCGGCGCATCGATCGAATTCCTTCGCAAGCCCAACCGCGTGGTGATTGCCGCCACTCGTTCCGGGACCGAGAAAAATGCCACTATGTTCGCCCGGTTTTGGGCGGAAGCGCTGCGCGAGCCCGCGGCCGATACCGACAAGAACGACGCGATCTCCGCGCTGGAAGCGTTCCATTACGCGCAGCGCAAGACCAAGGAATTCTTCGACACGCAGAAGCGCCTGGCCACCGAGCACGCGGTCATAGAGGACACCGGCAAAGGCAGCGGGGTAGCGACTGCGGGGAACGGTCCCGACCCGGACACCGGCGAGGGAAAGCTGGCGGAATCGTTCACCATTGTTCGATTAGGCGCTAATGCCGCGATGGCCAAAGACCCCGCCAAGAAAGCCCTGCTCGACCAGAAGGAACAGATCGAAAACGCCATTGACGAACTGAAGTACCAGAAAGCTGCCATGGCTGCCGACGATTATAAGAAGCAATTGACCCGGCTCCTGCTGGAGCTGGCGCGGCTGCAGGCGGAGATCGATAAATGACGGTCCCGCGGCTCGGCGCCCTGCTGTTTCTGGCCGCTTCAGTGATTCCGGCCCAAACACTCCAGCAAGCGGAAGCTTACTGGAAGGCGCGCAACTTCGGCGAATGCAATAACACTTTCCGCGAACTGGTGGCGCAGAACCCGAAAAACGCCGAGTACCGCGTCCAATGGGGCCGCATGTTTCTGGACCATGGCACCAACGACGACATCCAGAACGCCTCCGACCTCTTCCACGAAGCATTGGGAATCAAGAAGGATGACGCGGACGCCGAAGTGGGTCTCGCGATCATAGCCGCCGACGAGTTTTCGCCCAACGCCGAGGAATTGGCACACCAGGCCCTGGAATGGAATCCCAAAGAGCTCGAAGCGCAGGAACTCCTGGCACGCATCGCGCTGGAAGACAACAATAACGAGAAAGCCGCCGCGGAAGCCAAGAAGGCTCTCGCCATAGACGCCGGTTCGCCGGTGGCCAAGGGCGTCCTGGCGGCGGTCGATTATCTTTCGGGAAAGAAAGAGAGCTCGTGGGAGCCGCACGACGCCCGCGGCTACGCCACCATTGCCCACTTCTTCGTCATGAACCGCCGCTACGAAGAGGGCATAGAGTATTTCCACAAAGCTGTCGCGCTCGATCCCTCTCTGTATAGCGCTCATGCCGAACTCGGCTTGAACCTAATGCGACTCAGCCAGAACGAAGAGGCCTACAAAGAACTGAGCCTTGCCTTCACCAACGGCTTCCAGAACAACGCCACCACAAACTCCCTCAAGCTGATAGACAGCTATAAGAATTTCGTGACCACCAAGACTCCGAAGTACGGCGCGATTCTGAAGCTAGGCAAGAAAGAAGCAGACCTGCTGCGGCCGTACTTTGCGGCAGAAATCGATAAATGCATCGAAACCTACGAGGCGAAGTACAAAATCGAGCTCACGAAGCCGGTCACGGTCGAAGTCTATCCGGACCACGCCGATTTTGAAGTCCGCGCTATCGGCATGCCGGGCATGGGCGCGCTCGGCGTGACGTTCACGGCCAAAAGCTTCGGCGGCGCCATCGCCATGGACAGCCCTTCCGGCCGCCGGCCCGGCGATTTCCACTGGGCGGCCACGCTGTGGCACGAAATGAGCCACGTTTTCACCCTCACCATGACCGATTCCCACGTGCCGCGCTGGTTCACCGAGGGAATCGCGGTGCACGAAGAGAACACTCCCTCGCCGGAGTGGGGCGACCGCATTACGCCCGACATCCTGATGGCTATCAAGAACAAGCAACTGCTGCCCATCAGCGACCTGGACCGCGGCTTCATCCATCCCCGCGCGCCCATGCAGGTGGTCGTAAGTTACTATCAGGCCGGTAAGATCTGCGACTACATCACCAATAAGTGGGGGTGGGACACGATCCTGGCCATGCTGAAGGATTATGCCAACGATATCGACACCCCCACCGTCATCCGCAAAGAACTCAAGATGCAGCCGGAAGAATTCGACAAGCAATTCTTCGCGACGGTGGAAGCGGAGAACAAGAAAGCCATCGATGGCTTTCCGGAGTGGACCGACGACGTGAAGACCATCGCCGCGGCTTCCCAGGCGAAAGATTACGACACCGTGATCAAGCTCGGTTTGCAGGCGCGAGACCTGTTCCCCGACTATGTGGAAGCTGGCAGTGTATACGAGTTCCTCGCCAAAGCTTATGCGGCGAAGAACGATAAGGCCGACGCAGAGGACGAACTTCAGCGTTACGTGAAGAACGGCGGGCGCGATCCTTCCACCATGAAGACCCTGGCGGACGATTTGACGGCCGACGGCAAGAAGAAGGAAGCCGCCGCTGTACTCGATCGAGTCAATTACATTTATCCGATGAATCGCGAGCAGCACCAGCAATTAGGGCAGCTCCTGCTCGACTTGAACGACAATGCCGGCGCGATCCGCGAGTTTAAGGCGGTGATCGCGCGCGACCCCATCGACCTGGCGCAGGCGCACTTCAATCTGGCACGCGCCTATAATCAAAACCGCCAGCCCGAGCAGGCGAAGGACGAGCTGATATCCTCGCTCGAAGCCGCGCCCGGCTTCCGGCCGGCACAAAAGTTATTGTTGGAACTAAGCGGTCCGGACAAGTAGCCGGACGCACCTCGAAAGAAAGTGGACTGAAAATCGACATGTCAACTACCGCTACGACGCAGTTGGATCCAGAAGCCCTAAAAGCCCGCATCGGCCGCTTCCGGGAGGTGCAGGGAAAAATCGTGGAGCAGGTGCGCCGCGTGATTGTGGGCCAGGACGAAGTGCTGGAACAGGTGATGATCGGCCTGTTTGTGGGCGGCCACTGTCTGATCACGGGTCTTCCCGGCACCGCCAAGACGCTGCTGGTGCGGACCATGGCGCAGACCCTCGGACTGGTGTTCAAACGCATTCAGTTCACGCCTGACCTGATGCCGAGCGACATCACCGGCACCGACATCATCGAAGAGGACCCCGCCCACGGACGCCGCACCTGGACCTTCGTGCCGGGGCCGATTTTCGCCAACATCCTGCTGGCGGACGAAGTCAACCGCACTCCTCCCAAGACGCAGAGCGCACTGCTCGAAGCGATGCAGGAGCGCGCTTGCACCGTCCGCGGCAATAACTACACGCTGCCGGCGCCGTTTTTCGTGCTGGCCACGCAGAACCCCATCGAACTGGAAGGTACTTATCCGCTCCCCGAAGCGCAACTCGATCGCTTCCTGTTCAACACTGTCCTCGATTACCTCTCCGCAGACGAAGAGCTGAAGGTCGTCGATCTCACCACCGTGACGACGGTCCCGACGGCCGATGCCGTGACGAATGCCGGAGAAATTCTCGATTTCCAGCAGTTGGTCCGGATGGTGCCGATCGGTGAAAGCGTGGCGCGGCACGCGATCGACTTGGTGCGCGCCAGTCGCTCGAGCGACGACGGGTCGCCCGATTTCGTCAAGAAATACGTCAATTACGGCGCCAGCGTCCGCGCCGCCCAATTCCTGGTGCTTGCCGCGAAGGCGAGAGCGTTGATGAAGGGCCGCTACCACGTGAACTACGAAGACATCCGGTCGCTATATATACCAGTGCTGAGGCACCGTGTTCTCCTCAACTTCCACGCCGAATCGGAGAGATTGAAGCAGGACGATATTTTGAAGAGAGTGCTGGAGTGGAAGCCGGCTCCAAGAGAATAAGAATTCACCGCAGAGACGCAGAGAAATGCGAGAAACAAATTCAAAACCGGAGATCACAGAGGGGGCAGAGGGAACCTGCGTTTCTCAGCAAGCTCGCGCCAATCGACCGACCAAATCGATCATTGGCGCGGCCATCGAAGTGCATCGCATTACCGGGCCTGGCCGGTTGGAACCGGTTTATGAAGAGTGCCTCTGCTATGAGCTGAGCCAGCGCGGGCTGAGGTTTCAGCGCCAGCTTGACCTTGCGGTCGCGTACCAGCGAGTCAAGCTGCATTGCGGTCTTCGAATGGATGTGGTTGTTGAAGGTGCGGTGATTCTCGAACTGAAGACCGTTGATCAGCTTCTGCCGATTCATGAATCACAACTCCTGACGTATTTGAAACTCACTGGCAAAAAGGTGGGACTCCTGATTAAGTTTCACGAGCGCACGATCACCAGAGGTTTAAGGCGAATGGTGAATCATTTCCGCGAGCCTGACCTAGCGCAGGTTCTCTCTGCCCCCTCTGCGTTCGCCGATTTTCTCTTTTGTTTTCCTCTGCGTCTCTGCGTCTCTGCGGTGAACAAACAAAATGCTCCAGCGATTTCTTGATCCTGCGACTCTCGCTTCGATTTCCGGGCTGGACCTCGTCGCCAAGACCGTGGTGGATGGGTTTGTCGCCGGTCTGCACCGATCGCCCGATTTCGGGTTTTCGCAGGAGTTCGCCGAATACCGTGCTTACAGCGAGGGCGACGATTTGCGCCACGTCGATTGGAACGTTTTCGCGCGAACCGATAAATGCTTCCTCAAGAAATATCGCGGCGAGACCAATACGCAACTGCTCATCCTGCTGGATACCTCGGCGTCGATGGGGTTCGGCTCCCAACCCGTCAGCAAACTCGATTACGCGCGCTTCGTCGCCGCATCGCTCTGCTATATGGCCAACGTGCAGCGCGACGCCGCGGGGCTGATCATCTTCGACGAAGAGGTCGCCAATTACGTCGCGCCGTCGACGCGCCAGGGGCAGCTTTTCCGCCTGCTGCATGCCATCGAGAAGGCCGAGCCCGGAACCCGGACCGATTTTGCCAAACCCTTCATCCATTTCCAGAACTTCCTTCATCGCCGCGGCATCGTGGTGGTGCTTTCCGACTTCTACGCGCAGCCCGATACCATCGTCAAGACCGTGGAGCCCCTGCGTTTCCGCGGTAACGAGGTAATTCTCTTCCACGTGTTGGATCCCCAGGAAATCAAACCAAAATTCCGCGAGCCCGTCTTATTGGTAGATATGGAGGACTCCCACTCGGCACTCGAAGTGTCGCCGGAATACGCGCGCGAGGAATACCGGCGGAAGATCGATGCGCACATCGAGAGCCTGAGTTCGGCGTCGCGCAGTGCGGGGCTGGAATATTTCCTGATGAATACCGGCCGACCGCTGGATGAGGGGTTGCGCGAGTATCTCGCCGTGCGCAGAGGGAGAAACTAGATGGGTTTTCTCGCTCCCTGGTTTCTGGCCGGCGCCGCCGCCATCGGACTTCCCATCTGGCTACACCTGCTACGCAGGCACAAAACCACCCCGCTCCCGTTCAGTTCGCTGATGTTTTTCGAAAAGCGAACGCAGAGTTCCATCAAACACCGCCGTTTGCGCTATATCGTTCTATTCGCGCTACGGACGCTGCTGATTTTGCTGATCGTGCTGGCCTTCGCGCGGCCGTTCGTCCAGCAGCACATTCCGCCGCGCACGCGATCGAACGAAGTCACCGTCGTCGCCATCGATAACTCGCTCAGCATGAGTGCCGGAAGGCGTCTCGCCGACGCCAAAGCCGCCGCCAAATCGCTCGTGGCGAGCCTCAAACCGGGGGAACGGGCGGAAGTCCTGACCTTTGGGTCGCGCGTTCAGGTGTTGAGCGAGGTCACCGACGACCACGCTCCGCTCAACGCCGCCATCGATTCGATCCAGCCATCCGATTCGCGCACTTCCTTCGCGGAGCTTTCGCGTTCCGCGCGCTCCATCGCGCAGTCGCTCAAATTGCCTCTGAACGTGCAACTCTACTCCGACATGCAGCAGACCGGCATGCCGTCGAACTTCAACGACCTGCGCCTGAATGCCGATGTCAAGCTCGAAACCCACCCGGTGGTGACCAAAGAGGAGCCTAATTTTACGGTGGAAAACGTGGTGGCGCCGCGCCGCGTGTTCGACAACAAGAAGACCCGGGTTTTAGCGACCATCGCCGGTTTCGGAGTCCACAAAGACATGCGCGCCGTCACGTTGTCGCTGAACGGCCGCACGGTGGAGTCCAAGAATGTCGAAGTTCCGGATATCGGCCGGGCTACCGTGGAATTCGATTCGCTCGACGTGCCTTACGGGCTGAACAAGGGCGAGGTGCGCATCGATTCCGCCGATTCCCTGCCCGCGGACGATGTGTTCTACTTCTCCGTGGAGCGCGCCGACCCGCGCCCGGCTCTCTTCGTGCACGATGCCGACGGCAATGGCGGCCTGCTTTACTTCAAGACCGCGCTCGAAGCCGCCGGACAATCAGCTTTCGACGTGACGCCCAGCACCGTCGAGCAGACCACCAACCTTTCACCTTCCAAGTACGCGTTTGTGGTGCTCTCCGATATCGGCGCATTGCCGGCTTCGTTCGAAAATCAATTGCGCGACTACGTGCGCGGCGGCGGTTCGGTGCTGGTCGCGCTCGGCCACCACTCCCTTGGTTTCGGCGGCAAAGTTCCGGTGACGGGGCAGAAGATCATCGAGGCCCGTTATTCCGGCCGGGAAGGCGATCGCTTCCAGGTGGCCACCTGGCTCGACACCTCCTATCCGTCGATCCTCAAAGACAATCGATGGGACGATGTCAAGTTCCTGCGCGCCATCAAGATCGATCCCGGCAGCGCACGCGTGGCGGCGAAATTGAGCGACCAAACGCCGCTGCTGATCGATCAGCAGATCGGCGAAGGCCATGTGGTGGTTTTCGCCTCCACATTCGACAACATCGATAACGATTTTCCCCTGCACAGTTCCTTCGTTGCGTTCGTCGATCAGACAGCCAGGTATCTGGCCCGCATGGATAGCGGTCCTCCCAGCGTGATGGTGGACTCTTTCGCCGAACTGCGGGATTCCAAGGAAAAAGGCGCGGCGGTGGACGTGGTAGACCCCAAAGGACAGCGGGCCCTCAGCCTGGATGAAGCCGCCAAAGCGCAAAACATCCAGTTCACCATGACGGGATTCTACGATATTCGCCGGCCCAACGGCCGGAACGAGCTGGTGGCGGTGAATGCGGACCGGCGCGAGTCGGATCTGACCCCGGCTACGCCGGACACCCTCAGTTTGTGGCAGAATACAGCCAACGGGACCGCGGAAGCGGAAGCCGGAGCTACAGGTGAACAAAAGCCCCTTTCGTTATGGTGGTACGTAATGCTGGCTGTGTTGGCCTTGACAGTGGCCGAGTCGCTGCTGGGGAATCGACATCTTTCTGTGGATAGCGAGGCGGCATGAAACCTTTGGATCGCTTGTCCGAATATCTCGGCGCGGTGGAGCGGCGCCTGCGTCTGCTGGCCGTAACCCGCGGCGCGGCCATCACCGCCGCGACAGCCCTTTCTCTCACCGTGGTAGCCGTCCTGATGGCCAACTCCTTCGGATTCTCGAACGGGAGCGTAATCGGGGCGCGTCTTCTTTTGTTCCTCGGGCTTGCCCTGGCTCTCGCCGCCGCGCTCATCGTACCGGTGATCCGCCTCAACCGGCGGAATGCCGCGCGCGCCGCCGAAGAACGGTACCCCCAGTTTGAAGAGCGCCTGCTCACCTTCACCGAGCGCATGGAGCAGAATCCGGGAGATCCGTTCCTGCCCCTGCTGGCCGACGACACGCTCTCGGTGGCTACGGCGGCCGCCCCCAGGCAAGTCGCCCGCAATTCCTGGATCTTGAGCTTCTCTTCGGTCGCGGTGGTCTGCGCCGCGATTCTCATCTGGCTCGGCGTCGCCGGCGGCGGATTCCTCGGTTACGGGACGTCGCTGCTGTGGGGCGGAATTCCCAAGGGTGTTCTGAAGCCTTTCTACTCCATTAATGTGGATCCCGGAAATCACACCGTGCGCAAGCGCGCGGACCAGTTGATCACCGCGACGCTCAATGGCTTCAGCGCTCCCAGCGTGCGCATTTTCGCCAAATTTGTAAGTGGATCCAAATGGGAGGAGACGGAGATGCGTCCGGCTCCCTCCAGTGCGTCCTATCAGTTCCTGATCGCGGGAGTTCCCGAGTCTCTGGAGTATTACGTGGAAGCCGGGGGCATTCGCTCGCCTACTTATAAGCTTAACGTGGTCGATTTGCCCTCGGTCAAGAATATTCGGGTGACTTACCACTTCCCCACCTGGGCCGGCATGAAAGATGCGGTCGAAGATCCCGGCGGCGACCTGCGCGCCGTGGAGGGCACGAACGCCGAAATTCAAGTCTCGACCGACCGGCCGCTTGCGACCGGCGCAATCCTGCTCGATGATGGCACGAAAATTCCGTTACGCCAAAATCCAGCTGGATTGACGGCGATGGTGCCAATCAATAAAGACGGGCTGTATCACGTGGCCGCGGTGGAAGGCGGCGAAGATGTCCGCCTCAGCGAAGATTATTTCATCGAAGCGCAGAAGTACCAGCCGCCCGAGGTGCAGATTACCCGGCCGGGGCGCGATTTCAAGGCCAGTCCGATTGAGGAAGTCGCCGTTACCGTGGAAGCCAAAGACGGGTTTGCGTTGAAAGCGGTAGATTTGCATTACTCCGTGAATGGCGGGCCGGAGAAAGTCGTCCCTCTACTGCAGACGCCGGACGCCAAAACCGCCACCGGCAACACCACACTTTCCATGGAGGATTTCAAAGCTCAGCCCGGCGACGTGGTGAGTGTATACGCTACGGCCAAAGACGCGCGCCAGACCGCTTCCACCGATATGTTCTTTGTGCAGGCGGAGCCGTTCGAACGCAACTACACGCAGGGGCAGGATGGCGGCGGCGGTGGCGGCGGCGGCGACGACATGAATCAGCAGAGCCAGATTTCCGATCGCGAGAAGGAAATCATCACCGCCACCTGGAATGAAGCCAAAGGCCATGGGGCGCGGGGCACGCCCGCTGAAAACGCGGCGTTCCTGTCAAGCGTGCAAAGCAAACTGCGTGACCAGGCGAAGTCGCTCTCCGATCGCATGAAGGCCCGTCAGCTCGAGGAAGCCGGCGATTCGTTCAAGACCTTCGTAAACGACATGGACCAAGCCGTTGCCAACATGGAGCCGGCGTCCAACGAATTGAAGGGCGCCAAATGGGATTCCGCGCTTGTGCCGGAGCAGAAGGCATTGCAGTTCCTGCTGCGCGCCGAGGCTACCATGCGCGATATCCAGGTGGCTTTCGGGCAGCGTGGCGGCGCGGGTGGAGGCGGCGGCGGAGGCGGCGCCACGCGCGATCTTCAGGGCCTTTTCGACCTCGAACTCGACACGGAAAAGAATCAGTACGAGGGCGCTCGCCGCACGCAAACCGCCGAGGAGCGGCAAAAGCAAATCGATGACGCGCTGCAAAAGCTCCAACAACTGGCCAAGCGCCAGCAGGAACTCGACCAACAGCAGAAACAGGGTCAGGAACTGACGTCGGAGCAGCGCTGGCAACAGGAACAACTGCGCCGCGACGCTGAAAAGTTGAAGGAGCAGTTGCAGCAGGCAACCGCGCAGCCGGAACAATTGAGCCGCAATGGCCAGCAGGGGCAACAAAGCCAGCAAGGGCAGCAGGCACAATCCGGCCAATCGGGTCAGAGCGGGCAATCCGGACAAAGTGGACAAGCCGGCCAGAGCGGGCAATCCGGAAAGTCTGGGCAACCGGGCAGCCCGCAGAGCCAGCAGGGCGCCATGGGTGGTTCGCGAACCGCCGATCAGCGGCAGTTGCAGAACACGCTCGACAACCTTCAGAAGGCCATCGAGAGTATGAGCAAAGCGGCTTCCAGCCAGCAAGCCGGCACGCCGCAAGGGCAGGCCGAAGCGCGCCGCGCGGAAGCGGCACTGCAGGACGCGCAGCAAACGCTTTCGGGGATTCGTTCGGCGCAGTCGAAGAACCAGGTGCAGGACCTGGTGAACCAGGCGGACGATCTGGCCAAGCGCCAGGAAGAAGTCGAAGGCGAGATGCGCAAGGCCTATGGCCCGCAGGCACAGCCCATGGGACGGAATGAAGCCCGTCAGCGCGACGAACAGATCGCCGGCGAAAAGGAGAAGGAAATTGCCGATCTGAAAAAGCTCACGCAGGGAATGACCTCGGCAGCGCGCGATGAATCGGCCACGCAGCGAGCGGCGTCCACCAAGATGCGTGAGGCTCTAAGCGAAATCCAGCAAATGGAAATGGAGCGCGACATGCAGCGCAATGCCGACTATGTTCGCCGCGGCTTGGGCGAGTACGCGGTGATGTCGGAATCCAATTTCACGCAGGGGCTGAACGAGGTCCGCGACAAGCTGCGGGAAGTGCAGCAGGCGCTCGGAAAACCGGGCCAGGATGCCGGCAAGGGCACTGGCGAGGACAAGGCGGTGCAGCAGAGCCTGGCGAGCCTGGAAAACTTCCGCCAAATGCTCCAGCCGGGACAGAGTGGGAAGAACGGACAAAACGGACAAAACGGACAAGCGGGCGAGCAGAACGGACGGCAGGGGCAAAACGGTCAACAGGGCCAGCCGGGTCAAAGCGGACAAGCCGGCCGGAGCGGACAGCCCGGCCAACAAGGGCAAGCGGGACAGCAGCAGGGCGGTGGCGGGCAGGGAAGTCCGCTGGGTTCTGGCTCGAACTTTAACAGCGGCGGCAACGGCGCCGGCTATGTACTCGCACCGAACGGCCGTATCAATCCGCAAAGCCAGGATTACCAGGCGCAATACCGGCAGACTCTGCAGAGCCTCCAACAACTCCAACAGCAGCTCAAGGGCGACCCCTCGACGCAGAAGGATATCGCCGCGCTGCTGCAACAGATTCGGCAGCTCGATCCTTACGCGTACTCCAATGATCCGCTCCTGGCGCAACGCATCCAAGCGGCGGTGGTTTCCAGCATGGAGCAGGTGGAGATGGAGCTTCGCCGCAAAGTGGAGGATACCGACGCCGGCGGCAACGTCCGCTCGAGCGGCGGCGAGATCATCGCGCCCGGCTACAGCGATGCCACCGCGAAGTATTTCGAGCAGCTTAGCAAGACCGGCGGCAAGCAGTAGTCAAACGGCGGTCACAAGCCAGCGAGCGCATCCACCGGAGAAATGCGGGTGGCGCGCTGGGATGGCAGCAAACACGCCAGCAGCGAGATCGAGCCGATGATCCCAACGGCGGCAGCGAGTATCGTTACATCAAGCGATGGCACCTCGAAAAGAAGCGTTCGCATGGCTCGTCCGGCCAGCCACGCTCCAACGGCCCCGAGAATTGTGCCGGCGATCAGCAGACGCAGGGCGACGGCCAGAAACTGGCTGCGGATCTGTCCCGGCCGCGCCCCCAATGCCATTCGGACGCCGATTTCGCGGCGCCGCTGCGCCACGGCGTAGCTCAAAACACCGTAGATGCCGACCGCGACCAGGAGCACCGCGATCGCCGAAAAGATGCCCGCCAGCAAAGCCGGCGAACGTTGCGCCACGAGGCTGTCGGCGATACGGGTATCCATGGGCACGACGTCGTTCACCGGCACGTCGGGGTCGATTTGGCGGACGATTTTCTGCAAAGTCAGCCCGAATAATTCCGGGCGCTGGCTGGTCCGGACGACGACGGAAAGCCTGCCGTCCCTCCGCAAGGCGTAAGGATAGTAAACCGCTCCCTGCGCCGTCAGGTCAGTCAGCCCCGCTTGTTTCGCAGCGCCGACCACGCCGACGACGGTGAACCCCTGGTCTTCGCTTGCCATCTGGTCTCCTTCGAAAAGGTGTTGGCCCAGAGCGCTGGTGTGCGGCCAGTAATAGTGCGCGAAGTCGTCGTCCACCACGCACACGCGCCTTCCCCGGCGCGAATCGTCCGCCGTGAGGAAACGGCCTTCGAGAAGGGAAAAACCCATGGCCGCGAAGTAGTCGCCATCTACTCCATAGGAGTAGTTTCCGCGGGGCGATTCGCCCGGCTGGCGGACGTGTCCCTCCACGGTGGCGGAACTCTTACCGTTGTCGCCGCTCAGAGGCAAAACGTTGACCAAGCCGGCGGCCCTGACTCCCGGCTGGCTCGAGAGGTCCTGCAACAGCCTCTCATTGAATGCCAGTTGCGCGTCCCAATCCGAGTAAGGCACGGAGATCTGGCCGGACAGGACATGGTCAGGCCGAAATCCCGGAGAGACGGCCATCGCACGCTTGAGACTGAGACCCAGCAGACCGGCGCCGGTCAACAGGACGGTTGCCAAGGCGATCTGCGCCACGATAAAACCGTGGCGCAAGCTCTGCGCCGCGCGGCTGGACGTTCCGCCGCGGGCCTCCGATTGAATGGCACTGTTCAGATGGCCGCGCAGGTTGAACCACGCGATGGGCACGGCGAGCGCGATCCCCATGACGGCGGCTCCCAGGAGCGCGATTGCGGCCAAGCGGAAGTCGATCGCGATGTGCCCCCCCAAAGGCAAACGATCGACAGCCAGAATGCTTAACAGGCGGATTCCGAAGCCTCCGGCGGCCAGCCCCAGCAGTCCGCCGGCCAGCGTGATCAAGGTAGTCTCGACCGTCGCCTCGCTGATCACATGCCATCGGCCGGCTCCCAACGCCTGCCGGACGGCGATTTCCTTGGCTCGGCCGCTCGCCCGGATCAAGAGCAGGTTCGTCAGGTTGACGGCGCCGATCAGCAATAGGGCAAACGCACCCGCCTGCATCCACAACAGCACGGGGCGGATGGATCGCACATAGTCCTCATGAAGCGGTGCCACAACGGAACGAAATCCGGCGTCGGCGATCATTTTGGCTTCGGGATCGTTCCCTTCCAGCGCGCGATTCTGCGCGTCTATCTGGGCTTGCGCCTGTTCCAGGGTCGCGCCCGGCTTGAGACGGGCAATCATCTGTTTGGAATTTCCGCCCGAGTGCCGCTGAGTGGAACTGCGATCTTCCGGACGGGTGGCGAAAGGAAAGTACAGACGCGTGTCGGACGAGAGGAAGCGGAAGCCGGGCGGCAGGACGCCCACGATGGTATTGCTGGCTCCATTTACGCGAATTTGCCTGCCGATTACTTGGGGATCGGAGGCAAAATACTTTCGCCAATAGATGTCGGTGAGAATGACGACGTTGTCGTCATCGAGCGAGGTTTCCGCCTCGGTGAAACCGCGCCCCAACGACGGGCCCACCCCTAATGTCGTGAAAAAGTCCGGAGAGACGGCCGCGATTTTCTCCAGTTCGGTCGAGCCGGGTTCGCCGACCACGGCCGCGCCATAAGAATAGATCGCAACCGAGGCGAAGGCAGGAATCGTGCCACGGCGCTCGTAGTAGTTTGCGGTGGACGAACCATCGCGATCGACGCCGGCTTTGGGGTAGGTATTGTACATGGTGACGAGCCGGCCGGCGTCGGGAAATGGCAGGGGTCGCAGCAGGATGGCCTCGACCACCGCAAAAATTGTGAGGTTCGCGCCGATGCAAACGGCAAGGGTGAGCAGGGCCGTTGCCGTAAACCTCGGCGTCTTCGAAAGCAATCTGGCGGCATGACGCAGTTGCCTGGCCAACTCGTCGAACGGCCGGAGCCCGCGGGCTTGCCGGCACTCCTCCTCTACGCTGTCCACGCTGCCGAACTCGACCCGGGCCCGCCGGACTGCTTCTTGGCGAGGCACTCCCGAGCGCACCAGTTCATCGGTGTATTGCTCGATGTGAAACCGCAATTCCTCGGTCATTCCCTGTTCGAAATCGGACCTTGACTTGATCGCGCGCGAAAGAGAGCGAAGGCGTCTCAGCACGTCACACCTCCTCCGGCGTCGTGCTTAACGCCGCGCCAATCGCCGATGCCAGCCGGTTCCAGCCGGCTGTCTCCTCTCGCAGGCGCCGGCGTCCAGCAGCAGTCAACGTGTAGTACTTCGCGCGGCGATTGTTGTCACTCACACCCCACTCCGCGGCGATCAACTGCTGGTGCTCCAGCCGGTAGAGGGCGGGATACAAGGACCCTTGCGGAATCTCCAGCGCGTTCCGTGAAATCTGCTGGATGCGCTGCAATACCCCATACCCATGCAGCGGCTTCAACGACACGGCTTTCAGAATCAGCATGTCGAGAGTACCCGGCAGCAGTTCGGCTGGTTTGCCCATGATCATTTCCTCCTAGTCTGACTAGGAGTATAGCGGATGCTTTCCTAGTTTGGCAAGGGGAGGCGACGTCTGCCGATCGCGGCCTGCCGATGCCCAAGCCGGCCCATTCGAGAGCCGGTCCCGCTGTTCCGCCAAGCAACCCGATGAGAAGATTGCCAAGGGTGCCGGGAGTCTTGCTGTAATGCACGATGACCGTGGTATTGCCGGACTGGCCAAGCAGACCACTCAAATCGGCCGATAGCTTAGAAAGTGACTGTGCATTGCCAATCTGGGCGGCCAATAAGCCACCCCAAACCACGGCGGAGACTTTCAAAAGCCTTGTCATAAATGCGTTTGCCTTTTACTCTGCATTCCCCTTACACAAAACGGGTGGGTTACCAACAGCGCGCGCGATTCCACCTGGTACTCATTGAATTTCAAGGTCTTGCAAGAATTGCGATTGGCACAGGCGACAGATTGTCAGAGCGTGGCGGACAGGTTGGCAAATGTAAGCTTGAGCCAATCGGAAAGGTGGTTTGGCGGGTGAAATGTGGCCGCCCCGCAGGCTAACTTCGGTTATCTAACTTGTGGCAGAACCGCTTCACTAACTTCGGACTACTAGGTACCGCTGCCGGCAGTACCTCCGTGGTATCCCGACTTCTTGTTCTTAGTCGGCCTGGAACCGCATAGTGACAATATGGCGCTGGCGATGTGGGACTCTCATAACATTTCCAGCGGATGCACTCGAAGGGAACAGGGAATGCAGCTCATGACTGAAGACAGCGCGAGCCTCCACTCATTTCTGGGAATGACGGCCATCTTTCGCAGTTTGCCCATGCGGCAGGTGCTCTCTACCGTCCAGAGAATCGCCAAAAGCAATGCTGCGGTGCTTGTGACCGGAGAAACCGGGAGCGGCAAGGAAGTGATCGCGCGGGCTATCCACCACTATTCCCTGCGCTGCACCAAGCCCTGGATCGATATTAATTGCGCCGCTTTCCCCGATCACCTGTTGGAAAGCGAGCTGTTCGGGTACGAAAAAGGCGCGTTCAGCGGTGCCGACTCCCAGAAGCAGGGCATGTTCGAGCTGGCCAACGGCGGCGCCCTGTTTCTGGATGAAATTGGCGAACTCGATCTCAAAATGCAGGTAAAGCTGCTGCGCGTCCTGGATGGCACTCCTTATTACCGGCTGGGCGGGACGCGCAAAGTGGTCTCCGACGTCCGCATCATCGCGGCGACCAACGTGGATCTTCGGCAGGCGGTGGAGAAAGGGACTTTCCGGCGGGACCTGTACCATCGTCTGGATCAGGTCCGCCTGGAAGTCCCGGCCCTTCGGACACGTCCGGAGGATATCGAAGCGCTGGCCAAGTTCTTTCTGGAGCAGGAAGCGCCGCAGCTTCACTTCTCCGATTCCGCGCTGGAAAGTTTGCAGTCCTATTCCTGGCCCGGAAACGTGCGGGAACTGCGGAACGCGGTGGTGAAGGCCGCATTGATGGCCGAGGGCACAGAGATTCGTGCTCACGATCTGCCAGAGGGACTGCGGCAGGCGCCCCAGCCCTCACGCGCCGCCTCCGGGCGCACTCTCGACGAGCTCGAACAACAGGCCATTTTCAACGCACTGTCGGAAACCGGAGGCCGGCAGGATCGCGCGGCCCGCATTCTGGGCATTTCGCAGCGCACCCTCATCCGGAAATTGAAGATTTATAGCAACCAGGAAACCTGCACGGCGGTGGCGTCATGAAATACCAGTCGACCGGAGCGAAGCGAGAGACCAATCCCATGCCCATACGCGCGCGATTCTATGTAGCCATCGTGGTTCTGTTAGGGGTGACGTGCCTCTCCACGGCCAACTGGCGGATGGAACACCCGGCGATTTTCGCCGCTTACCTGGCCATCTGTATCTTTACCTCGGGAATGAAGGTGAACCTTCCTGGGGTGCTGGGCACCATGTCGGTGAGTTTCCTGTTCGTGCTCCTCGGTATTCAGGATCTGAGCGCCGGGCAAACTATGCTGATCGGCTGCGCCGGCGCGCTGGTGCAGTGCGTGTGGAAGCCGAAGAACGGATTCCGGCCGGTGCAAACGGTGTTCAGCGTGGCGCTTTTCGCGGTAGCCATCGATTCGGCCCACATCTTTTATCACTGGCCGGTAGCCATGGCATTGACCCACGGCACACCGATCTCGCTGATCGCCGGCTCGCTGATTTACTTTTTCCTGAACACCGCGGGGATCGCCGCGGCCATCTCGTTGACGGAGCGGAAATCGCTGGTGGATACGTGGCGCAACTGCTACTTCTGGTCGTTCCCGTTTTATCTGGTGGGCGCATCGGTTGCCTGGGTATTCAGCCTCTTGACCGAACGCGGCCACCTGCAGAGTACTCTTTTGCTGGTGCCTGTAATCTACGTCATCTACCGGTCGTATCGCGTTTATTTGTGCCATCTGGAGGACGAAAAGAAGCACGTGGAGCAGATGGCGGCGCTGCACCTGCGGACCATCGAGGCGCTCGCCCTCGCCATCGACGCGAAAGATCATACCACCCACGAGCATCTGAGCCGGGTGCGGACCTATGCCGTCGGCCTTGCCAAGGAAATGGACCTGCCGGAGCAGGAACTGGAAGCACTGCGTGCCGCCGCGCTGCTCCACGATATCGGCAAACTGGCGGTGCCCGAGCATATCATTTCCAAACCGGGCAAGTTGACGCCGGAAGAATTCGGAAAGATGAAGATCCACCCGGTTGTGGGGGCGGAGATTCTGGAGCGCGTGGAATTTCCGTATCCGGTGGTTCCTATCGTCCGCTCGCACCACGAAAAGTGGGACGGCACGGGATACCCCGACGGCTTGAAGCGCGAGGAAATCCCAATCGGCGCGCGCATTCTGGCCGCCGTGGATTGCCTGGACGCGCTGGCATCCGATCGCCAATACCGGCGCGCATTGCCGCTCGACGAGGCAATGGCAGAAGTGGCCAAACTTTCCGGCACGGCCTTCGATCCGCGCGTAGTGGAAATTCTGGGCCGCAAATATGTGGAGCTAGAGCGACTGGCAAGCAATCAGCCGGTTGCCATGGCGCAGCTCTCGAAAGACATTAAAATATCCCGCGGCAGCGCGCCCGCGGCCGGCTTCGAGGTCTCGCACGGCGCCAGCATTCTACCGGCGATCCGCGATTGCGATTTTCTCAATTCCATCGCGTCGGCGCGCCAGGAAGTCCATCTGCTCTTCGAATTGACGCAAGACCTGGGCAGTTCGCTGAGCATCGACGAAACTCTTTCGGTAGTAGCGGCCCGTCTCAAGCGGCTGGTCCCCTACGATGCCATCGCCGCCTATGTAATTCGCGACGGCCGCCTGATGCCCGAATATGTGAACGGCGAAAACTTCCGCCTGCTTTCGTCCTTGCAGATTCCGATGGGCGAAGGCGTTTCCGGATGGGTGGCGCAGACCAGCCGGCCGGTAGTGAACGGGAATCCCGCGGTAGAATCTCCGGCGCTCGCCGACAGCGGCGCTCCCGGCGCTTTGCGTTCGGCGCTGGCGGTGCCATTGGTGGGGCTGACCGGCAGCATCGGCGTGCTGACGCTCTATCGCACCGACAGGGACGCGTTTTCGGCCGATCATTTGCGGGTCCTGCTGGCGGTCACGTCCAAAGTTTCGCTGGCGTTGGAAAATGCCTTGAAATTCCGCCAGGTAGAAACCACCGCCACGACGGATTACCTTACCGAACTGCCCAATGCGCGCTCGCTTTTCCTGCGGCTGGACAGCGAACTGGCCCGTTCCAAACGTGCTCACGAGCCTCTTACCGTTCTGGTCTGCGATCTTGACGGTTTCAAGATGGTCAACGATTGCTACGGCCACCTCGTCGGTAACAAAGTGCTACGCTCCGTCGGCAACGCGCTCCGCGAAAGCTGCCGCGAGTACGACTACGTGGCGCGCATGGGCGGCGACGAATTCGTGCTGATTCTGCCGGCGAGCGATCGCGACAGTATGCACCAGCGGATCGAAGAACTCCGCGAGATTGGCGGAGCAGCCGGCAGCGCGGTGACCGGTATGCAGATGATGACCATGAGCATCGGCGAGGCGTTTTATCCGCAGGACGGCGCCGATGCCGAGCAGCTTCTGGCGGTGGCCGACCGCCGCATGTACCGCGCCAAGCAGCGGACCAAAGTTCCGAGGCCGGCGATCGCCTCCTTGGACACCACGGCATATGTGACGGTGCAATAAGCCATGACACCCGGGCTCTCCAACCTCGCGCGCAAGCTGGCCGCCATAGGCGCCACCGTGCTCCTGGGCGGATTGCTGACAGCCGCACTGGTACGCATGAGCCCGGGATTCGATTCCGACGAGCGCCTGCTCGACACACGCCTGGCGCGCGATAGTCAGGCCGCGGCGCGAGCCGAGCATGCAGCCAACAGCAATATCGTCCGTTTTTACGCGCATCACCTGGCGGGCATGCTGCACGGCGATCTAGGCGAATCGCCTTCGCTGCGAAGGCCCATCGCGGAACTGATTACCCAGCGGCTGCCGGTGACAGCCGAATTGATGGCCTTCGGCATCGTGGGCGGATGGCTGTCGGCGCTCTCGCTGGCTCTCGCCGCGGTGGCCTTCAGGCGAGGGATCGCCGCGCGAACCGCGAGTATTTTCAGCACCTTCCTGCTTTGCCTGCCGCCCGCTGCGCTTGCTGTCCTGATTTTCACCTGGGGCGGACCGGTTCGCATCATCGTGGCGCTGGTTCTTTTCCCGAGGCTGTTCGATTACTGCCGGAACCTTCTGGAGGACGCCTACGCGCGGCCCCACATCCTCATGGCGCGCGCCAAAGGGCTTGCGCCCGCGCGCATCTTCTTCCGCCATGTTCTTCCCACAGCGGCCCCACAATTCCTGGCGCTGGCAGGCGTATCGGTCAGCATGGCGTTCGGCGCCTGCATCCCGGTGGAGACCCTCTGCGATCTCCCTGGCATCGGGCAGCTGGCATGGCAAGCCGCCATCGCGCGCGATCTGCCGGTGCTGGTGTCCCTCACCATGATGATCACCATCGTGACGCTACTCTGCAACTCGGCGTCCGACCAGGCGGCAGTATGAAACGATATCGCACAACCGCGTGGATTGTGCTGGCCGTTATTCTAGTGCTTTCTCTGGCTGCGAGCTTTGTGCCGGGATGGAGTTACAAAGAGCAGCATCGCGAGTTTATCAACGCTTCGCCCTCGCTTCACTTCCTGCTGGGCACGGACGCGCTCGGGCGCGACCGGCTGGCGCGCCTGGTATGCGCCACCCGGATCTCGCTTCTGCTGGCCGCCGCGGCGGCCATGGGCGCGCTGATTCTGGCAGCCATCGTCGGGGGCATGGCGGGGTATCTCGGCGGGGGGTTCGATCGCGCCACGGTGCGCGCCATCGACCTCATGCTCTCGCTGCCGTGGCTGTTTCTGCTAATCGCTGCGCGCGCGCTGCTGCCGCTCGACGCATCGCCCGAAACATCGCTGCTGGTCACATATTTTCTGCTGGCGCTGCTGGGATGGGCGGCTCCGGCGCGCGTGGTGCGCGCCGGAGTGCGCGGTTTCCGCCAGTCCGATTTCGTTTTGCAGGCGCGCGCGCTGGGCTGTCCCGAAACTCGCGTGCTGGTGCGCCACATTCTGCCCAACCTCCGTCCGATCCTGCTGGCGCAGTTCTGGACTTCGATTCCGATTTTCATTCTGGCCGAAGCCAACCTCGGCTTCCTCGGGCTGAGCGCCAGCGAGCCGTTTCCCACCTGGGGCAATCTCCTGCGCGATTTGCAGAGTCCGCTGATGGTCCGGCCGGAAGCGTTCGCGCCCGTGGCGGCGGTGGTGCTCGCGGTTCTCTGCTTCAAATTCATTACTCCTTGGGGAGGTTCACAAGTATGATCCGGCGTGCTCTCGTTCTCACTCTGCTTTTCACCGCCTCGGCCCTGGCGCAATTCGGCGGCGAACTGCGCTTCTGCCTGCGCGCCGACCCCAAGACTTTCGATCCCCTAATGGTGGACGACGATAATTCCGAAGCCGTCCGCTATCTCACCAATGGTGTCCTGCTGCGCGTGAATCGCGTGACCCAGGAATTTACGCCAGAGTTGGCTACATCCTGGAAGGTCGACCAGCAAGGCCGCCGCATTACCTTCCAACTACGCCACGACGTGACTTTCTCCGATGGAACGCCGTTTTCCTCGGCCGACGTGGCCTACACTTTCACCAGGCTCATGGATCCCAAGCTGCATTCGCCCGAGGCCGACCCATTCCGCTCCTCGAGCGACGTCCCGCAAGTTACTACGCCCGCTCCCGACAAAGTGTCGATCACGTTCGGCGCGCCCGTTTCGGGCGTCGAGCGGCTGTTTGACGGCGTCGCGATTCTCTCCGCACGATCTCCCAAGGCGGTGCTGGGACCGTTTCTCGTGGCCGACTACAAACCTGGCGTGGAAGTGTTACTCGCGCGCAACCCGCGATATTGGAAGACCGACGCCGCCGGCCGGCGGCTGCCGTACCTCGACAAGATTCATCTTCAAATCCAGGGGAATCGCGATATCGAACTGGTAAAATTCCGCCGCGGCGAGATCGACCTCATCAATTCGCTCGACGCCGAGGTTTTCGATCAACTGGCGCACCAGGCTCCGACCTCGGTGGCCGATGCGGGGCCCTCGCTCGAATCGGAGATGATGTGGTTCAACCAGGCGGCCAAGGCGCCGCTCGCGGAGTACAAAAAGGCCTGGTTCGCGTCGCAGCAATTCCGCCGCGCGATTTCCGAGGCGATCCACCGCGAGGACATCGCGCGCATCGTGTACAAAGGCCATGCCCGGCCCTCCGCGGGCCCGATTTCGTCGGCCAACAAATTCTGGGTGAATACCTCCCTCGAGCCACATCCGTATAACGTTGCCTCCGCCACCCACAGGCTCGAGCAGGAAGGCTTCGTCCGCCGCCACGGCGTGCTCTATGACCGCGAAGGGCACGCCGTGGAATTCTCCCTGGTTACCAACGCCGGCAACCGCAGCCGCGAACAGATGGCCGCCATGATCCAGCAGGACCTGGCCGCCATCGGAATCCGTATGACCATCGCTACGCTCGACTTCCCGTCGCTCATTGAACGGATGACGCAGACGTATCAGTACGATGCCTGCCTGCTGGGGCTGACGAATGTGGATCTCGACCCCTCCGCGCAGATGAACGTCTGGCTCAGCTCCGCTTCGAACCACCAGTGGAACCCCAGCGAGCCGGCGCCGGCAACCGCGTGGGAGGGCGAAATCGACAGGCTCATGCGCGCGCAAGCCTCGGAGACCAGCGCCGCCAAACGCAAGCAGCTTTTCGATCGCGTGCAGCAAATCGTCTGGGACGAGGAGCCGTTTCTCTACCTCGTGGACAAGAATTCGCTGATGGCGCTCTCGCCCGTCCTGCACAACGTGGCGCCTTCGGCCATCCAACCGCGGGCATACTGGAATATCGAAATGCTCCGCAAATCCACAGAATCGTCGGGAGTGCGCTAAATGCCGATGCTGTCTTCCGCCCTGCTACACGCTCGATTGTCCGCCTCTTATGGCAACGGCGCCGAGGTCTTGCGGGACGTCGAGTTCGAAGTGAATGCCGGCGAAGTGCTCGGGCTGGTGGGCGAAAGCGGCTCCGGCAAGAGCACCATCGCCATGGCCGTCATGCGCCTGCTGGAATACCGTGGCGGTACGGTGCGCGGCCTGTTGCGATTCCAAGGACGCGATCTGATGCAGTTTTCCGAGCGCCAGATGCGCGCCGTGCGCGGACGCGAGATCGGCCTGGTGCTGCAAAGTCCGCTGTCTTCGCTGAACCCGGCGATGACAATCGGGGACCAGATCCTGGAAGCGTGGAAAGCGCATCCGGGCGAGGGGTTTCCCAAGTGGGGCAGCCTGCTCGAATTGCTCGACGCCGTGAATTTGCCTCCTGAAACGGAATTCCTGCGCCGCTACCCGGCGCAGATTAGCGTGGGACAAGCGCAGCGAGTGCTCATCGCCATGGCCATCGTGCACCGGCCCGCTTTGCTTGTCGCGGACGAGCCGACCAGCGCGCTCGATACCGTCACGCAAGCCGAGATCGTCAAGCTCTTCGCCCGCCTGAACCGGCAGTTGGGCATGAGCATTCTGTACATCTCGCACGATCTGCTGTCGGTGGCTTCGTTATCCGACCGCATCGCCATCCTGCGGAATGGGCGGATGGTGGAATCGGGCGCCGCGGAAGAAATCTTCCGGCACCCGCGCGACTCGTATACCAAGGCCCTGCTGGCCGCCATCCCGGCCATGCCCTTCGCGGACAATCTGGCGGTTGGGACGGCATCGAGATGACAGCCTGTCCAATGCGGCCGGAGCCGGATCGCGCGAGGCGCGGAAAACAGGAACGTTAGTTCGATGCCCGAATGGCACGCCTTGTGCAACACATCCGGCGGCCATGCGAATCACAATCGTTCTCGGCATTATCTACCTGGCGATTCTCAAATTTGGTCATCCAGTTCATCGCTCTCAGGCAAGTCAGGCCGAGCGTGCGGGCATCGTGTGGGGCTCGATCGTTCCACAAAGGGAGCTGGTATGAAGAGAGATCAACCGGTTTTTGTCACGCGGCAGCCGCTCCGGATCGCGGAGGTGCGGCAGCTGCTGAGCGATGCCGGCAACACCGTCGACCCCGTCGTGGTCTTTCCCGATGAATTGGAGCACGCAGTCGCGGGCGCGGGCGATTGCCTGATCCTAATCGACGGCGATTCACTGCCATCTCAGCGAACCATCGGCTGGTTGCGCCAGCATTCGCCGGGCTCCCGCATCGTCATCTGGACGGAGTTCCTTCTGCCGCACCTCCTGCTGGCCACCATCGAATGCAATCTGGACGGCTTACTATCGAGCCATCTTCCACCCGAAGAGGCGGCCGGCGCTTTGGCGCGTATATGCCGCGGCGAACGTCTGTTGCGCTTCGATTCCGATCCGGTCTCAAACGCTGCACCGGTACTTTCGCGCCCTCTAGCCGACGCCGCATCGTTCGATGCACAATGGATGTTACATGGGGCCGAACCGCAGCGGAGGGAGAAATAGGAAACGTGTGATTCCGGTAGTGACGCCGGAGGCGGGCAAACGGAACGATCGCCGCTTCATCGTAAGCCAGCCGGCATACGTTTCCTGCGATGGCGCACCGGGCCGGGCCTTGACGGCGCGCATTTGCGACATCTCCCGCCGCGGCATGCAACTCATTCTGGAGGAAGCTGCCGCCCTCGACCCGGCACTCGTCATCGCGTGGAACGGCCGCGAGATCCGGGGCACCGTACGGTATCAGCAGCGTCGCGGCGCCGATTATCACGTGGGCGTAGAGTTGGCCGGCTCGTGGGATTCTTTGGTGAGCGACGTTCTGGCCCAGCAAGCCGAGGAATTGCGCCAATCGAACCAGGCGCTGCAAAAAGCCGAGGCGGAACTGGTGGCAGCGGCAGCGGTGCTTCGAAGCAAGAACCAGGAACTGGGCGCGGCACTCGAACTGGCATCGCAGGCGAGCGAAATCAAGAGCCGGTTTCTGGCGAGCGTCTCGCACGAGTTTCGCACCCCCCTGAACGGCATTATCGGTTTCGCCGAACTGCTTTACGATTCGGTGGTGGGCCCGGTATCGGACGACCAGCGCTCTTGTCTTTCCGATATTCTGAACTGCTCGCGCCATTTGCTCACGCTGGTCAACCAGGTGCTTGATTTGACCAGAATCGAGGCCGGCAAAATGGATTTCCAGCACGAGGAAGTCCAACTGGAAAACATTGCCCGCGAGGTGATGGAGGGCGTGAAAGGCATCGCCGCCGGCAAACGGATCGCCATGCGCCTGGAGAACGACGAAAGCATGGGACCGGTGCTGGCCGATGCCGCGCGATTGCGCCAGGTGCTGTTCAACTATCTTTCGAACGCTTTGAAGTGTACCGGCGAGAAAGGTTCGGTGGTGGTCCGCATCGCCGCGGAGGGACCCGATTCGTATCGCATCGAAGTGGAAGACAGCGGGATAGGCATCCGGGCGGAGGATCTCCCGCGGCTGTTCACGGAATTCGGCCAATTAGGCGCTAGCGAGAAAGCCAAGACGGGTACTGGATTGGGTCTCGCGATCACGCGGCGGATAGTCGAGGCTCAGGGCGGCAAGGTGGGGGTGGAAAGCACTCCTGGAGTGGGCAGCCGCTTTTGGGCGGTGCTGAAGAAGAAGCCGGAAGCCAGGACCCAGGAGCCGATATAGCCGAGGCGTTAGAGCTCCCGGTTCCCTTCTAATAAAACAGATACTTCCGCCACTGCGCGTCGCCCTTGCCGAGCATGCGCATCAAGTGCCGGCTGGTGTGCAGGCTGAAGGGCCGGGGCACGCGCGCCAACTTCATGCCGGCTTCCTCAGGCGTTCGGTTTCCTTTGCGGTTGTTGCAGGGATGACAGCAGGCCACCAGGTTTTCCCATGCTGTCTCGCCGGCGCGCGAACGCGGAATCACGTGGTCGAGCGTCAACTCGCCGGAAGGCATGATGCGGTGGCAATATTGGCAGGTGTAGCGGTCCCGCATCAGGATGTTTTTGCGCGAAAGAGCCCGCGTCTGGTGCGGAATGCGGCGGTATTCCAGCAGGCGGATGACGGAGGGCAGGTGCACCAGGGCGCGGGCGGAGTGAACCGTGCTGACGGACTCCTCTTCCGCCGCAGCCACCCCCTTCAGCACCAGGACCAGCGCGCGCCGCGCGGCACAGATGTTGATCGGTTCATAGCTGGCGTTCAATACCAGCACCGGCTTTTGCAGTCGCTCGCTCGCCATCATGAGAGTTCTTCTCCTCCAACAGACACAATTGGCGCCTTCGCGCCTTCGAAGCGCCGGTCGACGCGGGCCACTGTGGCCAGCACCACCCTTGCGGCGCCTGCCCGCTGAAGCTCCCGCGCGCAGGCGGCCGCCGTCGACCCGGTAGTCATCACGTCATCGATCAATAAGACCCGCTTGCCAGCCAATGTTTTTGCCGAACGGCGGCAGCGGAATGCTGCGGCGACATTCTTGCGCCTCTGGCTGTTGCTCAATCCTGCTTGGGTTTTCGTGAAGCGGACGCGCGCGAGAGCCCGCACCACCGGAATTTCGCGGCGCCGGGCAATCTCGCGGGCCAGCAACTCCGACTGATTGAAGCCTCGCTGCCATTGTTTCCGCCAGTGCAGCGGAACCGGCGTGACGGCGTCGAAAACTTCCTCAAGCGGCAGGGCACGCACCATCAGGTCGCCGAGCGGATTCCGTAGTGTCTGAATCTGGTTGTACTTGTACAGATGGATCAACTCGCGCAGAACGCCCTCGTACGATCCGTAGCAGTAAGCCGCATCGAAACCCCGCAGTCCGGCCCGGCAGAGGGCGCAACGGCCTTCGGAATCCAGCGGGAAGGAGTTCATGAACGGCGTCCGGCAACTTACGCAGAAGAATTCGGCATTCAGGGGCTGCGGTTCGCGGAGACATCGGACGCAGACCGGGATGCGCGCGATCTCGTCGAGAGGACGGGCGCAAATGCGGCAATTGTCGGGGAAGAAAAGAGAAAAAAGAGCGCGGGAAGCTGATCGGACTACCGAAGGACCGATGCTTACGATTGCGGTTCGTCTGCTACTCGAGAAGACCCACCCCCGCGAAGTTTCATTATAGCCGATGGAATACGCGCCTGCGCAAGCAACTGCCGATAAACGAAACTGCTACAATCCATTTTCGTGCTCCCACGTCCATCAATGGGAGTATCGGCGCCAGATTCCGTGCTGCAACGCGTCTTCAAGGCATTCCAATACCGCGACTTCCGTCTCATGTTCACGGGAGCCTGCCTCTCCGCCATCGGCACCTGGATGCAGGTGTTCGCGCAGGGCTGGCTGATCTGGAAAATGAGCGGGTCGGCCCAGTTGTTGGCTCTCGATCCGATTTTACAAGCGATTCCGATTTTCCTTTTCTCTCTGGTAGGCGGTGTTTTGGCGGACCGTTTCGAGCGGCGCCACATGCTGATCTTCTCGCAGTGCCTGCAGATGACCGTTGCGACAATCCTGACGGTACTGGTGGGATTTCATCTGGTGAAGGTCTGGCATTTCCTTACCGGATCCTTCATCGTCGGCTTTGCGCAGGCATTCGGCGGTCCGGCGTATTCCGCACTGATCCCCACTCTGGTGCCGAAAGAGGACATGCCCAACGCCATCGCATTGAATTCCATTCAATTCAACGCGGCGGTTGCGGTGGGGCCGGCGTTCGGGGGACTGGCGATGGCGAAACTCGGGGCCACCTGGTGTTTCGGGCTCAACGCGCTTTCCTTTCTGGCACCGGTGATCACGCTATTAATGCTGAATACCCGATTCCTGCCGGAAAAGACCGGCGGCAGCGTGTTGAGCAGCCTGAAGGAAGGAATCGAGTTCGTCCGGAGCCAGGGCGCCATGGAAGGGCTCATCGTCCTGGCGTTCTGCATGGCCGCGCTGGGCGTGCCGATGCGCACGTTCCTGCCGGTATTCGCCGACAAGGTCTTCCATCGCGGGGCATCGATCGCGGCGTGGTTTCTTTCCTGCTCGGGAGCCGGTTCAGTGATTGGCGCCCTGGCTGTGGCGGGCCTGGGCAACGTCCGGAATAAGGGCCGGTGGGCGCTCCTCATGCTGGTGGCGCTCGGCATCGGAGTCTCGGCGTTTGCGCTTTCGCCGACAGTGTGGCTCAGCTGCATCGCACTCTTCTTCTCCGGAGCCTCCATGATGGGGGTCTTCGCAATGGTGAACTCGCTGGTGCAATTGATTGTCTCCAACCAGATGCGCGGGCGCGTGATGAGCGTCTACAATCTTTCCTTCCGCAGCGGGATGCCAATGGGAAACCTGATCGCCGGCATACTCGTGAAGCACTACACCGCACCGCCCGTGCTGGCTGTGAACGGCGCCCTTTTGGTGTTTCTCGGACTCTACTATTTCCTGGTGCAACGCCGCGTCGCCGCGCTTTGACTTTAACGCGCGTCGCCGCGCTTTGACTTTAACGCGCGTCGCCGCGCTTTGACTTTAACGCGCGTCGCCGCGCTTTGACTTTAACGCGCGTCGCCGCGCTTTGATTTAATAGTTGTAGACGCCTATGTTGGTCCTCTGGATGGCCGGATTTCTGGCTTTCAGCCCCCCCACCCCGCTCGAGACTGCGCGCGATCTTCAGGATCGGCCGGCGCTCGAAAAACTGGTAAACCAATACGCCGCGGCCGCCGCCAAGGCGCCCGCCAATGCAGACGCCCAGTACCATCTGGCGCTTGCCTGTTCTTACCAGGCCGAAGTGGCGATAGAACTTCATGACAAGAAAGCCGGCCAGCAGGCGGCGTTGCGAGGTATTGCTGCTGGCGAAAAGGCGGTATCTCTCAACGGCAGCAGCGCCGAATATCTAAGGGTGCTGGGAACGCTTTATGGGCAGGCAATCGTGGATATCCCGAGCGGACTCAGCTACGGCGCGAAAGCCAAGGACGCGATCAATCGCGCGGTGGAAAAAGCGCCGAAATCGTCGGCTGTGTATGTCGCCCGCGGCGTTGGAAACTATTATCTGCCGGCAATGCTCGGCGGCGGACCGAAGCCGGCGATCGAGGATTTCAAGAAGGCCATTCAACTGGATCCCAACAACGCGGAGGCGTATTTATGGCTGGGCGTGAGCCTGCGAAAGGACAATCGCGACGCGGAAGCACGCAAAGCCTTCGAGAAGTCGCTCCAGTTCGACCCAAAGCGTGTCTGGGCGAGGCAGCAGTTGGATAAAACGCCTGCGAAATGAGGCCGGACGGCAAGCTATTTGCCGGCAACGCGGCGGCGCGGTTTGCGCCCCGCTTTTCGAAGTTTGGCGGCCGCTACGCGCATGGCCGCAACGTAGGCGTCCGACTCCGCCACCTTCTGGCGGCAGGACTTGCAAATCAGCAGGTGTGTTTCAGTATCCGCCGCTCTTCGCGCCGATAACTTGCCCATGGAGTACTTTTCTGCGGCTTCCTCGTCCAGATGCCGCTTGAAGGTGGTGGGCATGGCCACCATCCATTGTGCACCACACGCCATAGAACGGCAAAGTGCTGTGGATAAAGACAACATTCTCAATTTATTTGAAAACTCGGCCGCTCAACACGCCTGTGCCGGCTTGCGGCGGGACTCGGGGGCAGGCAGAAAACCGCGTCGCCGGGCAAATCTCGCCTGCCCCAACTCGGTAAACCGCGCCTTGGCCCGAGACTTGGTGAGCCGGAACTGGGTTGGCGTCAAGCTCATGTCCCGGCAGATCTGACGGGGAGATTGCTCCTGCAGATAGAAACGCACCAGGACCTCGCGATCGCGCCGCGGCAACGTGTTAAGCACCCTCATCGCCAAGGCATTATTCTGTTCCTCGATTGCCGTGCGCTCCGGGTCGGGCTTGCGGTCGCGCAAAATGGCGCCATGATCGGGGTCGACCAGAGTGCGGCGCGCCTCCACGGCGGAGCCAATATAGCCGGCAACCTGCCGGCGGACGACCGTGCGCACATAACCCATCAGTCTCTCCGGTTCGCGAAGATCGCCGCGCCGGATCGACTGGGCGATAGTGAGAAAGGCGTCGTGGACCTTATCGTCTAGATCCTGAGGTCCTAATTGGCGGCAGAGATAGAATCGGATGCCACCGGTAAATATGGCGTAAAGATCCTCCATTCCGGAGGGGTCGTCGGCCCGGATGCGTTGCACCATGCTGGCCCATGGCTGTGGAGTTTCGGCGGAATCAACGGGGGGTACCTCGGGCAAAGAACTCATTGCCAGGTCGCCTCGTAGAATACACTAGCTGCCGCTGGCGGGAACCGGAAAGAGTGCCGTTTTAGCGAACGGTGGTGAAAGCCGCGGATCGAATCTAGGGCAGTCGCGGATCCACAGGAATGCGCACCCATGTAACCTTCGGTGTACTCCTTTGGAATAATTACCACGAAATAGAAATCCTACCAGGATTTCAAATTAAATCAATCTCCCCCAAATGCGGTTACCGGGCTACCTGATTTGTGGGGTATGGTATAGCAGCTCCCTTTTACACATTAGGATATTTCTATTATATCTATATTTTACCGCTTGGTATTTAAAGAAATTCTGCAATAGAACGGTACTGCGGTAATATTTTGCCGTGAGACAAATGTTTGCCGGCCTAGCCTAAACGCGCTGGCTCAAACTAAAGGATTTGCCGCGGGCATCCGATCTGCTCTCTGAGAATCGCGATGATCGACCGGCTGACGGGACAACTGGAGCGTTACCTGGATCTTCTGAGTGCCCGGCAAAAGCTGGTCGCTTCCAATATTGCCAATGCGGACACACCCGGTTACCACACTCGTGACATCGATTTCCAGACAGAATTTCAGAGTGCGATTGCCGGGACCCCCAACGTTCTGGAGTTAGCCGGTCTGCCGGCGAAAAATGACGGCAACAATGTCAGCCTGGACCGCGAAGCGACGCTGTTGGCGGAAAACGCGCTTCGTTTCAACATCGCGTCGAGCCTGCTGCGATCGCAACTCAGCTCTATACGGGCTGCGATCAAGGAGGGCCAAAGCTCGTGAGCTTATTCTCGGCTCTGTCGGTGGGGGCATCGGGATTGGCGGCGCAACGGACCCGGGCGGAACTCCTGGTGGAAAATATGGCCAACGCCGAGACTACCCGCACACCGGAGGGCGGGCCCTACCGGCGCAAAGATGTGGTCTTCGAAAGCGATTCCGTCGAATCCCCATTCTCCTCAATTTTCCATACGCAACTGGAGTCCCCGACCGGCGTGGCGGTTTCAGCGATCCTCACAGATACCAGCGAGCCCGAGCGCCGGTACCTGCCCGGTCATCCGGATGCGGATCAGGACGGCTATGTGGCGTTCCCTAAGATGAATCCCGCCGAGGAAATGGTGGATTTGATGGACAGCGAACGGAGCTATGAAGCCAATGTGGCGGCGATGGGAGCAGTGAAGGACATGATTCAGCGTTCGATCGACCTCCTCCACTGAATGTGCTATGCCCTCTGCCATTGCTCCTATATCTTCTCCTGCCTTACCGAGTTCGGTCAGGCCCGCGGGAGAATCGCCGGCGGGAGACGGCTTTCCGGACATTTTCTCCAGTGCGGTCGGCCAAGTGGAGTCGCTTCAACAGAATGCTTACTCAGAAGTGGAAAAATTCCTCTCCAGCGACGGGGAAGACCTGCACACCGTGGCGCTCGCCACACAAGAGGCAGACTTGGCGTTCGAAATGTTCCAGGCGGTCCGCAACAAGGTGGTTAGCGCATACCAGGAAATCATGAAGATGCAGATGTAAAGCGAGAGCCTCAGGTTTTCCGCCCATTCCGCCGATCTAAGTACCGGGACGGATCGCGGACCTTAAAGATTCATGAAGAAGCTCCTGGCAAATCTTTCGATGCGGCAGCGGATCAGCATCGGGGTGGTGCTGCTGGCCGCCGCGGGAGGTATTTTCCTGCTGGTCGAGCGCCAGCGCGAGGCTGACTTCCGTCCCCTCTTCACCGGGGTGGCGCCGGAAGATGCATCTGCCATTATCCAAAAGCTGAAGGAGGCCGGAGTAGACTACCGTCTCGCGACCGATGGCGGCGTCGTCCTGGTGCCGTCCGCGAAGCTGGCCGAAATGCGGATCAACATGGCGGCCGCCGGCCTGCCGAAAACGGGCAGAATCGGTTTCGAAATCTTCGATAAGACCAACCTCGGAGCGACGGAGTTCGCCGAACATATCAACTACCAGCGGGCGCTCGAAGGCGAACTGGAGCGGTCGGTGATGTCCCTGGCGGAAGTGGAGCAAGCCCGCGTTCACCTGACCTTCCCCAAGGACTCGGTATTTCTGGAGTCGCAGCAACCGGCCAAGGCCAGCGTGTTGGTCAAGCTTCGGCCGGGAAGCCGGCTGGCGCCGCAGAATGTTCTGGCGATCGATCATCTGGTATCGGCCGCAGTGGAAGGTCTGTCTCCCGATGCGGTCTCCGTTCTGGACATGAACGGCAATCTATTGGGACGGCCCAGGCCGTCCGGACGCCTGGACGGTCCGGAGCCATCCGAGGCTGCGCTGGATTACCGCCATCACATCGAGGCAGACCTCCTCGCCAAGATCAATTCCACCCTGGAGCCGCTGCTCGGAGCGGACAAGTTTCGCGCCAATGTCTCAGTCGAGTGCGATTTCAGTGGCGCGGAGCTCAGTGAAGAAGTGTTCGATCCGGAGCACTCCGTGATGAGCACCTCCCAGCGAACAGAGGATACCAGCGGCGGCGGCGTGGCCGGTGGCGTACCGGGAACCGCCTCCAGTTTGCCCCGTCCCACTTCGCGGCCGGGTGGCGGTTCCAACCGGATCTCGCGCACTACCGAGAACATCGCCTACCAGACCAGCCGAACGGTCAAGAAGACCCGGCTGCCGGCCGGCGGAGTGAAAAAACTGTCGGTAGCGGTGTTGGTAGATCAGTCCATTGTCTGGCAGAAGGATGGCACAGGTATGAAGAAGGTGCTCGTGCCGCCTTCGCCGGAGACCTTGAAGATCATTCACGATGTAGTGGCGGGGGCCACCGGTTTCAACCAGGAGCGCGGAGACCAACTGGTGATTGAGACGCTGCCTTTCGAATCGACGCTCGAAATTGAGCCGCCGGCAGCGCCCCGTGCTCCCGGCGCTCCGCCGAAGCCTTCACCTGCATCAGGTTTGCCCATTCCATTGAGTCGCAAGAATATGTTGATCGGCGGCGGCGTGCTGGCAGCGGCGATGGCGGTTTTCGTCGTGCTGTTCCTGTTTTTCCGCAAAAAGATGAAGAAGAAAGCCTCGACGGCTGCCATGGCCGCGGAACTTGCTGCCGGCGATACGCCGGCCGGGCGAGCGGCCTTGTCCGCTGCCAAGGCCGAGAACGAGTTGGAGGCGCAACTCGCTGAGCGCGATGCCTTGCAACAGAAGAGCGACGCACAAGTGTTAAGCAGCCTCAAATTGGCGCCGGTGATCACCAAGAAGGCCGAAGTGCTGGCCAAGCACTTGCGGGAAAAGATCTCGAAAGAGCCGGAAGTGGCCGCGCAGATCCTGCGGACTTGGATTCGAGAGGAGGAGCAGTGATCCGCTGTCTATGATCGTCAACACCAAATCCGAAGAGGCTGTAACGGGCCTCAAAAAAGCGGCGATGCTGCTGGTTGTGTTAGGCGAGCAGAGCAGCGCGGAACTGCTTCAGCAACTCTCCGAAGAGGACGTGCAGAAGGTCAGCCGGGAAGTAGCCAAAATTACGTCGATTTCCGGAGAACAGGCGGAATCGGTCCTCAATGAATTTCACCACATTTCCACAGCCGGAGATTACGTGGCCCGCGGCGGTTTGGAGTTCGCACGCAAGCTCCTGTTGACGGCGTTTCCCTCCGAAGTGGCCAAGCGTCTGCTGGACAGGTTAACCAAAGCATTAGGCGCGGAAGCCGCCTCGTTCGACGCGATTCAGAAGGCCGATCCGGGACAGCTTGCAAAGTTTATTCACAATGAGCACCCGCAAACTATCGCGCTGGTGCTTTCGCACCTCAACCAGACGCAGGCGGCTTCGCTGCTCACACAATTGCCGCCGCAAATGCGCGCCGATGTCGCACTGCGCATGGCAAGCCTTGACCAGATCTCGCCCGAAGTGATCATTAAGATCGCCTCGGTCATCGGCCAGAAGCTGAAGACATTGGGCGAATTCGCCCGTGAATCCTACGGCGGCGTGCGGGCGGTAGCGGAAATGCTGAACCGCTTGGATTCCACTTCTACGCGCGAGATCCTGACGCACATCGAACAGCAGGACACCAATATGGCTGAGACCATCCGGCACCTGATGTTCGTCTTCGAAGACCTGCTGCTGATCGATCCCATGGGCTTGAAGGAAGTACTGGCGAAAGTCGACCGCAAGATTCTGACGGTGGCCCTCAAAGGGACCAGCGAACAACTCAGGAACCAGGTGTTGGGATCGATGTCGCAGCGCGGCGCGGACATGCTGCGGGAAGACATGGAGGCGTTAGGGCCGATCAAAATCAAGGAAGTAGAGGCCGCGCAACAACAGATCATCGCTGTGGTGCGGCAGCTCGAATCGGAAGGCGTGTTGAGCCTGAAGGGTACGGTAGGCGAGCAGTATGTCGTCTAAGATCATGGTGCCGGACGAGCAACGGCCTCCCACTCCGGTGCCCTGGCGGCAGGTGACGGCGGGGTCTGGCACGCCGCCGCCTGCCGAGGAGAAGGTGGACGTGGCCGCTCAGATTGCCCAGATCGAGGCGCAGTACCAGCAGAAGGTTCGGGAAGCGCGCGCGGCCGGAATGCGGGAAGGTGAAATCGCCGGCAAGAACCGCGCCGCATCGGAACTGCAGCCGGTCGTCGAACGCTTAACCCGGGCGATTCAGGACATCGCCAACCTGCGCGCGCGCCTGCGGCGGGAGGCCGAAGCTGACGTGGTGCAACTGTCGCTGGCCATCGCCCGGCGGATAATCCGCCGGGAGCTGTCGGTCGATACGGACGCGTTACACGGCCTGGTGATGGCGGCGCTCGAAAAGTTGCAGGGCCAGGAGATCTCGCGGGTGAAGGTTCACCCGTCGCACGTCTCCCTGGTGAAATCGAGCCTGCAACAGGCGGTCTCCGGGGGAGCAGTAGAGATAATCGCCGATGCCTCGCGCGAATTGGGGTCGGTGGTCTTCGAAACCACCCGGGGGAATCTCGACGCCTCAGTGGAATCCCAACTTCAGGAGATCGAGCGCGGTCTTGCCGACCGCCTGCGAAAACAATCATGACCGGCCGCATTTCGCTCGCCCCATATCTCGCAGATGTCGATTCCGCTCATCCGTTTCGCTGGACGGGGCGGGTGACGGAAGTAATCGGCCTGTTGATTGAATCGCGCGGGCCGATGGTTGCCATCGGCGATTTCTGCGAAGTGCGGACCGCCAGCGGGGGGCGCATTCGCACCCAGGTGATCGGTTTCCGCAACGGGCGGGTATTGGCGATGCCACTAGAGGAAATCGACGGCCTCCAATTGGGGGACGAAGTAGAAGCACGCAGCGAAGATGCGCGGGTGGAAGTGGGACCGGGGTTGCTGGGCCGGGTGATCGACGGGTTCGGAAAACCAATCGACGGCGGCCCGGCGCTGGAGGTTCGGGATTGCTACCACCTGCATGGCGCGCCGGCGAATCCGCTCGATCGCGAACACATCACCCAGCCACTGGTCACGGGGATCAAGGCGATCGATGGCCTGTTGCCCTGCGGCAAAGGTCAGCGGTTAGGGATCTTCGGGGGGAGCGGCGTGGGGAAAAGCACGCTGCTCGGCTCCATGTCGCGGCATAATTCGGCCGATGTAACGGTAATCGGGATGATCGGAGAGCGCAATCGCGAAGTTCGGGGATTTCTCGAAAAAGAGCTGGGGCCCGACGGGCGCAAGCGGTCGGTGGTAGTGTGCGCAACATCCGAACGGCCGGCCCCGCTGCGGGTCCGCGCCTGTTTCGTGGCACTGGCGGTGGCCGAATATTTCCGCGACCAGGGAGCCAGCGTCCTGCTGGTGATGGATTCCATCACCCGTCTGGCGATGGCGCAGCGCGAGATCGGGCTGGCCGCCGGAGAACCGCCCAGCCAGAAAGGGTATACGCCCTCGGTATTCAATCTGCTTCCCAAGGTCCTCGAGCGGGCCGGGAATTTCCGGAGGGGGTCGATTACCGGATTTTTCACCGTCCTGGTGGAGGGCGACGATTTCAACGAGCCGATTTGCGATGCGGTCCGCGCCATCCTGGATGGCCACATCATCCTCTCGCGCCAACTCGCCTCCGAGAGCCACTACCCGGCCATCGACATCCTGCAATCCGTCAGCCGACTCACTTCGGCCATCGCCACTCCCAAGCAGAAGGCGGGCGCGGCCAGGCTGCGGCAAGCACTGGCGGCGTATCGTGACGCCGAGGATCTGATCCAATTGGGCGCCTACGTGGCGGGAACGAACCCCGGGCTGGACGCCAGCATTCGTCTGCGTCCTGAAATCCTCGACTTCCTGCGGCAGGACCACGACGCCTTGGTCCCAATCGAGCAGACCCTGGCACGGCTGGAGCAGCTTGCGGCACGTCTCGATGAGCCGCCCGCCGCGCCGCAGAGTCTGCCGCCGAGGAAAACCAAGTGAAAGCCTTCCAGTTTCCGCTGGAGCGCGCGCTCGACTGGCGCCGCACCCAGCTCGAATTAGCCGAAGCCCAAGTCCGGCAACAAGTGGCGGCGTTGGCCGCGATTGACCAGGATCGCGCGGAGTTGGACGCCATGGCCCGCCGCGCCGAAGTGGAAGTGCGCCAGTTTTCGCCTCTGGGAGGCGCCGACCTTTGCACTCTGGGTACTTTCCGGCTGGCCCTACGGGCGCGCGGAAGGGAACTGGCCGCCCGGCGCAGGGAATGCCAGAAGGAATTGACTTCCCGGCAAGCGATCCTTGTGGAGGAGCGCCGCCGCTGCCGTCTTCTCGAGCGGCTCAGACAGCGGCGCTGGGCGGAATGGCATTCCGCCGCCGAAAAGGAACTGGATGAACTGGCCGGGGACTCATACCTGGCGCAGTGGGCCCGGCGCCGCACATTCTCCATATAATGGAGCCAATGACTCCTCAAACTTCCGCCGCAATTTCCCTGCCCGAGGTCCCGCTGACCGTGGAGGGCGCCAGCGTCCTCCATCAGATGATGCGCTTCCGCTGGGGCGCCTGGCGTGCGCTCGACCCCAGCGCCCGTACTGCGATTCTGGCCGAGGCGGCCGCAACGCTCGCCGCCTGGGAGAAGCCAGACAATGGCCGGCAGAGCGCGGTTTATTCCGTCCTGGGACACAAAGGCGATCTGTTGTTCGTCCACTTCCGGCGCAGTTTCGAGGAACTGAACCAGGCCCAGACGCGTCTCGCGCAGACCTCGCTCAGCGACTACCTGGAGGCCACGACGTCTTATCTTTCGATTGTCGAACTGGGCCTCTATGAATCTTCCACCGACACTTACGCGGAGCTGGCGCGGCGAGACATCAAGCCCCACTCCGACGAATGGAAGCGCGAAATTGAAGGCGTGCTCGACCGCCATCGCAAAGCCATGGCCCCACGGCTCTGGCCCGAGATTCCATCCGCCCGCTATATCTGCTTCTACCCCATGGACCGCCGCCGCGGCGAGGCGAAAAACTGGTACCAGGAGCCGATGGCCGACCGGCAGCGGATGATGAAGGAACACGGGCTGATTGGCCGAAGGTACGCCGGAGAGGTTCGGCAGATCATCACCGGCTCGATTGGCTTCGACGATTGGGAGTGGGGCGTGGATCTGTTCGCCGACGAGCCCCTGGTTTTCAAAAAGCTGATCTACGAAATGCGCTTCGACGAGGTGAGCGCGGTATACGCCCTCTTCGGCGCTTTTTATGTGGGCCTGCGCGTCGCGGTGGACGGGCTGGCGGACCTGCTGCGAATTTGAAATCTCCTCGCGGGCGACGACGCGCGCTAATCTGGAGGCATGATCGCGGCGGGACGGCGCAAATCGATCGCGTTTTATATCGCGTTCGGCACCGGGCTGATCCTCGTCATCCTGGTTCTGTATTTCGGCTGGGTGCAGCTCAACTGGCGCCACGGCGCGCTGCTGGTACTCGGCATCCTGCTGCTCCTCATCATCATCAGCGGCGTGATTCTCAACACCATCTCGCTGGTGCGCGAAATCCATCGCAACGAGCAAAAGGATGCCTTCATCAACGCCGTGACCCACGAGCTCAAGACGCCCGTCGCATCGATCCGCCTGTACCTGGAGACTTTGCAGACCCGGGCAGTGGACGAGGAGAAGCGCCAGGAATTCTACCGCATCATGCTGGACGACAGCGAGCGCCTGCTGGCCACCATCGAGCAGGTGCTGCGCACCGGAAGGATGGGAGCCGCGGGACGCGGACTCAACCTGGTCCGCATCGATCTCGGCTCGCTGGTGGAGGAATGCGTGGTGCGGGCACGAGCGCTGCACCGCGTCCCGCCGGGATCTATCACCTTTCAGCCGGGAGCCTCCGCCAGTATCCTTGCGGACCTGGAGGAGGTGCGCGCGGCGGTAGCCAACCTGATCGATAACGCCGTCAAATATTCCGGCAAAGACGTGAACGTGCGCGTGGAGACGGAGCAGTTGAACGGCTACGTGATCATGCGTGTGAAGGACGCCGGAGTGGGTATTCCGAAGACCGAATTAAAACGGGTTTTCAAGCGGTTTCACCGCGTGCCCGGTCCGCTGGCTTCGCGCGTGAAAGGCACGGGGCTAGGTCTGTTCATCGTCCGCTCGGTGGCCAAGCGGCACGGAGGCCGCGCCTGGGCGGAGAGCGAGGGAGCTGGACGCGGAAGCACGTTCTTTCTGCAATTGCCGGTGGCAAAATGACGCAAATTCTGGTGGTGGAAGACGAACTGCACCTCGCCGAAGGTCTGCTCTTCAATCTGGAGGCGGAAGGGTATCAGGTCCGGGTGGTGGAGACCGGCGAAGCAGCGCTGGATATCCTGGGCGAACCGGAAGCCGTGGTCGACGTGGTGGTGCTCGACGTGATGCTTCCCGGCAAGGATGGGTTTGCGGTGATGAGCGAACTTCGCCAGGCAGGACAGTTCGTGCCGACCCTCATGCTCACCGCGCGCGGCCACCCCGAAGACATTCTTCGGGGATTCGCCGCCGGGGCCGACGATTACCTGACCAAACCCTTCGAACTGGCGATTTTGCTGGCCCGTTTGCGCGGACTGTTGCGTCGCCGCGACTGGCTGCGGGCATCGGTGAGTCAACCAGTCGCCAAGCCGGATCCCAGCGACACGTTCACGTTCGGCGACAAGTCGGTGCACTTCGACTTGCTGGAACTCCACGTGCGCGACAAGGTGTTCCCGCTAACGTTGATGGAGGCCAACTTGCTGCGGTATCTGATCGACCACGAGGGCCGCCCGGTTTCGCGCAAGGCCATGCTGGAAGAAGTGTGGGGCCTGCACGAGGATACCGACACCCGCGCCATCGACAACTTTATCGTGCGCCTGCGGCGCTATATCGAGGACGATCCTGCTCATCCGCGGCATTTGATGACAGTGCGCGGGGTGGGGTATCGGTTTTTCGCGGCGCCGGGCAAATAGCGCCGGCCGATTCAGGTTTCGGCTCGCCGGTCCGATGAGTAGAATAGAAAAGAGCGGACTCTACATTGCCGGCCAGTGTCACCTCCATCAACGCGCGGCGGCAGGGCACCTATGTGCTTCTCGAAGCTCATCTGCCCGGACAACCGGCACGCAACATTGGTGTGTACCTGCTGGACACGGCGACCGGCCGTCTCTGGCTGCGTATGCGTCCCGACTATGAGGGCCTGGCCGAACCCGGCGATACCGAAGTTCTGGAGGCGCTCGAAAAGGACATTCTGGCTCGGTCGGCCGAACAAGGCGCCGAAGCGTTTCTGGTATTTCTGGAAGATTCGCTATCGAACGTGGTGCGGGTCAGCGAGCGCCAAACTGTCGAGGTCGATGCCTTTTCCCGCGTTGCCGACGCCTTGTTCGACCGGTACGTGGAGAAAATCGCGGTGGAACCCTTCCGCACGCACGTGCCTCTCTACAGCCTCCGCGCGGCAGCCGGCGGATTGGGCGAAGAGATGGAATCGGCGGCGGAAGATTGGATCCGCCCGTGCGAAGGGATGCGGCTCGATGCGGGTGTTTTCGCGGCCCATGTGGTGGGAAAGTCAATGGAGCCGCGAATTCCGGATGGCAGCATCAATCTTTTCCGCTTCCATCCGGTTGGTTCCCGCCAGAACAAGATTCTGCTCATCGAGCGCCTCGGCATCACGGACGAAAGTGCCCGCTACACCGTAAAGAAGTACACCAGCACGAAGGTTCCGACCGGCGAAGACCAGTGGGAGCACGATCGGATTCGCCTGGAGCCATTGAACCCCGAATTCGAGGCGTGGGACGTAGGGCCGCAGGATTTCGCCGTGGTTGCGGAGTGGCTGCGGGTCCTCGAGTGAAGCTGCTGGTCGATTGGTACCGCCGCGGCCATCGCGATCTGCCCTGGCGGCGCACCGCCGATCCCTACAGCATCTGGGTCTCCGAGATCATGCTGCAGCAGACCCGCGCGCAGGCCGTGATCCCATACTATCAGCGCTTTCTCGACCGGTTCCCCACGGTCGAAGCGCTGGCCGCCGCATCCGAAGACCAGGTGCTGGCGCTGTGGGCCGGCCTGGGCTACTATTCGCGCGCGCGCAATCTCCGTCGCGCCGCTGAGAAAGTGGTCGCTGGCGGCGTGTTCCCGCGCGGGTACGCGCAGATTCGCGATCTGCCCGGAATCGGCGACTACACCGCGGCCGCCATTGCCAGCATTGCGTTCGGATTGCCGCACGCCGTGGTGGATGGCAATGTCCTGCGGGTGGTCTCCCGCATGGAAAACGACGCCGCCGATATTGCCGCGGCGCGCACGCGTGGGCGCTTCCGCGCCATCGTCCAGGGCTGGATGGGCCGCTCCCATCCGGGTATTTTCAATCAGGCCCTGATGGAATTGGGCGCTACGGTCTGCCTGCCGGCGAATCCGCTGTGCCGCCAATGCCCGCTCGCCCGCCCGTGCCGCGCGCTCCAGGCGGGCACAGTTGGGCAGTTGCCGGTAAAACTGCGGAAAACCGAACCGGTCGCGATCGCGGCGGAACTGCTGCTGGTGCAGCGCGACGGCCGCGTGCTCCTGCGCCGCAAAGAAGCCGGAGCGCGCCGCATGGCCGGATTCTGGGAATTGCCTTCCCCCGAGGAACTCCCCGCCGCGCGCAAGGGCAAGACCCGGGGCGCATTCCTTCACACCATCACGCATCACCACTACACATTCACGGTGCGGTCAGCCACAGCGCGGACGACCGGTAAAAATTTCCGGTGGTTCGCCGCGGCTGAGCTCGCGGAAATCCCCTTGAGCACGACGGCACGGAAGGCGCTGAAACTGGCGGAGTTTTTCTGAGGCCAAGGAAAGGTTCCCGTGGAGGCGCAGAGGAAAGGTAATTCGTGTGCTTCTCCCGGTACTCCGCGACGCCGCGTAAAAGCGATCTTAGTATTTCCCATGGCGTCTTTTGCCGGAAATTCTTTACCCCGCGCTACCATATTTCTTGGAGCAATTTGCACTCGAGTTCGACCTGTTCCCGGAGCGGCGCGTTTTCAGCGTCAGTGAACTGAACGCCGCCATCCGCGGACTGCTTGACCAGGAATTCGGCGATATCTCGGTTTCGGGCGAGATTTCGGGGCTTAAACTGGCGGCCAGTGGCCACTACTATTTCACCCTGAAGGAACGCGAGTCCGCCATCAAATGTGTGGCCTTCCGATCGGCCCATCGCTACTGGAAATTCCGCCCGCAGGATGGTCTCGCGGTCGTGGCCCGCGGCCGAATCGATGTCTACGAAGCGCGCGGCGAATACCAGTTGCTGGTGGAAGTCCTCGAACCGCAGGGGCTCGGAGCGTTGCAACTGGCGTTCGAGCAGCTCAAGAAAAAGCTGGCGGCTGAAGGCCTCTTCGCGCCTGAACGCAAGCGCCCGCTGCCGCGATTTCCGCAACGCATCGGCATTGTCACTTCGCTGCGCGGCGCCGCCGTCGCTGACATGGTGCAGATTCTCTCGCGCCGCTTCCCGGGAATCCACATCCGAATCTTCCCTGCGCAGGTGCAGGGAGAGGGCTCGGTGGAAGAGGTCTGCCGCGCGATTCAGTGGTTCAGCCGTTCCGGCTGGCCAGACCTTCTCATCGTGGGACGCGGCGGAGGGTCGCTCGAAGATCTCTGGACGTTCAACGAGGAAGCCGTCGCGCGCGCCATCGCCGCCTCCGCCATGCCGGTTATTTCGGCCGTCGGCCATGAGACGGACGTCACCATCGCCGATTTCGTGGCCGACCTGCGTGCGCCCACGCCCTCGGCTGCGGCCGAAATGGCCATCTGCACGCGCGACGAGGTGCTGGAGCGGATCACAGGCTGCCGGTCGAAAGCCGTGCAGGCGATGCGCTACCGGCTCGCCATGCTGGAGCGCCGTCTGCGCAGCCAGGGCACCGACCGCGCGCTGGGAGTCCTACACCGCCGCGTCGGCCGCGGCCTGCAGCGCATCGATGAACAGGAGTACCGCTTGCGCGAGCGAGTACGCCTGACGATCGATTCGCGTGAGCGCGCCCGCCGCGCGCTCGACGAGCGTCTGCGCCGCTTCGACGTGCGCCCGCGGCTGGCTTCCGCCGCGCGCCGTCTGGAATCCGCCGACGCGCGCGCCATCCACACTATGCGACTCGGCATTGTCCGGCGGCGCAGCCGGCTGGAGCAACTTTCCGCCAAGCTCTCGCAACTGAGCCCATTGCGCATTCTGGAGCGCGGGTACGCCATCGTCTCAAATCCATCCGGCATCCTTAAAGACTCCGGCTCCGCCCCGTCCGGCTCGAGCATTCACGTGCGCCTGGCACGCGGCGCGCTCGACGCGCGAGTGGAGTAGTGATAGCATCCGAATCATGGTGCGATTTTCATGCTTGGCGTTTGGACTGGGGATGGTTGCCACCGTCGCAAGCGCGCAGGGCCAGCCATCCAAGACGTTCGACATGTATGTCATCGATACTGAAGGCGGCCACGCCGTACTGTATGTGTCACCCGCGGGCGAGTCACTCCTGGAAGACACGGGCAACCCCGGAACGCGCGACCCGGACCGCATCATGGACGCCATCCATGCCGCCGGCGTGACCCAGATCGACCACCTGATTCTCACGCATTACCACATCGACCACGTGGGAGGCCTTACGGAGCTGGCGAAGCGCATCCCGATCAAGCACTTCATCGATCACGGTGCCACCGTGGAAGCACGCGAGCAGGTACCCGGCTTTCAGAAGAGCTACGCCGCGTTGTATGGCGCCGCCAAACATACCGTCGTTAAGCCCGGCGACAAGATTCCGTTCGCGGGTGTCGACGTCACGGTGGTCACTTCGGCCGGACAGGTGATCCAGACGCCGCTACGCGGCGGCGGTAAGCCCAATCCCGCCTGCGCGGAGTTCAAACCGCGCGACGAATCGCACGTCGATCCGGAAAACCCGCAATCGGTGGGCGTTGTCTACACCTTCGGGAAATTCCGCACCATTAACCTCGGCGACTTCACCTGGAATGCCGAAGAGAAGCTGATGTGCCCGGTGAACCCGATCGGCAAGGTGGACGTGTACCTCACCTCGCACCACGGCATCGATCAATCGGGTTCTCCGGCGCTGGTACACGGGCTTGAACCCGAGGTCGCCATCATGCACAACTCTACGCGCAAGGGCGGCGCGGTGCAGACCATGCAGACGTTGTACACATCGCCCGGGCTCGAAAATATCTGGCAGCTTCATTGGGCGTATGCCGCGGGGCTCGAATGGAATACGCCCGGGGTATTCATCGCCAATATCGAAGAGCCGGAAGTGGTGGCGAGCGTGCTGGCCAAGACGCCACTGGGGGGGCGCGGCGGCCATACCGGTCCGGCATTTTGGATCAAGGTGTCGGCGCGAGCCGACGGGTCGTTCACCGTCACCAACACACGGAACAATTTCAGTAAGGCGTACCGCGGCAACTGAGGGCGGCGCCTCAAGAACCTCGCTGTCCCCGGAAGCCGCCGCGGTCCGTAGAGCCGTGAAGCCAGACCGAACTAAGGCGTCGACCGATCGGCCGTATGTCCAGTGAAGCGATGGCGGCGGCAGCGCGATGAGCGCCCTTCAAGAAAATCACCGTGCCAACGCCAGGCGAAAATCCGCCGTCATAACCACGCCCAGAGTTACCGGCACAACCGCCCGTTTAATTCGAATGGAAGGTGCCCGCGGCGGAGGCGCGAATGGAATGCCGCTGGTGGCGGAAGTGGAACTCGAATCCACACCCTCGTTGCCGAGGAGCGGCTTTTAAGGCCGCTGCGTCTACCGATTTCGCCATTCCGCCACGCCTGCCCATTTTAGCAGGGCATTCTTTTCTTCTTGAAGAAAGCGCGCAGCAGTTCCACGCATTCGAGTCCGAGAACCCCTTCCACGATCTCCACGCGGTGATTCAGCAGGTCGGAATCGGCCAGCCGGAACTTGCTGCGTACCGCGCCGAACCGAAGGTCGCGTGTCCCGAACACCAGCCGCGCGACACGCGCGGCCACCAGGGCGCCGGCGCACATCGCGCAGGGCTCGAGCGTGCAGTAGAGGGTGACGCTTTCCAGCCGGTAATTACCGGCTTTTTCCGCCGCCTGGCGAAGGGCGAGAATCTCGGCGTGGGCTGTCGGATCGTGGCGCGAAACCGGCGCATTGTAGGCGGCGGCGACGATCGCGCCGTTTTCGACCGCTACGGCACCCACCGGCACCTCATCCGCGGCGAGGCCCAAGCGGCCCATCCGCAGCGCTTCGCGCATGAATTCCTCGTGGCGATCCACTAGCTTATAATACGGAAACTATGGCAGAACTGGAGATCCACCATGAAGGGAACGAGAACGAGCCGCTCGGAAAAACCATTGGCATATTAGCCGCCGTGCTAGCTGTATTGCTGGCCATCGTCACCATAGCGTCACACCGCACCCATACCGCAGCCATCATGCACAAATCGACGGCCAACGACGAATGGGCTTACTACCAGGCGAACAGCATCAAACTGCACAACGTGGAAATGGGGGAAGACCTGCTCTCGGTTTTGGGCGCCAAAAGCGACGCTGCGGACCGACTCCGCTCCCGCTACGAAGATCAGAAGAAAAAATATTCGTCGCAGCGGGACGAGCAGCAGGCGAAGGCGCAGCAGTCCGACGACAGCGCCGAGCGGGACGAGGACCGGGCGCTGCGCTACGATTTCGGCGAGGGACTGCTCGAAATCGGGCTGGTGCTGACGTCGCTTTACTTCATTTCGCGCAAGAAGATGTTTCCCGTCATGGGAGTCCTCGCGGGACTGGCCGGAGTAGGGATTGCGATGACTGGACTGGTGGTTTGAGCTGATCGCTCTAATGCCGGAAGTGCCGCACGCCGGTGAAAACGATCGCGGCGCCCAGACGGTCCGCCGCGGCGATCACATCGGAGTCGCGCACCGATCCGCCGGGCTCGATGAAGGCCGTCGCGCCGTTTTTCGCCGCTTCCTCCAGGCCATCCGGAAAGGGGAAAAAGGCGTCAGAGGCGACCGCCGTGCCGGCGAGCGGCAGAATGGCTTTCATGGCGCCGAAACGCGCCGAATCCACGCGGCTCATTTGGCCGGCCCCCACTCCCACCACCTGCCCGGGGCGGGCGTAAACGATGGCGTTCGATTTCACGTGCTTCGCCACCTTCCAGCCGAATTCCATGGCCCGCCATTCGTCCTCCGTGGGCTGCCGCTGCGATTTCACGACGGCCTGGGCGCGGTGGAACGTGGCGCGGTCGGCCGTCTGCGCGAGGTAACCGCCGGAGATGGACCTGACCACCAGCGGGTCGCCAGCCGAGTGCACGCGCATCAGGCGGAGATTCCTGCGCGCCTTGAGGATGGCGAGCGCTTCGGCCGAGTAATCCGGCGCCGCGATGGCTTCCACGAAGAGTTGGGCGATTTCGCGCGCGGTCTCCTCGTCAACCGTGCGATTGATGCCGATGACGCTGCCATACGCCGATACGGGGTCGCATTCCAGTGCCTTGCGGTAAGCTTCGGCGAGGGATTCCTGCTCGGCGCACCCGCAAGGGTTGGTGTGCTTGATGATGGCGACCGCGGGGGAGTTGAACTCCAGCGCTAAATCGTAGGCGGCGTCGAGATCCACCAGGTTGTTATAAGACAGTTCCCGGCCGTGCATTTGCTCCGCACCGGCGATGCCCGATCCGCGCCGCCCGTAGAGCGCCGCCTGCTGGTGCGGGTTCTCGCCGTAGCGCAGGTCCATCAGTTTGGGCGCACGCATCGCGAGATCGGGTGGCAGGGGGCCAGGGGCATCGACTTGTTCCAGGCGCGCGCTGATGGCGGCGTCGTAATCGGCGGTGGTGCGGAAGGCTTTCTTGGCGAGCCGCCAGTGCGTTTCGGCGGAGAGCGATCCGTCATTCGCGCGCAGTTCAGCGAGGATCGGTTCGTAATCCGCGGGCGATACCACCACCGCGACATCGTGATAGTTCTTTGCCGCCGAGCGGATCATCGCCGGACCGCCAATGTCGATATTCTCGATGAGGTCTTCCATGCGGGCACCGGCATTCGCCGCGGCCGCTTCGAAACGGTAGAGATTAATCACCACCATATCGATGGGCGTGATGTCATGTTCCGCGATGGCGCGGATATGCCCGGCATTTTCGCGAATGGCCAGAATGCCGCCGTGGATTTTGGGGTGCAGCGTCTTCACCCGGCCGTCGAGCATTTCGGGGAAGCCGGTAACGTCGGAGACGTCCCGAACCAGGATTCCGGCATCGCGAATCAGGCGCGCGGTACCGCCGGTAGAGATGAGCTCGGCGCCGGAACCGGCCAGGGCGCGGGCGAAATCGATTATTCCTGTTTTATCGGTGACACTGAGCAGAACGCGGCGAATTTGGGGCATCTAAAACGACGATACCAAAACCACTCCTCAGGCCGCGCACTCGCCGCGGCCGAGTTCGAGCGAGAAGGCCTCGTTGTCGCCCCAATCCTGGTACAACTCGGGGAAGAGTTCGGCCGGCTTGGCGAGATCGGCCGTGAGAGCGCGGAATGTTTCCACTTTGTAGCGCAGGACGTACTGACGGAAACTCTCGCCCGGTCGCCGGTTGACGACAAAGTGGTCGAGGACGCGCCTCACCGCCTCGGGAGCGAGCCGCGCGGGAATCGATTGAATGGCAAGGCCGAAGCGCATGATGCCATCTTCGTCATAGCCGCCGCCGAGGAGCATCTGGTAGTACGGGACCTCGCGTCCCTCGATCTTTCGGGCATTGCCGTAAAATCCGAAATCGCCGATCCAGTGATGGCCACAGGAATTCGGGCAGCCGCTGGCCTTGATGGTGAGCTGTCGCACCTGCGGATCGTCGTAGCGTCGCGCGGTTTCGGCGAGCACAGCGCCCAGGTTCATCGTTTTGGTGAGTCCCAGATTGCAGGTGTAAGCGCCAGGGCAGGTTACTACATCTTCAATTTCGCGCGCCCCCGATTCGCCCAGGCCCGCGGCATCGAGCGCGCCGTGCACGCGATCGAGCCGCTCCAGCGGAATGAATGCCAGCAGCAGATTCTGCTCGATGGTCACGCGCACCAGTCCGTCGCCGGCAGTCGTGGCGATATGGGCGAGGGCGCGGAGTTGATCGCTCGTGAGATTCCCCTGCTCAACTTTCACGGTGACTGCGGCATAGCCCGCCTGCCGCTGCAGCCGGACGTTGGTACGGCGCCAGGTGTCGTCCTGCGGGCCGTTGACTACCGGCAGCAGCGCGCCCGTGCCTAGCGGTTGCGGGTGCGACTCGTATCCGCCGAATCCCTCGGGCACGATTTCAGGCCAGGCGAGTCCACCGTTCGCCATGATGTTGGCGAATTCGGCCTCGATTTGATCGCGTAGCCACCCGAAGCCGCGATCGCGGACCAGGAATTTCATGCGCGCCATATTCTTATTGCGTCGATTGCCGTAGCGGTTGAAGACGCGGATGACCGCCTCGCACTGGTTGAGCAGACGCTCCTCGGGGACGAACTCATGGAGCAGGTTGGCTTCCATGGGCAACGGACCCAGGCCGCCGCCGACGATCATGCGGAATCCCCTGCGCCCGTCGCGAACGGCGGCGCGCAGGCCGATGTCGTTGATCGCTCCCTGGATGCAATCGTCGCCTGAGCAGCCATCGAAAGCGATTTTGAATTTGCGCGGAAGATCGCTGGTGAGGTCCTTGCGGAGAAAGGCGTAAGCCAGACGCTGGGCGTACGGCCGGACATCGAAAATCTCATCGTGCACGAGGCCCGCCCAAGGGCAGACGGTGACGTTGCGGACGGTGTTGTAGCAGGCTTCGCGGTTGGTCAGGCCAACATCGGCCAGGAGGTGCATCAGGTCGGGCACCCGCGCCAGAGGCACAAAGTGGTACTGAAGATTCTGGCGCGTGGTGAGATGGCCCCGACCCCCTCCGAATTCGTCCGCGATACGGCCGAGTTGCTCGACTTGCACGGACGTCAGCAATCCGCCGGGAATCTTGCAGCGGACCATCTGAACGCCGGTTTGCCGTTGCCCGTAAATGCCATGCTTGAGACGGAAAGGGCGGAACTGGTCCTCAGTGATTTCACCAGCCAGATAGGCCCGGGAGCGCGAACGGAAGGTCTCGATTTCCTCGCGGACGACCCGATCATGTTCCATTTCAAGAGTTTGCCGGTTGGGGATGGCTTCGATAATCGCGCATTCCATACATATACCCCATGTATACTAGGGAATAAAGTCTACTACTCTATAGAGATTATCTAAATGCTCATAAGGATGCAAGCCGGGCTGCCGCAGGTCGAAGGATTTACAATGGGGTGGCTGCCAAATGCCCGCATCCAAGCGCAAGGTATTCAATCGCTCGTTCTGGCAATCTCTCATCGCGGTGCTGGTGGGTAACGCGATTTATTACGGGATCTATAAATACCTGCCGCCGCGCGGGCAGCATCAGCTTTACCGCATCGATTGGGGACTGGCTGTGGATTTCTGGATCTGCGTGATCTGCTATTTTTTGATTCGCATGATTCCGTGACCGCCGCTCAGTAGTGCAGCACGAACCCCAGCATGGGAAGGAAATGATTGCGGCCGTTCACTCCGCCGAGCTTCCGGCCGGTGATGTAATCGCGGGCGTCCACGCGGATGCTGAAGCGTTTGGCGATGCGGAAGTCCACACCGCCGCCGGCGCTGAAGACCCCGTGGTATGCGCTTTCGGTTTTCAATTGAGGAGGAGCGTATGGTGTCAGCGCGTAGTTGTGAAAGTCTCCTCCGCCTCCTCCCGCGGCACCGAATACTGTAATGCGCGGTGCCAGAGGTATCATCAAACGGGCCGATGGCGTCCATAGGATCGAGTTCGCGTTCGCCTGGCCTGGCGTGGCACTCGTTCCCCCCGGGGAGGCAAAGACGAGGCTGAACGGCTCGACCCACAGAGTTGCCGCGGATTTGCGCGCCACTGGAAAGGCAAATCCAAAGACGTTGGAGAATCCAGTGGACCCGGTGATCGCCACGCTGCCGCCGCCCAGCGTCTCGTTGCTCCCGAATGCCGGACCTGCCATAACGTAGTTTTCCCCCCCGGCTTGGCCCCTGGCAGCCACCGGCAGGAAGGCGAGGAAGAGGATTGGGAGCACCGGCCGTTTCGTCATGGTGGCCTCGTCAATGCAGAACGAATCCGAACATGGCCAGCGGATGATTCCGGCCGGGGACGCCGACGAGGTTACGGCCGATGACGTAATCGACCAGATCCGCGCGCAGGCTGAACCATTTCGATAACCGGAAATCGACCCCTCCGCCGAAGTCCAACACGCCGTGATCGATGCTGTTGGTAGTCAAGTTGGGGGTTGTCGATTGAATGGCGGGGTAATCGAAGAACCCTCCTCCGCCGCCCGCCATACCGAAGACCGAGACGCGCGACGAGACTGGCATCATAATCCGGGCTCCCGGAGTGAACATCATGGAACCGAGATTAATGGAACCGGGGACCGTCGCCGTTTCGTGAGAAGGCACGAAGAACGTCAACGGGAGGTCTAACCAGAGGCTGGCGCCTGCGATTCGCTTGAACTGAATGCCCGATCCCCAAGTCCAAGCGAACCCCGTGGAGCCGTACAAGGTGACGCCGCTGGTTCCGATGGTCTGGGTTTGTGTGAAACAAGGGCCGGCCAAAAAGAATCCGTCCCAACCCTGGATAAACTGCGCCTGCGCCAAAGGTGGCAGAAGCATCGGCAGAAGCAGGATTCCCTTCGTGTATCGCACTACCGGAATGATAGAGGGAGCGCGGGGGGAGATCCAACGAATTCCGCTGAGCGGCCGGATTGAGCGTTGAGCGGCGCGGGCCGCTCAAAACCCGTCCGCGCCAGTCAGAATCGTCATCCGCCGCTCGGCGGGAATTCATTGAGCGTACCGGAAAGGCTCCGTATACTGAAGGCGCTCGATCATGCGGTGGGTGGCATCATTCCTGGTTTTGCGGGTGTTGGCAGGCGAGCCATGCGGGGCCGCGGAACACAAATCCTGGAACCAGATTCAATATGTGGGTGGAACGGTGCCCATCAAAACGAGCCGCTACGACTTCAACACCACACTAAGTCTGACCGCGAACGACATTGTGGTAGAAATCGCACCCGCCACGGTATTTCAGAGCAAGAAAACGGTGCGTATCAAGGTGTCGCAGGTGTTGAGCCTGAGCGCCAACGATGCCGCCTGGCGGAAGGTCGGGGCGGTGAACGGAGCGCGCCTGCCAGCCAAACCCCCCACTCTTTTCGGTGTATTGTTAAATAACGATTTTCTGGGATTGATCTACGCTGGGGACGATGGCAGGAAAGGCGCCATGCTGTTTGACAGCGCCTTCGCGCCCGTCATCCTGCGCGTGCTGAGCAAGCTGACCGGCAAACCGATCGAGAACTCGCCATGATGGAATACTCGCTGCTCGATCTGGCATCGATGGTGGTATACGCTTTTGGCGCGCTCACCTTTTCGCTGCTCACGGTTTTCTACTGGCGCGAGCGGAGGCCGAAACGCTCGATATTCCACGTATTCACGCTGGTCTGTGCGGGTGCGTTTCTGAGCAACCTGCTTTTCCGTGTGCTTCCGCTGCATCTGCCGTTTCCGACGATGCTGACCGCCGCCATCATCGCCGGTATGATCCCCCCGCTGATTCTGCACGTGGTTTACGAGGCGGAAGGCATCGCATCTCCGGTCTGGCGATGGCCGCTGGCGGCGCTGTACGCGTGCTCGATGGCCGCCAGCGTGCTGCGCGAGATGCACATCGCAAGCGAATACTTGTATCGCGCGCCGGCGATTGCGCTAGGCGTCTCAACCGCGTCGGGTCTGCTGGCTCAGATCTTCTCACGCCGAACGAGGACGCCGCGCGAGAGCGCGCACCGCACCGCGCTCCGCGTCCTGCTGGCGCTTATGTTGGCTTGCGCCGCTGCCAGTCTTGCCGGGTTGGGCGCATTCCTGTTCGACGCGCCGGACTACCTTCTGCTGGCGTTTTTCGCCGTCAGCCTTTACTACCGAGAGCGCCTGGTCTTCTTCGATCTGCTGGTAAAGCGCTGCGTGTTTCTGGCCGTGGGGCTGGCGATTTTGGGCGTGGCATTCACCCTCCGCGAGCGCGCCGGGGCAAACCCGTGGATTCTTGCGTTGGGATTGCCTTTGTTCTGGCTGGCCGGCCCCTCGGTCTACGATTTGGTGGCGCGCGCCATTGATCGCGCGTGGCTTCGGCGGCCGTACTCGTCGGCCGAGGCTGAACGGCAGTTCATCCGCGAGATTCAGGCGGCTGTGACCGAAGACGATCTGCGGGCGCGCGCCGAAAGCAGTCTTCGCGCCATATTTCAAGCACCCGCGACGGTGTTCTGCGACGGCAATGCCGCCGCGGTCGCCGACGGGCTGGCCGCCGAATTCATTCAGCTCGGTCCCCGGCCGAATGGCATCCCCTTTCTTAGCGACGACCGTCGATTGCTGCAATCCCTCGCCAACGCACTGGCAGTGGTGCTTGAAAACGTCCGCTTCCGCGTGGAGCGCCGGCGGCAGGAGGAGCGCGAGCAGCAACTCCGCTGGCTTGCCAGCCGCGCCGAGTTGAAAGCTCTGCGCGCGCAAATCAATCCACATTTCCTGTTCAACTCGCTGAGCGTGATCGCGGGCCTGGTGCATTATCGGCCGGAGAAGGCGGACGAAGCGATCGAGGAACTGGCGCAGGTGTTCCGTTACACGCTGCGCAAGTCGGAACATGAATGGGCGCCGCTGGCAGAGGAGATCGATTTCGTATCCGCCTATCTCCGCATCGAGCAGGCGCGATTCGGCGACCGCCTGCAAGTGGCATTTGCGGTCGATCCAGCTACGGCCGGCCTGGCCATCCCGGCGATGAGCGTTCAGCCGCTTGTGGAAAATGCCATCAAACACGGCATCTCTGCGGTGGAGGGCCCCGGCACGGTAGGCTTGCGGGCGGCAATGGATGAAGGCCGTCTGCGACTCGAAGTATCGGATAGCGGACCCGGATTTCCCGCCGGCTTTTCGCTGGAAAAGAATGGAGAAGGCCACGGGCTGCGCAATGTGATGGAGCGGCTGCGCGGCTACTATGGCGATGCCGCCCGGTTATCCTGGGACAACGGCGATGGCGCCACGCGCGTAGTGCTGGAGTTGCCGGCCGGAGACAAGGCCCGTGATACGCATTTTAATCGTGGATGACGAAGTGCCCACGCGCATTCGCCTCCGGCAGATGCTGGCGGCTCACTCCGATGTGGAGGTGGTGGGCGAAGCCGGGAGCGGTACGCAGGCGATGGAGATGGCCGCGGCACTGCGTCCGGACGTGATCCTGTTGGACATCCAAATGCCCGGGTCGAGCGGCCTCGACGTGGCGGCGTGCCTGCCCAAGCCGCGCCCGCACGTGGTGTTCTGCACGGCCTACGACCAGTACGCCGTGGAGGCGTTCGATCTGCACGCGGTGGATTACCTGCTTAAACCCGTGGCGCGCGCGCGCCTGGCGCAGACCGTCGATCGCCTTCGCGGCATGGCGGCGGGCGCGCAGGACGTGGCGATCGACCAGGCAATCCGGCGCCACGCATCGGACGCGGCGCGGTTTCTCGTGCGCAGCGGCGCGCATTACCTGGTGGTGCCGGAAGCGAGGGTACTATATTTCGGGACGGAAGGAAGTTTGACACGGCTGGTGGCGGACAGCGGCCAGTATTGGATGGACCCATCGCTGAACGAGCTGGAAGAGAGGCTCGATCCAGACCGCTTTTTTCGGATCTCGAGGGCGTCTTTGATTAATTTGAATGCGGTGACAGAGGTCGTGCCGGTGACCGGCGGGTCGGGTGAGGTGGTAATGAAGAACGGCCACCGGCTGGACGTGAGCCGGCGGCGTTTTCGCGATCTCCTGGATGCGCTCGCCCCACGCTAAGGCGCCTCCCCTTGCCAAACGCCGAAATAAGTGCGGAAAGTACGGCGCCAAAGTCGCGCCCTCTGCCGGCCCGGAGCAGCTCTAGCCCGTCTAATCATTGATCCGCCGTCCGCCGATAGAAGTAATGGATGGCGGCGGAAGAGATCGTCGAACAGGAGCTGATACTTAATCGCTTCCGGAAACTGATGGCCGAAGTGATGCGCGGCGTTCTGGCGCGTAACTCCTTTCAACGGTGGGAAATCGAAATCCTCATGGACATGGAAACCTGCCACATCGATCGCCGCCGCCGGCTCGAAATCCTGCGGCAATACGAGCGCGCGGTCGAGCGCCAGATGAATTCAACGCTAGGGCCGCCGATGAAGCTCTCCGAATTCCTCGCTCTGCGGGCGCGCCGGCGCGCCGCACGCTAGTGCCACGAACTTTTCGATAGGCGAAAATGCGGGTAGTGGTGAGCCCTGGTTGGCGGTCCACCGCAGGCCGGGGCCGATGAGTAAATCTCCTCCAGGTCGATGAGGCAATGTACCGTCGCCGGGGTACGCCATCTCGCTGCGGCTCGCGGCCATCGGGCCGTATGGCTTATTCTCCAACTGGTGGGGCAGCGTACCCGCGATATCGGCCTGCGCATGGCGCCGGGAGCTTGTTGGACGGCGGTTCTGACGGAGATTTTGCACGACGGGCTGAAGTCGGTGGGAGCCGGGCTCGTTGTGGGAATCTCCGGAGTAGTAGTTCCGACGCGTGTTGTCGAGAGCCTGCTCTTCGGCGTCAAACCGGGTGATGTCGCCACTTACGGCGCAGTGGCCAACGTCCTTGCGCTCACCGGCGCCGCGGCTTGCGCCGTACCGGCGCTCCGCGCCACGCGCAAGATCCTGCGGTCGTGTAAAGAAACGAGTAGCTAATCGTGCCGCAGGGCAACCATCGGATCGACCCGCATGGCTCGCCGTGCCGGAATCATCGCCGACGCCACCACGATCCCGACCAGCAGCGCCGCTGCCGCGGTAACAACTTGGGGGTCCATAGCTCCGACGCCGAACAGGAACCTCGCCAACACGCGCGATGCCGCCGCCGTGCCTGCCATACCAATCGCCGCACCTGTCACCGCAAGCACCGCCGTTTCACGGGCCACCAGTGCCAGAATCGATCGTGGCGCAGCACCCACGGCCATGCGGATTCCGATTTCTCTGGTCCTTCGGTCTACCGCGTAGGACGTGAGGCCAAAGATTCCTACCGCCGCCAGCACAATCGCCAGCGCCGCGAACAGCACCACTAGCAGAGTATTCAGCCGCCGCGCCGCTTCCGTTCTCCAGACGACCTGCTCCATGGTCGAGACATCCGCCACCGGTTGGCCGGAGTCGATGTCGGCCACCGCACGACGCAGAGCGGCTGCAAGGGACGCGGGATCGCCGGCGGTCCGCGCCACCAGTACCATCAGGTGGGCGATGGAGTAGCCCTGCTCGGCGATCGGAAGCTGCTCGTTGAGTGCGTAGACCGTGCCGCCTCTCGATCCCTGCTCCGGCGAATACTGGCGGACTTCGCTCACGACCCCCGCGACAGTGAACCATGTGTCATGGAAGCGCATGCGGTTGCCGACCGCAGCGCCCCGCGGCCAAAACTGGCGCGCCAGCGATTCGCTGATCAGCGCCACGGGTGAGGAACCCGCGACGTCGCTCGACTCGAAATACCGGCCGCGCACCAAGCGGATACCCATGGCGCGCAAGTAATCGCGGCTGACGCTGGCATAATCGGCGAACGGTTTGCTGCGCGCCGTCTCGGGCCGTCCTTCAATTTCAAAATCCGTAGCTTGCATGATGGTCCCCATCGGCAGCGACGAAACCGTGCCAGCGTATTGCACCCCCGGCACGGCGCGAGCTTTTCGCAGCAGTTCGTCCCGGAACGCCGCAACGCGCGCCGCCCCCGAATATCGCGCTTTCGTTAACTGCAGCCGCACGGTGAGGACGTGCTCTTTGCGGAAGCCCAGATCTACGCTGGCCACGCGGCGGAAGCTTTCGAGCAGCAGTCCCGCGCCTGCCACCAGAACGAGGGCCAGAGCGATCTCGGAGATTACCAGCGCGCGCGCTCCAGACGCCAGACCTCGCGGCCGAACCGCCGGAAGCGCGCCGAACAGCAAGCCGGTAGCGAGCGAGATGCCCGATCCGAACAGCAGGACGGCGCTATTAATGCCGATTTCGTCCGCGCGCGGCATACCCGCCGGCAGGGTCGACTTCAGCGCCGGCAGCGCCCCATAAGCCAGCAGAACGCCTGCCACGCCGCCCGTCATCGCCAGGATCCCGCTCTCGGTCAGAACCTGCCGTACCAGGCGGAATCGTGTGGCTCCCAGTGCCCGCCGCACCGTCATTTCGCGCTCGCGCCCGCATGCCCGCGCCACCAACAGATTGGCGATATTGGCGCATGCGATCAGCAGAACGAAAGATGCCGCGCCCATGATCAGCAACAGAGCCGGCCGGAACTGTTCCAACGCTCGCCCCTCGTTGAGCCGGCTCACCTGCACACCCCAGCCGCCATCGTCGCTCGCATAAGCGCTTGCAAGGCGCGCCACGATCGTATCCATCTCCGCACGCGCCTCTGCAATCGAAGAGCCGTCTTTCAGGCGCGCGATGGTATAGAAAGAATGCGCGTCGCGCGCACGCTCCTGCTCGGGCGGCACGTTCAACGACATCCAGAGCGCGGGCCGGTAACTTGCCGACCCCATCGGCGGAAACGCAAATCC
>Ga0335073_10000207_pt1 | contig 72914 bp, 68 predicted proteins | sample Lox_Sample_22_FD_207093 | JGI IMG/M metagenome (GOLD analysis project Ga0335073, IMG submission 207093) | Soil microbial communities from Loxahatchee National Wildlife Refuge, Florida, United States - Lox_Sample_2.2 | ecosystem: Environmental > Terrestrial > Soil > Wetlands | place: USA... | reverse complement strand
TCGATAAGGCTGTGACCAGGACTACCGGCAAAAGATAGGTTTCTGGGTTGCTCTTGATCTTCTCGCATACTTCGAATCCAGTAAGTCGCGGCATCATGACGTCGAGGATGACTAAGTCGATGGGGGTCCGGGGCAACTGCTCGAGAGCGGAAGCGCCGTCGGGCACGGCGATGACGGTAAAGCCTTGTGGGGTGAGAAGCTCATCGAGTAACTCGCGGTTCGAGGCCTGATCATCCGCGACAAGGATCGTTCCAGCGACTGATTGATGGGACAACTGTTGCATACTTCAACACCCACAGTTCAGTCAGAGTCGCACAGAAGATTACTAGGGGCTAATTACGTAGGTCACTAAGCCAGAGCCTATAAGTCGAGATGGTCTGGTCTAGTGTTGTCCTTTCTAATCGAGCTCCTCTTGATTGTGAGGATCGATAGAGTCTTCGGTTCACTTCCGAGCTTATGGATCATCGCGAGCAATATCTTCCTGGCCTCCGCGCACGAATGTCCGGCTTGCCACCTGACCGGGATTTAGTCGTAAGCTATCGGTATGGCTTATAAGCTCTTGGCCGTTGCTATGGTTCTTTTGTCGACTGCACTGGCGGCCGCACAAAATGCAGTTCCTGCCGCGAGCCGTCCGCGAGCCGCCGATCTGGGTCTGAAGATCGGCGTCCTGCCGGCCGGACCGCTCGACGCAATCACAGATGTTGCCGGCGTCGAGGTTGGGCAAACAACCATTATTCGCGGCGACAACATTCGCACCGGGGTGACCGCTGTTCTGCCCCATTCCGGCAATCTCTATCGCGAGAAAGTGCCGGGCGCAGTCTTCGTGGGCAATGGCTTCGGAAAACTGGCAGGTTCCACGCAGATCAATGAGATGGGCGACATCGAACGCCCATCCTGCTCACTTCCACTACCAGCGTGTCTCGCGTCGCGGACGCGCTCATCAGTTACATGTTGGCGCTGCCCGGCAACGAAGACGTGCTGTCCATCAACCCGGTGGTCGGCGAAACCAACGATGGATACCTGAGCGACATTCGCGGCCGTCATATCACACCCGACGAGGTGTTCGCCGCCCTCAAGAGTGCGAAGGGCGGTCCCGTCGATGAGGGCGCCGTCGGCGCGGGTACCGGCACAATCGCCTTTGGCTGGAAGGGCGGCATCGGAACCTCGTCGCGCCGTCTGCCTGCCAATCTCGGCGGATACTCGGTGGGCGTCCTCGTGCAGACAAATTTTGGAGGCGTCCTCACGATCGCGGGCGCACCCGTCGGCCAGGAATTGGGCCAGTATTACCTGCGCAAGGAACTGCAGGCCCTCAATTCGCCCCTCAACAACGGCGCTCCAATCAAGGACAAGGCCGATGGATCGTGCATGATCGTCATCGCCACCGATGCCCCCCTGGATGCGCGGAATTTGGAGCGGCTCGCTGCCAGGGCATGGTTGGGCCTGGCACGTACTGGGAGTTCTGCATCAAACGGCAGCGGAGACTACGCGATTGCATTTTCGACGGCGCTGCAGGCAAGGATCCACGCCACCGACAAGGCCCTGACTCGGAACGTCGAGGTTCTGACCAACGACGCGATGTCGCCGCTGTTTGAGGCCGTGATCGAAGCCACGGAGGAAGCCGTCTACAACTCGATGTTCAAGGCAACGACCATGACCGGCAACGGTCATACGATTGAGGCATTGCCCATCGAAAGGACCGTCGAAATCCTGAAAGAACACCGGTTGATCCAGTAGGAATCGCTCTCTGTGAGCTGTACTTCGTTTCCCGGGGGGCAAAAGCACCTTACTCCTCAAACATTGGCACCTGCCGCTGGTCCTTTGCCCCGCGCCGCTGACGCCGCGTTGCTCCAATGACCGCCAGCACCGTCAATGACTCCAGCGCCATGCGCGGAACAAATATTCGCTGCGTGTTCGATCTTTGGTCGGGCGGGCTGATCAGAAATCCTTCGGGCATCGTTTGCGTCAAATCCGCCGGCATCAAGCCTTCCAGGATTTCGTTGTCCTTGAACCGCAGTCGCACCCAGAGCCCTTCCGATCGCGGCCGCGAGGTAAAGGTCTTCCTCGTCAGCGACTCCGAATCCCCGAATTCCCGTACGAAATAGACTCCCTTGATCTCGCGCAGGTCGATCGAAATCACCGTCCCGGAAGTATTCAGCACATCCAGTTTGCCCTCATGCACGAACTGGGCCGGGGCCACATAGCCGGAGACCGAATCCCGGTCCATCTTCCGAACGATCACTTTCTTATGCGTCGATGGCATGAAGGGCAGGCCAGAGGAGCCGATGGCGTGGTCAACAAAATTGGCCACTGACCATGAGTCTCTGATTACTCGCCTCCGATTCTCGCACTTTTCCGGGCGAAACTCCCGGAATACACCTTGGCAGTAGCCAAAATGTAAACGTTGTGTTATTTTCTTTAGCTTGCCGCAAAGTTTTCGCTCAGCCTAAGTACTTTGGATTAAGTCACTTGCGCCAAGGTGGCTGAGGCCTTGAATTGTTTGGTGGCTTAACCTGTGGAAATCTTGTGGAAATCGAGTTCGTTCAGCCGGCTCGGTGTTGGGTCTCAGTTGCGCCAGTTTCTTAGCGTAATGTCGGCTGAAGGCCGCTTGAAAGCGAATGGCTGATTACATTTACACAATGGAACTCCGGTTGATGCCGGATCAGCTCAAGGGCGTCGGCCTGATTCAAGACGTCACCCGCGCCGCAGCCATGAATCTGTATCTCACTGGCGGCGCGATCCGCGACATCATCAGTGGCTTTACCATTCGCGACCTCGATTTCACCGTCCAGGGCAATCCCCTCAAGCTTCAGAAGGATCTGGAAAAGGCCGGCGCCCGTATTACCGCTGTCGACGAAGACGCGCGCACCATCTTCATCTCGCTACCCGGCAATGCCCGCGCCGAGATCAGCATGGCGCGCACCGAGCGCTTCGAGAAGACGGGAAAGCCGCCGATCGTCACCCCAGCCACGATCCACGAGGATCTTCGACGCCGCGATTTCACCATCAACGCAATGGCGCTCTCGCTCAATGAAGGCTCGCGCGGCCTCCTGCTCGACCCCTTTAACGGTGTTGCCGACATTGAAGCGAAGCTGATCCGCATTCTGCATAATTATTCATTTCTCGAGGATCCCTCGCGTCTCATTCGCGCGACCCGCTTCGCCGCGCGGTTCCACTGGCCGCTCGAGGAGCGCACGCAGGCCCGTTACGATGCCGCCAAGGAAGGCAAGTACATCGACCACATCCTGCGCAGCTCGATCGGCCACGAAATTGCCGCGCTGGCGCACGAAGACGATCCTCTCAACGTAGTCAAAATGCTCGAAAAAGAAGGCTGGCTCGAGGTCTTGCACGATCACTGGACGACCGCGAAGGTCGACGCCAACGGCCTCGCCTCGCTGATGAAAACGCGCCAGCTCATGGTCGATCTCGGCTACACGCCAGACGCCGGCCCCGCTGTCATGCACTTCCTCACCGCACGCCTTTCGGACAAAGACATCTCCGATCTGCAGCGCATGATCCCGCGCAAAGACCTGGTCGAAGCGTGGCGCGACATCGAAGATCATGCCAAGGAACTGGCCAAGCGCCTGATGGGCAAGGAAGCGGCCACTCCTTCGCGTACCTGGAATCTGCTTTCATCGGCACGTCCGGAGATGGTTTTGTTTCTCGCCGTCACTGCCAAGCAGCAGTCGGTGGAGCAGAAGATCAAGAATTATCTGACCAAGTGGCGGCAAGTGCAGCAGAGGGTTCCGTTGCCGGAAATGACCGAATTGCTGATCACACCGCAACTGCCGGAATATCCGAAGATCGCGCGCGAAGTCTTCATGCTCCTGCTCGACGGCAAGCTGCGTTCGCGAACCGAGACGCTGAAGTTCCTGAAGCCGTTCGCGCCGCCTCCGCCGCCTCCACCACCTGCGCCTCGCCGCGGACGCGCCGCCAAAGCGGCCGCCGATGCCGCCGTCGCAGCATCTGCCGCATCCGCCAAACCCGGTGTCAAGGGAAAGAAAGCGAAAGGTGCGCCCGCTCCGCCGCCCGTGCCCCCGGCTGTAACCCCCAAGCCGGTGCCTCCCGCGCCTCCAAAATCAAAGGCTGCCAAGCCGCATCCGAAACCTGCAGCGAAGCCGTCAAAAAAGCCTGCGCACAAAGCCAAAGCTGCAGTGAAGGCGAAGAAGACAAAAAACAAGAAGAAGTGAACGAAGGGGTGGCGCGGCGATCCGGTTCAGCCGCGAATCCGTGAAAGGACTCAACCCGCAGCGCTCCCCACGCCTCAGATCGTCTGACGGATTCAGTGACCCGAGTTGCTGCTCTCGTTGCCTGGGCCGCTGTTATCCCCCTGAAGAGTCGCGCTTCCCCCGGATTCCGGCGCTTTGCTGGCCTCGCAAATTGACGCTGGCGATGGGACGCCCGGTGCGCCGTCCGGAATCAGCGGTTGCGCTCCGGCTCCGGAAGTTTCCAATCCAATCAACTGCTGAACTGCCGATTTGAGGATGCTGCCTTCCGACTTGGGCACAACTTTTCGTACCCCGGCCTTCTGTGCCTCCAACTCCACTTGGGGAGACCAGTGCAGTGTGTTCATCAGGATCGGTGTCCCGGGCAGAATCCTCGCGATCTCTCGCGCCGCAGCCAGGCCGTCCATTACCGGCATTACCAAATCGAGAACGATGAGATCTGGCCTCACTTCCCCGGCTTTAGCGACGGCATCCTGGCCATTCTGGGCTTCGGTGATTTCCCAGCGCCCCGCGTTTTCCAGCAGGGCCCGCAAGCTCCTCCTTATCACCGGGTTGTCATCCGCTATCAGGATTCGTGTCGGCATGCGGATCCCCCGCGCCCTTCGCCGCAGGCGCGCCTCTTGCATTCGCGCATTTTGTTTGATGCCCTACGGATTAACTCATAGGTCTGAGACAGCCTGAAATAGGGAAAAAGCTGTAGCCGCTGGGTGTTTTCTTGACGCTCATCGGAATGTTTGTCACGTCCGCGCAATGAACGGCTGGCATCATAATCGGGTGCTCCTAAGAGCGCGCGCGAGTTGGAGGGAACCTTGCCCACAAGCACCAAGACCCCGGCTGGAATCCTCGAACCTGAACCCTTGCATCCCGGAGAACGGACGAATTCTGCCGGCAAGCCCGTCGCGAACACCATCCTCCTCTCCATACCGGACGACGAATTCGCGGCGATCCGTCCTCACTTGCAATACATGGAACTGCCGCACCATCTGACGCTTCACCTGCCTAAGCGCAAGCTGGAATATGCCTACTTCCTGAATTCCGGCATGGTGTCGCTGGTCGTCACCACGAAGAAAGCCGAAAGCGTTGAGGTTGGTGTGGTTGGAAACGAAGGATTTACTCCTCTCCAGATCGCCGCCGGCTTAAGAAGAAATCCGCACCTCGCCGTGGTTCAGATCGGAGGTGATGGCTTTCGGGTCAATGTCGCCATCTTGCTGAAGCTCCTGCCTGAAACTCCGCGGCTCGAAATTCTGCTCAACCGCTATGCGGCCATTCATGGCCTGCAGGTCGCGCAGACCGCGGGTTGCAATCGCCTACACGATCTTGAACAGCGCTTGTCGCGCTGGTTGCTGCTGACGCAAGACCGAGTTGGTTCCGGCAGGCTCCGCATTACGCATGACTTTCTGGCCACCATGCTCGGAACCGATCGTCCCAGCGTCAGTTTGGCTGCGGCGGGTCTGCAACGGAAGCGCATCATCGAATACACGCACGGCTCAGTCAGAATTCTCAACCGCAAGAAACTGGAAACCTCCGCTTGCGAGTGTTACGGCATCATCCAGGGCTTCGACGGGGAACTGGCGCTGAAATAGATTTCGGCGCCGGTTCCGCGCAATCGTGACCAGCCTGAGGCCGTGCTGCCAGCCATCACCAGGTTTCTGCCATCGCACCAGATTGCGCTCGCTCCCTCCTCGCTGCATCCTCGCCTCAACCAGCGACCAGCCTCGCGGCATCGCGCCGTTGCTGGGTGTAGAATTCGCTCTCGGTAGTTTCGTGGGAGTCCACCATGCAGTGGCGTGTAACTGCTGTTTTCCTGCTGTTCTCCTTCGCATTGCCGGCTGCAAGTCAGGACGCAGCTCCCCCGTCGGACCGCGTCACCGCCGATCCCGCGAAAGTTCAGCTCATCCGGCCAGTCCATCCCACCTATCCTCCGCTGGCCCGGCAGGCACGCATTCAAGGCACTGTCGTCCTCAAGATCGTCATTGCAAAGTCCGGGGATGTGCAGGATGTCCAACTCGTCAGCGGACATCCCATGCTCGCTCCCGCGGCCATCGCAGCTGTCAAGCAGTGGAAGTACCAGCCTTACTTGGTGAACGGCGATCCGGCGGATGTAGAAACGGCGGTGCAGGTCAACTTCAAGATCGCTGACGACACATCCGCACTCCAGGGCGGCGTTCCCGCTCAAGGCTCTGCGGGAAGCTCAAGCGAAACCGTGGGGTTAGCAGCGCCGCGAGTTCGCGTTTCGGAGGCGGTGATGCGGAGCTTTCGCATCGTGAAAGTGGATCCAATCTATCCGCCCTCGGCGATCCAGGAAGCACTGCAGGGTCAGGTCACGCTGGATGTGCTGATCGACAAATCGGGAGATGTCGCCAAGATCTCCGTCATGAGTTCGCATCCTGTGTTCGCCCAGCCCGCAATTGATGCCGTCAAACAATGGAGGTACACGCCTTATCTTCTGAACGGCGAACCCGTGGACGTACAAACCATCGTGCGCATGAACTTTACACTTCCTCCCGAGCGCGACAGCGAGGGCACCGTGGCCGACGCACCCCTGATTGCTGATGCTGCGCTCACTGCGCCGGGCGCATCGCGACCACTGCGAGTGCGAGTTTCGTCTGGCGTCGCCGGAAAACTGCTGCTCGCCAAGGTCGCTCCTCTCTATCCGAATGACGCACGAGAGGCGCGTATTCAGGGCACAGTCATCCTGAAGGTCAACATCGATCCAGAGGGGAATGTCTACAATGCGGAACTCATCAGCGGCCATCCACTGCTCGCTCCGGCGGCCATCGAGGCAGTGAAGCAGTGGAAGTATCGACCCTACCTCCTGAACGGGAGCCCAATCGAGGTCGAGACGCAGGTGCAAGTAAACTTCGTGCTCACGGGAAATTAAGATTTCGTAAGCCAAAGTCACTCCAAACCCAGGGGCACTTCGACCACGATCAGTCTTTACCTCTACTCCGACCTTGGTCTCGTCCCGGTTTAGACGCCGCTCTCGCCGCGACAACCAATCGCCGGATTCGTGCCTAAGCGGTCCCATCCGGCTCTGTGGGCAGCTTTCCAAGGACGATTTCTCCTCTGGGCGGGAAACTAATCCCTCAACCATGGGTTCATGCTGTGATATCTCTGGCCACCGGTGCCGCGCTCTGCCCGGGCTGCGGCCGGGATAGCCCTACGAGGTAGAATCCGGCAGCGGGAGGAAGAACGAATCTTGCGCGTCCTCGGTCTATTGTTGGCTCTGCTGTCGATTACCATCCTGCTGTTCGCCCTTGCAGATTGCGGGGGTTCTTCGTCGCAGACAAACATCACGCCACCACCACCGACTACAACGGTCACGGCGACTTCGATTGCTTGTCCGACGAGCGGGTTGACCGGCACGGCCTGCTACGCGCTTGCCGTCACGTGCGAGAACCTTCCGACATACACCGTCTATCTGAAGAACATTGCGCCGACCGGAACTCCGGTGGCTGCGGCGACGTTGATCCAGGGCGGCACGTCGGTCGATCTTTACGAAGACTTCGTGAACGGCACCGTGACTGTGCAGAATCTGGTTAACGCGGGATTTCTGACAGTGCAGATCAGCTTCGCGCATCCTTTCAGCACCACCGAAGAAGGCTGGCAGACCGACGCTGGCGGCGACGGAGTTCGTGACGCGTCGTGCCGCTATGCCGCCGTCACGCACTGGATCAAGACCAATCTGGCGCAGCAGGTTCCCCTTTGCGCAACGGGAAGTTCGGCGGGCGCGGCGCAGATTGCGGAAGGGCTGGCGCATTACGGATCGTCCGCCGATCTGGCCTTCGCGGAACTCACTTCCGGGCCTCCGTTCACGCGCGTCGACTACGCGTGCATTCCATCGCTGCAGCCCACCGCAACGGCCGAGTATTGCTCCGGCGCCGTGGATGGCCAGGCGGTGAGTCTCAATGACGCGGAAAAGTACATCGACCCGGCGTATCCGGGGCCGTGGTGTTCGGAGAGCGTTTCGAGCAACGACACCAGCCATCAAGCGCAATTCCTGAACGACTCGGTCACGTCGCCGGATGGCGTGTTGAATTATTCATCGACACCGGTGTGGTTTCTTTACGGTGGGCAGGACACAACTCCGGCGATCAATCAGGGAGAGCTCTATCGGCAGGCGATCACGTCGTCAACGAACCGAAACTGCGTGGCGGATGCTGCGCACAACGTGCCCGACGCGCTGGATGGCGCCGAGCAGATCGCGACCGATCTGATCGCACAATGTACGATAGCCGGCGCGGCAGGGAAGCGGCGTTAGCGGAAGCGATCAGATATCCCCATCGTTTTTTCTCTCCAATTGCGTGGAATCCTTGGTTCTTGTTTGGGTTAGACGGAACTGACAGGCGGTCTTCCTCGCAAGATCTTGCAGAATTAAGGAGTTAACGGGCCGGTTCTGGCGGCAAACGACGGGCCGGTAAACAATCCTGACTTCGTTCTCGGGGACTGGGTCGTGCAGGATTCTGGTGGCGACTCCCTGCATAATCGCGGAAAAGGTTGTTCGTCACAAGAGTCGAGAAGAAGTGCGCCGATCTGTGGAAAAGCAAGGGGATGGAAAGGTCCAACTGGAACTTTTCCCGCGGCGATCCCGTAGTGATGACCATGACTGAACAGGCCATCGGGGAGAGACCCGCTGCCAAGACCGCCGTAACGTGGATCGGGTTGGCTTTTTCGCTGTTTGGGATGATCGCAATCCGGCAGGCGTTCCGGGCGGTAACGCCTGAGCCGAGCATAGCGCTCACGTTGGCGCGAGAGATTTGCCTGTTCCTCGCGGCGGGCGCTCTGTTTTGGTTTGTGCGTCGAATCGAAGGATTGCCGCTGCGCTCGGTGGGAATCGGCACTTCGCCGGTCTGGAAGTCGCTACTCTGGGGCGCAGTGACGGCGGTGGCGTGTCTGGTTCCGGCGGCGCTTCTGGTAGCTTGGACTGGCTACGGTTATGGGGCGGCGTCGCAATCGTTCGCGAAACTTCCGATCTGGCTGGTGACGGTCGTTGTGTTGCGGGCCGGGGTGGTTGAGGAGCTGTTCTACCGCGGATACGCGATCGAGCGCCTGCAGGCGCTGGGCTTGGGCCGCGTGGTGTCGTGGATCGTTCCGCTAGTGGTTTTCTCCTTGGCCCACTGGACGGGCGGACGGGCCAATATCCTGATCGCGCTCGTGCTGGGCGCAGTCCTCACCGCTTTTTATCAGTGGCGTCGGGATCTGGTGGCGAACATGTTGGGTCACTTCCTGGTGGACTTCGTGGGCAACGTGCTAGCGGCGTTGTCCTCTTAGCGCTCTAGCGTAAGGCGCCCTCCGCGCGACGGTTCATGGTTCGCATGGGAAAAGCGCGACGGCTGGGCAGCCGACTTTTCCCCACTTTTGGGGCAAGGCACGCTACCCGCTGTGCAATGGCCACAACTTTACGCTCCCCAACTCGCCGTGATATTCTCTAAATGTCACAAAGACAAACGATTAAAGACAGGAGCACATCAGGTTAGTGCTAGCCAGAGAGCAAAAGAAATCCCTGATTGACCGCTACGGCACGCATGCCAGCGACACGGGCAGCCCGGAAGTGCAGATTGCGCTGCTCAGCGAACGTATCGGCCAGTTGACGGAGCACTTCAAGACGCACCAGAAAGACCACGGTTCGCGCCGCGGTCTACTCATGCTGGTCAGCAAGCGGCGTCGCTTGCTCGACTACCTCAAGAAATACGATTCCGAGCGCTACAAGGGCGTCATCACCAAGCTCGGCATCCGCAAGTAACACTTGGCCTGGGAATCCCGCTTCCTGGAAGCGGGAAAGTCAAGTTTCCGGTCTCGCCACAGGGGCGAGGCTGTGGAGAAAACGATCCCGGGATATTTCTGAGAACCGTCCCGCGAGTTCAAGACGAGGACGCCGAGCATTGAGGACCTTCCACACGTGCATCTTTTAGAGCAACCCTCCCCGGAACGCGGCGACTGCGAAGTTATGCCGTCGCTACGCGAGTCGTTCCGTGGAGTTGTGCCTACCCGGTATGGGCTTGCCGGCGATCACAGGCCGCCTCGTCTGGGGCGGGGAACATTCTGCCTCTACCACACTCACCTGCGCGAAGAAATTCGCGCCTGGTTTTCAGAGCTTCAGCGTAATGGCTGAAAACCGACGACTAGGAGCTGGAAGCTGTCTTTCAAAGGAATGAATCAATGAAACCAGAACCAACCAGTATTACTGTAGACCTCGCCGGCGGCAAACAAATCTCATTTGAAACCGGAAAGCTCGCCAAGCAGGCGCATGGATCGGCTGTGGTCCGCCTGGGCGATAACGTTGTTTTGGCTACTGCCGTGGCCAATGCCGAACCCCGCGAGGGTATCGACTTTTTCCCGCTTACGGTGGATTACCGCGAGTACACCTATGCCGGCGGGCGCATCCCGGGCGGGTTTATCAAGCGCGAGGGGCGACCGAGCGAGCGCGAAATTCTGACCAGCCGGCAGATCGATCGTCCGGTGCGGCCGCTGTTTCCGGAGGGATTCAAGTGCGAGACGCAGGTGATTGCGTTCGTGCTGTCCGCGGACACGGATAACGATCCGGATGTTTGCGGCATCAATGCGGCGTCGTGCGCGCTGACGCTGTCGGATATTCCGTTTCTCGGGCCGATCGGCGCGGTTCGCGTGGGATTAGTGAATGGAGCGTTCATCGCGAATCCGACTTATAACGAAATGCGCGAGAGCCTGGTGAACATTATGGTGGTCGGGACCGCCGACGGCATCGTGATGATCGAATCGGGCGCGAAGGAAGTCAAGGAAGAAACGGTCGTCGACGCGATCGAGTTCGGGCATACCGAGATCAAGAAGATTTGCGCGGCGATCAACGAACTGCGCGCGAAGGTCGGCAAGCCGAAGCGCGCGGTCGAGCCGGTGCCCTTCGATGAAGCGTATTACAACGATCTGAAGAATCGCGTGGGCGCCCAGCTGGAGGATGCGCTCGATACGAAGAAGCATCCCAAGGCAGAGAGCTACACGCTGGTGAAAGAGATCAAGAAGAAGCTGGCGGAGGCGCTGCCCGAAGATGACGAACAAGCGCAGGAGAAGCTCAAGCATTATTACGAGATTCTGCGCGAGCGAATTTTCCGCGAGCAGGTACTCAACCAGAAGCGGCGCCCGGATGCGAGAGCGTTCGACGAAGTCCGCGAAATTTGGATTGAAGCGGGAGTGCTGCCGCGCACGCACGGCAGCGCCATCTTCACGCGCGGCGAAACGCAGGCGCTGGTGACCACCACACTTGGCACCAGCGACGACATGCAGCGGCTGGAGGGCTTCGAGGGCGAAGCCAAGAAGAGATTCATGCTGCATTACAATTTCCCGCCGTTCTCGGTGGGAGAAGTTGCATTTCTGCGCGGAGCGGGACGGCGTGAGATCGGGCATGGGGCGCTGGCGGAACGGGCAGTTTCGGCTGTGCTTCCGACCGAAGAGAAGTGGCCGTATGCGATGCGCGTGGTCTCCGACATTCTGGAGTCAAACGGATCGTCGTCGATGGCCACGGTGTGCGGCGCTTCGCTTGCGCTGATGGACGCGGGCGTTCCCCTGAAGGCTCCGGTAGCCGGAGTCGCGATGGGACTGGTGAAGGAGGGCGATCAGTATGCGATCCTCACTGACATTGCGGGGGCGGAAGATCATTACGGCGACATGGACTTCAAGGTTGCGGGGACGAAGGATGGCATCACGGCGCTGCAGATGGATATCAAAGTGGCCGGGATTACGTCGCAGATCATGCGCGAAGCGCTGGCGCAGGCACAGCGCGGACGGATGCACATTCTGGGCAAGATGGAGGAGGTCATCTCGGCGGGCCGCGAGAAGATTTCGGATTATGCTCCGCGTTTCTACACAGTACAGATTCCGGTCGACAAGATTCGCGATCTGATCGGACCGGGTGGAAAGATGATTCGCAGCATCGTCGAGCAGACTGGAGTGAAGATCGACGTGGAGGACTCCGGTCTGGTGAAAGTTGCGTCGAGCGATCAGGCGTCAGCAGCGAAGGCGCTGCAGATTATCAGCGACATCACGGCGACGGCGGAAGTGGGGAAGACGTACCTGGGGAAAGTCACGCGGCTGGCGGATTTTGGCGCGTTCGTGGAAATTCTGCCGGGAACCGACGGCTTGCTGCATATCAGCGAAGTGGCGGAGCATCGCATCGCGGATGTGCGGGATGAACTGAAAGAAGGCGACCAGGTGCTGGTGAAGGTGCTGGCGGTGGAGGGCAACCGCATCCGGCTGTCGCGAAAGGCGATTCTGAAAGAGCAGCGCGCGAAGATGGGCGGCGGGGCCGGCGGCGGAGACGTTGCCGCGGCTGCGCCAGCGGTGGAAGGCGAACCCGCGCCGACCGGGACGGTCGTGATCGAAGGTGGCGGAGATTTTCCGGATGAGGCCGAGAATGAGCCGAACTTCAATCGCGACGGACCCCCGCACGCGGGCGGAGGAGGACGGCCGCATGGTGGAGATCGTGGTGGCCGCGGCGGACGTGGAGGCGGCGGTGGACGCGGCCGCGGACGGGGACGCAACGGTCGCGGCGGACACGGTGGTGGTCATGGCGGCGGTGGCGGACGTCACTAGAACTTCGTCACCAATATCCAGGAATAGAAGGCTGCATCTTCAGGATGCGGCCTTTTTTGTTGCAGATCCCACTTCTCACGCTAAGAACGGCGAAAGGCACCCAGAATGCGTCAGAAATGAGGCAGGCCCGAAATTGATCGCGGGTGCTAACGGCTCTCTTTCACGATGCGACCATTGAGCGGCTGTGGCGGGCGGACATCGTGGGGATAAAGTTTGGCGAAGGCATTGATCTGCTCAGACGAAATCTCGACCGGAGTCTTCAGCACAAACCACGTGACGCCTTCGGTGCAGGGCGGAGCCGTCAGCGATCCCATGTAGGAGTAGTAGGCCGTGTTGGGAGGAAGCGGGCCGACGGGATATAGAGCGGCGTCGTGGGGAAATGGACCGTTGGGGCGATAGGCACTCGGGAGCAGGCCGACAGGATTGAACTCCTGGCCGGCAATGTCGTACTCCTTGCCGTCGTCCGGGGGCATGTGGTCCCAGATCTGGCGAATGCTGGCGTTGGCGTGTCCCGCTCTGAGAAGGATGGCGACCCCGGCAACTTTGCCATCGTCGGCTTCATGCATGAAATGGATAACCATATCGTAGGGTTTACCGTCGATCAGTTCCTCGCTGGGACGGTGAAAGTGAAACTGCATCAACCGGTAGCGTTTGTCTCCAACGACGAGGAAATTGCCGCGGCCCGGAACGTCGTGATAATTCATTCGAATGGTGTGGCCGTTATTCGTCAGATAGCGGAACGGGCCGCTCTGGTATTCGAATCGTATCGGAGGAACGTCAGCCTTCTCCGCATTGCGTATGTCGATGGGAGACTGTTCCTTGCCCAGCCTGCAGAGAGCATAGTCGGGATCGAGGTCACCCCAATGATCGGGTCCGAGTGCGCCGTCGTAGGTCCATCGCGTCTTCCACTGAGCTCGTGGATGACCCGGGAACAGGAGAACGGCGGCAGCCAGCAACAGGAGCATCGTCCAAGCTCTTCGCAAGTTGCACCTCGCTTCGCGCCCGACAGTATCCATATTCTTTGATGCAGGGGCGTGGTGGGGTTCGATTGTCGTACAGTATGCCAATTGCCTGACATCAACAATTCGGTTATTGTCGAAGTATGGATGTCGGGACCAGTACCGTGGATGTAGCCTCGATTGCAGCCGCCATCGGCGAGGAAGCGCGCGTGCGCATGCTGTATAGCCTGGCGGACGGCCGCGCGCGAACCAGCACGGAATTGGCTGTGATCGCCAACGTGAGTGCTTCGACCGCGAGCACCCACCTGCAGCGATTGGCGGCGCAACGGCTGGTGAAAGTGCTGGCGCAGGGGAAACATCGCTACTACAGCCTGGAGGGAAGCGGCGTCGCGGCTGTGCTGGAAGCGCTGAGCGTGCTGGTTGGAGATCCTGCGGAGAAGTTCGTGCCGAGCACCCCCCATTGCCTGCGCGCGGCGCGAACCTGCTACGACCACATTGCGGGAGCGCTGGGGGTCTCGCTGCATGATCGCTTCACCGCCATGGAGTGGCTCGCCTTGGACTCCTCGGACGGCGACAACGCGCGCGGCCTCACTTCGAAGGGAGCGCGGGGGCTCGAGGATCTTGGCATTGACGTGGAGGCAATTCGCAACCAGCGGCGCCGTTTTGCTTATGCCTGTGTGGACTGGAGCGAGCGGCGTCCGCATGTGGGAGGCGCGGTGGGTGCAGCCTTGCTGAAAGTTGCCCTCAGGCAAAAATGGGTGATTCAGGAAGTCGACAGTCGAGCTCTGATCGTCACCAAAGCTGGACGGCGCGAAATGCTGGCACGTTTCGGAGTTGAGGCTTAGGAATCGGTCATGGTCGCGGCTTTCGCTCTTGCGACGTGCTCTTTCTCGAATTCGTCTCCCATCAAAGCGCCCCACCCCTGCAGAGGATGCAAGGGTGGGCTTCCCGCGTAAGGCAGGTGAACCTGGCAGGTGGGATCCCACTCGCGTTTCAGGCGGCGGCTCGGCAAGCAGGAAAGAATGGCGATTGCGTGAGGAAGGTTTCGCGCCAGAACCCTCTATCGGATAGTGTAGGGAAGGCGGGAAACGTTGCGCCGGGCGGAGGAAAATCTTGGGCAGGAGTGCCGCGTATTGGATCGAAAAGCTCCGGCTGGAGCCGCATCCGGAGGGTGGGTTTTTCCGGCAGACGTACCGGTCGGAATTGACGATTGCTGGCGCGGCGCTTCCGGCGCAGTTTACGGGAGCGCGGGCAGCTTCGACGGCGATCTATTTTCTGCTTGAAGGAAAAAACTTTTCGGCGTTTCACCGCCTGCGGTCGGATGAGATGTGGCACTTCTACGTGGGTGCTGCGCTGGTCGTGCATGTGATCGATGTGGATGCGAGGTATTCGGAGATTCGGTTGGGAAGCGATCCGGAGGCGGGGCAAGTTCTGCAGGCGGTGGTGAAGGCGGGATGCTGGTTCGCATCGCATGTCGAGGATTGGAAGTCCTTTGCTGTGGTGGGGTGCACGGTGGCTCCGGGATTCGATTTTGAGGACTTCGAGATGGCGAGGCGAGAGGAGTTGGCTGCACGGTTTTCACAGTACCGGGGGATGATTGAGCGTCTGACTCGGGAATAGGAGTTCGTCGCCGGCGAGCTTGCTGAGGGCGGGCACGGGCCACATCCCTCACTTCACGGCCGCCGCTTTCTTGGGAAACATTTCGCCGATCCGTTTGATTTGCGCTCCGACTCCTCTTAACTTCTCTTCAATATGCTCGTAGCCGCGATCGATATGGTAGACGCGGTCAATGATCGTCTCGCCGTCGGCAACGAGGGCGGCAAGCACGAGTGACGCGGAGGCGCGCAGATCGCTGGCAAGAACGGCGGCAGCGCTGAGCGGAGTCTTGCCGCGGACGACGGCGCGGCGTCCTTCAATCTTAATGTTGGCTCCCATGCGTGACAGTTCCAGCGCGTGCATGAAACGGTTCTCGAAAATATTTTCCGTGACGATCGATGTCCCTTCGGCCTGCGTGGCCAGCGCCATGAACTGCGCCTGGCAGTCGGTGGGGAAGCCGGGATATTCCTCGGTCGACATGTCGGCGGCGGCGAAGGGATTGTCTCCCATGACGCGGACGGACTCCGAGGTGGCTTTGGTTTTCACTCCAACTTCGTGGAGCTTGCCGAGCAGCGCGCCCAGGTGAGAGGGATCGCACCCGGCGACGTTGAGATCGCCTCCGGTCATGGCGGCGGCGATGACGAATGTGCCCGCCTCGATGCGGTCGGGAATGATGCGGTGTTTCGCGCCGTTCAGCTTACTGACGCCTTTGACCCGAATGGTGGCTGTGCCTGCGCCTTCGATCCTGGCTCCCATTTTGTTGAGCAGGTCGGCGAGGTCGGCAACTTCCGGTTCGCGGGCGCAGTTCTGCAGGATGGTCTCGCCCTCGGCGAGAGTCGCGGCCATGAGAAGGTCTTCGGTACCGGTGACGGTGATCTTGTCGAAAACAATCTCCGCGCCTTTGAGGCGATTGGCGCTGGCTTCGACGTAGCCGTGATCCTGGGTAATTTTCGCGCCGAGTTTTTCAAGACCCTTGATGTGAAGATCGATGGGACGCGACCCGATGGCGCAGCCTCCGGGAAGAGAAACGCGGGCGTGGCCACAACGGGCGACCAGCGGGCCGAGCACGAGGGTGGAGGCGCGCATGGTCTTGACCAGCTCGTACGAAGCTTCCGGAGTTGCCAGATTGGCGCAGTGAATGGTGGTACGGTGCTGGGCACGCCCGTAGCCGAGTTCGACTTCGGCCCCCATGGCGGCGAGGAGGTTGCGCGTGGTCTGGATGTCACGAACCTGCGGAATGTTTTCGAGGATGACGGGATGATCGGTGAGCAGGGCGGCGGCCATGCAGGGCAGCGCGGCATTTTTTGCGCCGCTAACGCGGACGGTGCCGAGCAGCGGCTCTCCGCCACGGATGACGAACTTGTCCATTTGCTATCAGTCCTTACCGTGCGCTTTTTATTCTAGCGGGGAATCAGGTCAGTAGCAGATAACCGGGAGGGCACGGACTAGTGGGCGGGCGACGGAGAAAATTGTCGAGCTTCGCTCGGCCGGACAGGCAAAGGCGGCCGTCGCCACACGGTTCTTGGTGGTTTAGACACATCCTGCTGATGCGATGGCCTGGCGAACGTGGCCCTTGGTCCTCTTCAGGGCAGCGACGGCCTGGGTCCGAGTGACTCCGGCGGCGAGCATGACGACGGCGACGGGAGTGCGATTGCGGCTGGCAGCGAGGGCATGGCTGGCGGTACGGTGATCAGCGCCGGTGGCTTGCTCGACGATGCGAATCGCGCGCTGGATCAGCTTTTCGTTCTTCGTCCAGACGCTGACCATGAGGTTGCCGTAAACGTATCCAAGGCGAGTCATCGCACCCGTCGAGATCATATTGAGGACCATTTTGTGCGCGGTACCGGCCTTCATGCGGGAGGATCCGGCAAGAACCTCGGGGCCAACTTCAGTGACGATGGCGAAATCGGCGGCGCGCTCCAGCGGCGAGTTTCTGTTGCAGGTGAGAGCGATGGTGCGAGCGCCGCGCCGGCGAGCGTATTCGAGGGCCGCGATGGTGAAGGGAGTGCGCCCGCTGGAGGCGATGCCGAGGACAATGTCGTGCTTGCCGGGGCTGCGCTTCCTGATCTCCTTGACCGCGAGCCCGGTATCGTCTTCGCTAGCCTCGGTGGAAGCGCCAAGAGCTCTGGTCCCGCCGGCCATAATGTATTGCACGGTGTGAGGATCGGTATTGAACGTGGGCGGAATTTCGGAGGCATCGAGCGCGGCGATGCGGCCGCTGGTTCCGGCGCCGACGTAGATGAGCCGGCCCCCGTGTCGGAGTCCAGCGACCACGACGTCGACGGCGCGGGCGATTTGCGGCAAAGCGCGGCGGACAGCGGCAGCGACGGTTGCGTCCTCGTCGTTGATGAGGCGGACGATTTCGAGCGAGGATTTGCGATCGAGGTCCCGGGCGGCGGGGAGAATTTGTTCGGTGGAAAGCTGCCGGAGATCCGACTTCGGTTTACGAGTGCGGTTCAAGTGAGCGCCTTTCGAGTAGGAGAGGAGCAGATCATTTAAGAGCACACCATTCTAGAATCACCGCGAAGCAAGTGCGCATCAATCTTCGCGCCGAGCAGCTTGAATCAGAACGGTAGAGGTCTGGTTACAAGTTACGAGAAACCTCGACGATGGCGTCGTGGAATTTCGGCCGGACTTGCTTGATAGCTTGATTGGAGCAATCGAGCCACGTGCGATTCGTCAAAAGGGTGATCGAAAGCTCGCGGTCCGGGTCGATCCATAACGAGGTCCCCGTGTAGCCGAGATGGCCGAAGGAACGCGGGCCGAAATATTTGCCGGACTGCGAAGGGGCGGAAGGTGTGTCCCAGCCCAGCGCTCGGGATGTGCCGGCAGGCGCGGGTTCGTGGCGGGTGAAGAGCGCAATCGTTTCGGGGCGAAGGATCGGGCGAATCTCCTTGAGAGTCTGCCGGCTTCCTGCAGGCGGTAGTTGCGATGAAGGCATTTCGCGGGCATGTGCGCCCGCGCCCGACGTGAGCATGACGTGGGCGAAGCGAGCGAGATCCTCGGCATTGGAGAAGAGACCGGCGTGTCCGGCAACGCCGCCGAGCACGAAGGCGTTTTCGTCCTGGACTTCGCCCTGAATGATTCTGTGCCGGAAAGTGCGGTCATCGGCGGCAGGAGGAATTTCGGCGCGCATGTCCGCAGGAGGCTTGAATGTGGTATGCGTCATAGCGAGTGGTCCGAAAATTTCGCGCCGACAGAAAAGATCGAGGGATTCTTCGGCAAGGCGTTCCAGCGCCGCGCCCAGGATAATGAATCCGATGTCGCTGTATTCGACGCGCGTGGCAGGGTCGGCGGAGAGGGGCATGGTAAGGGCGGCGCGGAGAAGTTGCTCTCGAGTGCGGGCGTGGAGAAATAGCTTTTCGTATGCGGGCAGCCCGGAGGAGTGAGCGAGGAGCATGCGGAAGGTGACGTCTCTGCGGCGGGAGTCGACGGCACCGCAGGAATCGGCTAGGAATTCCGGAACCGTGCCCGCGACAGGAGCGTCGAGTTCAAGCAGGCCGCGTTCGTAGAGGACCATCGTCATCGTCGTGGTGGCCACGACTTTGGTGACGGAGGCGAGGTCGAAGAGAGTGGCGGGAGTGACTTCGGGCGGCGCGGTTTCGAAAGTAAATTGGCCGAAGGTTTTGAGGGCAACGAGCTTTCCCTGGTACGTGACCGCGACGGAGGCGGCGGGGAAAGCGCGTTCGGCAATCGCTTCACGCAGAATAGAGAAGGCGGAAGAAAAAATCTGGTCCTGATCGTCGAAAGCGGAAAGGAGAGTTGGGGCGGAATTATTCAGGGCTCAGACGCTCGTTGGGAATTGATGGACCTGTGCGGGTTATAGCAGAGTTGTCCGCGGGCGGTAAAGCGATGGCGCGTGGAGGATGCACCCGCATGATTACTTGTGGTTGTTGAGTCTCGCGGCACTGGTTGTGTAGAGTCAGAACATCCTCTCTCGTATGTCCAAATCGGGTGCGCAGGAAATTTCTCTCCTTTCGCGAAAGGCACAGATGAATCGCGTGGCCGTCACTTTCATTCTGACTACGGTGAGTTGTCTCTCTCTTTGTGTTTGGGCGCTTGGGGCCTCGCCTGCCACCGCTGCCGCGTCAGAGCCGGGTGGACAGCCAGCGATGGCTTTCCCCGCCTCTTCGTCCTCGGCATCGACTGCCGTGCGGCTGGGAGCAGTGGACTCCATCATCCAGCAAGCGATTGCGGATGGGAATATTCCAGGCGCCGTACTGGAGGTTGGGCACGACGGGAAGGTGATTTACCGGAAGGCGTACGGGGAGCGGGCGCTGGAGCCGCGGCGCGAGCCCATGACGCTCGACACGGTGTTCGATCTCGCGTCGCTGACCAAGGTGATTGCGACGACGACCGCGGTGATGCAACTGGTGGAGGCGGGCAAGGTACGGCTGAATGATCCGGTGGCCAAGTATCTGCCGGAGTTTGCGCAGAACGGCAAGCAGGACATTACGGTAAGGCAGTTGCTGACGCATTATTCCGGGCTCGAGCCGGATTTGGATTTGAAGACGCCGTGGGAAGGGAAGGACACTGCGTACAAAATGGCGTTTGCCGAAACTCCGGCGCAGGCTCCGGGCTCGGGATTTGTCTATAGCGACATCAATTTTATTGTGCTGGGCGCGCTGGTGGAACGAGTGTCGGGCGAGACGCTTGATGGGTATGCGACGAAACATATTTTCGCGCCGCTGAAAATGACTCGGACGCGCTTCGTGCCTCCGACGGCGCCGCGAGGAGGTTGGATCACAAAGATCGCGCCCACGCAATACGACGAAAACGAGCACATGCTGCGCGGGGTGGTGCACGATCCGACGGCGCGGCGGATGGGTGGCGTGGCGGGACATGCGGGACTGTTTTCGACGGCCGACGATCTGGCGAAATTTGCGCAGGCGTTGCTGAATGGTGGCGGCGGAATTTTATCGGCGGTGATGGTCGAGAAGATGACGCAGCCGGAAACGCCTCCGGCAGCGCCCGTGCTGCGTGGGTTTGGATGGGATATTGATTCTCCGTTTTCGACGAATCGTGGCGATCTACTGCCGGTGGGATCGTTCGGGCACACGGGATTCACCGGCACATCCATCTGGATCGATCCAACGACGCAGACTTACATCATTTTGCTGACGAACGCGGTGCATCCGCGCGGGAAGGGAACCGCGATCGCGCTGCGATCGAAAGTGGCGACCGAGGTCGCGGCCGCGCTGAATCTGACGGCAAGCGAACAAGAGGAGCTGCGACAAAAGAGCGTGACGGGCTACAACGAGGCGCTCAGCGCGGCGCGGAGAATGAGCGTACGCAACGGTACGGTGAAAACGGGGATCGACATGCTCGCAGAGCATGGGTTTGATGTGTTGAAATCGTCGGCTCAGAGCGTCGATGCCAGGAATCCGGATGCAAACAACCAGACTCGGTCGGACCAGGCTGCGGCAAGCCAGGTTGCAACCAACCAGGTTGGCATAAAACCAGAGGCGAAAAGGCACATCGGGCTGGTGACGAATCAGACCGGCCTCGATGCCGACGGGAAGCGGACGATCGATGTGCTGGCACAGGCCCCGGGAGTGTCACTGGATGCGATTTTCAGTCCGGAGCACGGAGTGACCGGAACACTGGATACAACTCATGTGGGGAATTCGACGGACGTAGTGACCGGCATTCCAGTCTATAGCGTGTATGGCGGGACTGATGCGGCGCGGCATCCGTCTGCGGATGTGATGAGAACTTTAGACGCGGTGGTGTTCGACATTCAGGATGCGGGAGCGCGGTTTTATACGTACGAGACGACACTGGGATATTTCCTGGAGGCAGCGGCGGCCGCTGGAATTGAAATCATTGTGCTGGACCGGCCCGATCCGGTGACGGGGTCGTTCGTGCAAGGTCCGGTGGCGGATGCTGGGAAAGAGAGTTTCACGAATTACTGGACCGTGCCGCCACGACACGGCATGACAATGGGCGAGTTGGCGAAGATGTTCAATACCGAGAAGAACATCAACGCGAAGCTGACTGTGGTCCCGATGGATGGCTGGCAGCGCGGAGATTGGTTCGATTCGACGGGGCTCACGTGGGTGAATCCGTCGCCGAATTTGCGGAGCGTGACCGAAGCGGAACTATATCCGGGAGTGGCGCTGATCGAAGGCACGAATGTTTCAGTCGGGCGCGGGACCGATACTCCGTTTGAGGTGGTGGGCGCGCCGTGGATGAAGAGCCGGGAACTGGCCGCGTACTTGAATGCGCGCGGGATTACGGGGGTGCGGTTCGTTCCAGTCACGTTCATGCCGTCGTCGGCCGTTTACAGCGGGCAGGAATGCCAGGGTGTGAACATTCTCGTGACCGACCGGAATGGGCTGGATGCGCCAGAGTTGGGGATTGAGCTGGCAGCGGCTCTGCACAAGCTTTATCCGGCAGACTTCAAGATCGAGCGCATGCAGGAACTGCTCGTGAATCAGAGCGTGTACGACGCGCTGGTGGCGGGGGAAGATCCGCGGAGGATCGCGCAGGATTGGCAGGACGGGCTGGAGAAGTTTGAGAAGATACGGGAGAAGTACTTGATTTACAAGTAGAGCACTCGCTGGTCCCTCCCGGGCTTATGCCGGTTTCGGACATTGGGGCTCACGTAGACCCGATGGCTCTTTAACCCTGGAGCTAACTCTTGCGGTCGACGCTGCATCCTAGCGGCGTAAGCGTGGTAATCTTGCCGATATTGCTGGGGTGGGCGGCGCTACAGGAGATTCAAATGCGCGGACTCTTGATATTGCTGCTGGTTTCCGGGATGGGGTGGGGGCAGTCGGCCGAGCCTTCCTCTCAGTCTTCGTCTCAGGCCGCGCCCGCGTCCCCGGGTAACGCGGTTCCGATGGCACGAGAGACGCGGGATCCAAAGGCCGCGATTATTCCTGCAGGTACGAAGATTCCGCTAGTGCTGAAGCAGGCGATCTCGACCAAGAACGCGCGCGAGGGAGATGCGGTCTATGCCGAGACGGCGTTCCCGTTTGTGCTGAACGAACGCGTCCTGATTCCGGCGGGAACGTATATTCAGGGCAGGATCATGCACACCCAGAAAGCGGGCAGGGCAGGGGACAAGCGCGCGGAGGTTCTGATTCACTTCACGTCGATGATTTATCCGAGTGGGTACACGGTGATGCTGCCCGGGTCGATCGATAACACGCCGGGCGCAGACGACAAAGGCGTGAAGGATAAGGAAGGAACGATCCAGCAGGACAGCAACGCGGGCCAGCGGGTTGAGGATGCGGCGAAAGGCGCTGCCGTCGGAGGAACAGTGGGTAGCATCGGCGGGGTTGCGGCCGGAGGGCTTAATGGGGCTCGCATTGGAGGCGCGGCGGGGCTGGCAGCGGGCGTAGCGTGGGCGCTGCTCAAGCATGGTCCAGAGGCAAAGTTGGACGTAGGGACCTCGATTGAGATGGAGATTCAGCGGGACGTCGCGGTGGACGCGAGTCGGATTCAGGTAGCGAAAGCGCAGTAGTTCAGCCGTCCACTCACCCCTGTCATCCCGAGGCCGACGAGGTCTTTGCGGGTCGAAGCACTTGTGCAATTCCGCCGGTGGCGAGAAACTACATCGGTCCCTTGGAGCAATAAACTGCGCCCAGGATGGCGACGCTTCGAGACGCAAATAGTCTCGAAACAACCTTCCCGCATCAAGCCAAGCAACGCCGCATACCGCGATTTGCGCGCTGCCCTCTTCCCGCTGCTATACAATCCGCGGTAGGAGCATTTGTTGGCGCTCCCATCCTGGAGGTTGCCGTGGGAGAACTACCGTTGGGCTTTGGCACCATCCTCATAATTATTGTCGCTATTTACCTTCTCAGTTCCATCAAGATTCTGGCGGAGTATGAGCGCGGCGTCATTTTTCGCCTGGGTCGGTTGCTGCCCGCAGCCAAAGGGCCGGGAGTGATTCTGGTGTTCGCGCCGGTGGACCGCATGGTGCGGGTTTCGTTGCGGCAGGAAGCACTGGAAGTGCCGCCGCAAGACATCATTACCCGCGACAACGTCACCCTGAAGGTAAACGCGATCATCTTTCTGCGCGTGATTGAGCCCCGCAAGGCAGTCGTGGAAGTTTCGAACTATGTCTACCAGACTTCGCAGTTCGCTCAGACCACACTGCGCTCGGTGCTGGGCGAGCAGGAACTCGATGAACTGCTCTCGCATCGCGACAAAATCAATACGCGGCTGCAGAGCATCCTCGACACACACACTTCGCCGTGGGGTGTGAAGGTAACCAACGTCGAAGTGAAGCAGGTGGATTTGCCGGAGGACATGCAGCGCGCAATGGCCAAGCAGGCTGAGGCGGAGCGCGAGAAGCGGTCGAAGATTATTCATGCCGAAGGCGAGTATTCGGCGGCGCAGAGGCTGGTAGATGCGGCGCACTTGCTGGCGGGCGAGCCGGTCAGCGTGCAGTTGCGGTATCTGCAGACTCTGACGGAAATCGGTGTGGAGAAGAATACGACTGTCATCTTTCCCGTGCCCGTGGACTTCTTCTCGGGACTCCAGAAACTCATGGGGAAGGTCGGCGACGACACAGGGAAGGTCGCGTAGGGAGCTGCGGCGGCGAATTGCTGAGTGTGGAATCGGTGCGGGGCCGGCCGGCCAGCCAGGCAGGCGTTACGTCGGTAAGAAGACTTTGCGCCGAAAACGGCGCTAAAACCATAGTGGGGCGAGCACCCAATGGGGTTGAAATATGACTTCGTCAGAAGATACTGAAATAACGCTGGGGACGGGAAAGCTGCTTTTTCTGTTCTTCAGTCTGGTAGCGATCTGCGCGCTGTTTTTCGCACTCGGCTATTCGCTCGGGCGCAAGGCGGAACCGGGGATCATGAGCGCCAGCGCCGCTGTTCTGCCGCAGCAGACTCCCGGCGTCAGCAAGCCCGCGACAAACGGAGCGGCACAGACGCCGCCAATGACGTTTTATAAATCGGTCGAGCAGAAGGACGCTAATCCTCAGTTGATGCCGTCGAGCGATACGAAAACGGATACGACAGCGACCGATCCGGCGAATGCGAGTGCCAACCCGCAGCAGACACCAGCGGCTGCGGCTCCTCAGGAACCGGTGGGAGTGTTACCCGCGGGCGGATACTTCGTGCAGGTCGCGGCGGTCAGCAAGCAGGAAGACGCCGACGCACTGGTAGACGCGCTGAAGAAAAAACAATATCCGGCGTTCGTCGCGGTGCAATCGGCTACCGACAAGCTGTTTCACGTGCAGGTTGGGCCGTTCGGCGACGTCAAAGATGCGGAAGGGATGCGGGCAAAGCTAGTTGGGGATGGGTACAGCCCGATCGTCAAGAAATAAAGTTGCGAAAGCAGTTTCTTCTCCTCGCATTTGCTGAGAGGCCCGGAATGGTCACTGCGTCGTTACATTGACATCCATCGATTCTCGCGCTATTCCTTAGTCCAGTCATGTCTTCCGATGCATCGCTTGATCGAGCGCTTCATGCTATTGCCGACCCCACACGGCGCCGCATTCTGCATGCCTTGAAAGAGGGAGCGGCCACAGTGAAGGCCGAAGCGCGACCGATCTCGGGCATGCCAGCTTGCTTGTGCGCGGGTGACATCGAAGAGCGAGTTCACTTGTCGCAGCCGACGATCTCGCATCACATGGCGATCCTGACCGAGGCCGGTTTGGTCGAAGCTACAAGGCAAGGGCAGTGGAGATGGTATCGGCGGAACGAGAAGGCGATTCGCGAGATAGTGAAGACACTGCGCGGCAAGCTGTAGTCTGAGGGGCAAATGTCCACCCCAACATGGCAGGAAGGCCGTGACGTCAGGATGGGGCAGCCGGTTGTGGAGCAGGATTACGGCGTTCCCAGCGCCCACTTTTCCAGATCTCCGGTGGAGCGGAGCAGGCCGAGCTGGTCACGCTCCAATTCAAAAGCGACATCCTGAAGAGTAATGAAGCGCTCGCTGGCCTGGGTGCGGGCGTCGTCGAGATCGTGGAGATTGGCGGTGCCTGCGTCCAAGCGGGTCTGGACCGCGGTGAGATTCTGCTGCGCGATTTCATATTCCAGCTGGGCAACGTCGCGGGCCGCCTGCATCTGGGCGACAGCGCGCTGCAACCGCAACGTTTCTTCGGAAACCTGATTGCGGGCTGCCTCGGCCTGCTTCGTGGCCTTGAGTGCGTCAGCATCCGCTTCCTCGGCGCGCGAGCGCTGTGAAGCATTGAAAAGTGGCAATCGAATGCTGACGCCGACGGTGGCATTGTTCTGCTGGAAGCTGTTGGTCACACACAAAACGGATGAACCTGCGACCGTGCAGGGCTTCGACGGGATGTAGTAGTTCTGGAAATTGTTGAACTTGGAGAGCAGTGCATACTGCGCAGCGAAATCGACGCTGGGCCAGAGCGCCTTATGTTCTGCCTGAGCGCGAAGATACTGCGCCCGGGCGTGTTGGACGGCGGCTTCGACGGAAGGATTGGAATCGACCGACTGCTTGGCATCGTCCGGAGCCGGGGGGCTGGGTGGGGCGGGAATCGAGTCAGGCTCGGTCTGCAGGTTGGCGGCGGGCAGTCCGGTGAGCCTGGAAAGATGTTCGCGCAAAACGTCAGCCGAGCCCTGGGCCTCGGCGATGTGGAGACGGACACGGGCGGCTGAGAGGCGGGCGCGGGTTCCCTCGACTTCGCTATCCACGCCTTCCTTCACGCGTTCGGCGACGGCGGCCTGCATCTTCTGGGCGTCGGCTTCGAGTTCGTGCAGGCGGGTCAAGCGCAGCTCCCACTTAGCAAGTTCGGCGTAGCTGAGGACCGCGTCTTGAATGATCTGGTTGCGTTCATCCTTGTTCTTGAGCGAGGCGACGGTGCTATCGGCCTTAGCAGCGCGGAGAAATTCGCGAAGCGAGGGATTCAGCAAGGCCGATTGTGTATTGATGTTGAACAGAGAGGGCGCGCTGCCTTCGAGAGCCAGCGGAAATCCGTGAGAAAAGCCAAGGCCGGCGCCGGTGGAAAGCTGCGGAATATAGCTGTTATGCAGGTCGTCGTAAGCGGCCGAGGCGCGCTGCTGATCGGCAGCAGTAATGGCCGCGCCGGTGGCGTGCGACAAGGCGAGCTCGACAACACGTTTCAGAGGGACCGGGTCGGCCAGAAGGGAAGCCGGGAGAAGAATGACTGCCAGAGTCCATCGAGCGGTGGGGAAACCGCGGCGCGAGATTTTCATTGCGTCCCTTTCGGAGTGGTGTGGAAATAAGTTTATGAACAATTGGATGCCAGCAAAATTCTAAATGCCGGATGGGATGGGCGGATGGAATTTCCGGCTCGGAAAGAGAGGACCCGCAGAGAACGCGAGAGTACACGGAGGAGGGGCCAGGGGATCTGTTTCATATCGATTTCAATGCTCGACACTCTTCAAATCTTCCTCGGCGCGAGTATAGGAGTGAGCCAGAGCTAAAGCTGCGCGATATTGCCCGGCAGCGGCGGCACGGTCGCCTTGCTTCTCCAGCAACTGGCCGAGCATGTCGTGCGCTTTGAAGGAGGGGCCTTCTTCGACGGGCGCGGCAAGATAGCGATGCAGCAGGCGAATGGCCAAGGGATAATCGCGGCCGGTTCGGAGCAGAATGCTGGCTCCGTCCATCAGGGATTCCGGGCGGTCGACCGGGCCCGACTCCACGTGGCGGAGGGCTTGCTCCATCTCATCGAAGCGGTTGGCGTGGCGTAAGAAGATCGCGAGATCGATCCAGGCCCGGATTGCGGAGTGGCTGGCCGCAATCTCGCCACGATATTCGCGCTCGGCGGTGACAGCATCTTTGTTCTTCTCCGCGATGCGGGCGGCGATCCAGTGAGACATGGCAGGATTGAGAGCCATGATCGCATCGGCCTGTTGGCGAGCCTTGTCTTTGCCTCCGCCGACAATGCCGGGAGCCTCTAGATAGAATTCGGCGAGATCGGTGCGGGCCTCCCAACTCTTAGGATCGAGTTCGACCGCGCGTTCAAAAGACGTGCGCACTTTCTTTGCAAGGCCTGCGGCGGAAAGGAATCCCACGCGATCGGCTTTTTCACCGTAGATGCGGCCGAGCCAGAGAGAGTAGAGGCTGTTCCCCGGATCGAGGTCGCGAGCACGTTCACACGAGGCAATGCCGCGGTCCCACTCGCCGAGCATGAAGTAGGCGCGGCAGAGCAGGTTGTGGGCAGCGGCGTCCGCGGGGGCGTAGGCGATCTGCTGCTCGAGATTCTGGATGGCTTCATCGACGCGGCCGGCGGCAAGCAGTTCCCCTGGCGAAGCAGCATGAGCCTTCGGAACCGGAAGAAGAACTACGGCGAGCATCGTGAGGAGGAAGAAATGTTCCCGCCGTGGGCGACAAGTGAACAGCCCCTTCATTCGTTAGGGAACCACCTTGACAAAAGCGCCATCGAAAAGCGGCTTGGACTCGTCCGCAAAGAGAGCGACGACCGCGCCCTCGCTAAGGCCGGATGTGATTTCCACGCGGGTAAGATTCTGCAGGGAAATCTCAACATCCTGGCGCTTCAGTTCGTCGCCGACGACGCGGAAGACGTACGGGTGACTGTCATCGGTGTGCAAGGCGTCGCGTTCGAGAGTCAGGACGTTGCTCTGTTCGGCGACAACAATGACGACGCCGACGTTGACGTTAGGCAGAAGGCGGAAGTCGTGATTGTCGATAGTGCAAGTCGCCTCACCGACATTTCTGTTCCCGCGCGGCTTGACGGTGGAAGGAACGTTGCTCACGGCGCCGGTCCAGACGCGGCCGGGCAGCGCATCCCAGGTGACTTCGACTTTTTGTTGCGGCCGCAGACGGCCGATATCGGGTTCATCGACGAAAGCGCGCACCAGCACGCGCGACAGATCGGCCTCCTGAAGCAGCAAATCACCAGCCTGGACGAAAGCCCCCTGCTTCACCGGAAGCGAGTAGACGATCCCGTCAAAAGGCGCGCGGACACGAGATTTCGCGAGCGCATCCTCGGCGGCGTCGTAGGCGGCCTGAGCTTCCGCGCCCTGCGCCTCGATCTTGGCGATTTCGGGCTGAGAATAACGTTCGCGCTGTTTCTGCTCGGCTAGAGTGAGGTCAGCCTGCGCGCGCTGAAGAGAATCCTCCGCCTGGCGAACTTCTCCGGGTGAGGCGGCTCCCTCTTGCTGCAGACGGCGCAGGGCGTCAAGATTGCGTTGGTCGAGATCGCGCGCGCTCCGGGCTTTAATGAGCTGCGAGTTCAGAGTGATCACTTCTTCCTGCGTGCCGCCCGTCTTCAGTGAAGATTGATCGGCTTGCGCTGCCCGCACCTGAGCCTGAGCGCGAGCGGCTTGGGAACGAATGTCGGCGTCATCGAGTTGGAGCAGAAGCTGTCCCTTGCGCACATGATCGCCTTCCTTTACCAAGAGGCGCTTGACCGTGGTTGCGATGGGCGCGTGCCCTTCGAAATTCTCAATGGGTTCAATCTTGCCGTTGGTGGAAACCTGGCTGCGAATCGGTCCGCGCTGAACCGTAGTGACGTGTACACGCAGCGGGGAGTGGTGAAAATAGGAGTAGAGCAGGAACGCCGCGAGAACGATGAGAACGGGCCAAATCCAACGCCGGCGGGACAGCGCGTTCGAATTGTTGGTCGCTGCCAACTAGTTGTCTTTCAAGATGCGGCAGGAAAAACTGTAAGCAGTAATTTACCATTCCGGAGGCTGCCGCAAAACACAACCTCGCTCCAAGCACGGTATGTAGTTTGATGCCTGCGGCGAGCCATCGGCTGCACTGGCTTCACCCGCTACAATAGCAGCATGGCGAAATCGCCCCGATACACATCTCAACATGCGGCCGCCGGTCTCAACGCAAAGTTTCCCGAGATCGAAATCTGGACCAATCAATTTCCCGGTTACGAGATTGTAGTCGACGACCCGGAGTTCACTTCGGTGTGCCCCAAGACCGGTCTGCCCGATTTTGGTGCCTTGAGCATTCGTTACATGCCCGATAAAAACTGCCTGGAGTTGAAGTCGCTGAAAGAGTATCTGCAGTTCTACCGGAATCTCGGGATTTTCCAGGAAAATGTCGTCAACCGGGTCCTCGAGGATGTGGTGAAGTGGGCGAAGCCGGTGTGGGCGGAAGTGAAAGGCGATTTTCGTCCGCGCGGCGGAATTTCGACAACGATTGTGGCGAAGTGGCCGCGGCCGAAGGAGAAATAAGAGTCCATTCATCTGCCCGTGCTATATTCGCTCGACCGTGGCTCAAACCCATCTCCAGCCGCGCACCTCGCTGATTGTTCTTACGGCGCTGAATCTGCTGAATTATGCGGACCGCAATGTGCTGTTTGCGGTTCAGCCGCTGGTGCAGGACGAATTTCACCTCACAAACGCGCAAATTGGATATCTGACCAGCGCGTTTCTCGGCTTCTACATGGTGGCGGCGCCATTTGTGGGGCCGCTGGCCGACCGCTATTCCCGTAAAGTCATCATCGTGCTGGGCGCGCTGTTCTGGAGCGGGCTCACGCTGCTCACCGCCGTAACGCACAACTACACGGAATTGCTGATCCGGCACACGCTGGTGGGCGTGGGCGAGGCCACGTTTGTCACGATTGCGCCGACCTTCGTGGCCGACCTGTTCGCGGAGAAAGTGCGTGGGCGGATTCTCGGCGCGTTTTATCTGGCGATTCCGGTAGGATCGGCGGCCGGATATTTATTGGGCGGGTATCTCGCTCCGCATCACGGGTGGCGATTTCCGTTTTATATCGCGGCGGCGCCGGGATTTCTGCTGGCGCTCGCGGTGATGTTCCTGAAAGAGCCTGAGCGAGGACAGTTTGATTCGTTGAAGGAGACGCCGGAACGGGGCACGGTCCTGGGGCTGGGTCGAAATCCTGCCTTTCTGACCTCGACGCTCGGCATGGCGGCGATGACCTTCTCTCTCGGCGGCATCCAGGTGTGGATGCCGAAGTTTCTGGTCAGCGACCGAGGCTACACGCTGGAGGCGGCCAATTTTGCCTTCGGAATCATCATTGTGGTTGACGGCATTGTGGCCGCGCTGGCCGGAGGTTGGCTCGGGGACTATCTGCTGCCGCGCATGAAGAGTTCGTATTACCTGGTCTCGGCGGCCAGCATGCTGCTCGGTATTCCGGTCATGATTGTGGCGTTGTTTGCCAAAGGGCCGCTGATGATTCCGGCGATCGGGATAGCCGCGTTTTTCCTGCTGCTCAACACGGCCCCCCTGAATGCGGCGGTCATCAACTCGGTTGGAGCGCATGTTCGCGCAACGGCGCTGGCGGTGAATATTTTCGTCATTCACATTCTAGGCGATGTTCCTTCGCCGACCATGATGGGTTGGGTGGCCGACAAGCGGTCGCTGCAAGTGGCATTTGTTCTGCCGGTGATCGCGATGGGAATTTCTTCTGCCATACTGTTTTACGGGATGAAGTTTGCGCCGCCGGTCGCGGTCGATGGAAACGGCTTGAACCACTAGGGACACGAAGGCGCACGAAGGAGATTCTGACACCCAGGCGCGAATGGCATATTTTTATTGGATCGCGGGAATTATTCTGGCGCTAGCCTGGCTTTCCCGCATCGTGGATGCCGCCCTCGGCATGCCCAATGTGGCAGACGTCTCGCGACCGGAGTGGAATCGAAATCCGGTTTCGCCCTCGGGGAATCCGCGCGTTTCGATTATTGTTCCAGCCCGCAACGAACAAGAATTCATTGAGCAGGCCCTGCATACTCTGCTGGCGCTCGACTATGAAAATTACGAAGTAATCGCGGTCAACGACCGGTCGACAGACCGGACCGGCGAACTTATGGAGCAAATAACCCAATCCCACCAGACGAAAACCGCGCTGGGTGGGCCACCCACAAGCCTTCGCCTGATTCATCACACCGACTTGCCCGCGGGGTGGCTGGGGAAGACGCATGCCATGTGGACGGCGGCCAATCAGGCGACGGGCGACTGGCTCCTCTTCACCGATGCCGACGTGGTATTTCAGCCAGACTCGCTGCGACGGGCGCTCACCTATGCCGAGGCTGAACTGGCCGATCATGTCGTGATGTTTCCGCGGGTCATCATGAAGGGTCCGGGCGAGTTCATGATGATCGCCTTCTTCCATACGTTGTTCCTGTTTGGGCATCGGCCGTGGAAGGTGGCGGATCCGACGACGAAAGATTGCATGGGCGTGGGTGCTTTCAACCTGGTGCGGCGCAGCGTGTATGAAGCAGTAGGAACGTATGAGGCGCTGCGCATGGAGGTGGTCGATGACATGAAGCTGGGCAAGCTGGTAAAGAAGGCGGGATTCGCGCAGCGCAATGTGTTTGGCGGCTCGCTGATTTCGATCCGGTGGGCAGACGGTGCCATGGGTGTGGTGGAGAATCTGACCAAGAATTTTTTTGCCGTGTTGTCGTTTCAGTCGTGGAGGACACTGCTGTCGGCGTTTGGGCTGGCGTTGTTGAATCTTGGGCCTTTTCTCGGATTGTGGCTGGCGCAAGGCTGGGCGCGAGTGCCGTATGCGGTGGCGCTGGCGTCAATATTTCTGGCGTATGTTGGTATGTCGCGACGAGTGGGGGTGCCGGCGTATTACTTCCTGCTGCATCCAGTGAGCTCGGCGCTCTGCATCTACACGCTGCTACGGTCTATGACTCTGGCGCTGCGGAATGACGGGGTCGTGTGGAGGGGGACGAAATATCCGCTGGAGGAGTTGAGGAAGGGGCTGGTTTGAGGGGAACTGGCAGCGGGAGAGATTCCTTTGCTGCCGGTTACGGCATCGCTGAAGCGACGCCCTGATACGGAGCCTGCGATTGCAAAGACGAATTATTGGGGAGGGTTGTCACCCTCGACGTTGTCGCCGAAGGTTGCGGTCGTGGGAGTTGTTGGCTTGGCCGTCTTCAATTTCTTGGAATATAGATGGCCTGCGCTGTAGTGGCCGCGGTTTTCGACATCGTAGTTCTTGGGCAACGGAGGAATAAGCATGCCACCTCCGGAAATCTGGCTGACCCGGTTCAGGATAATTTCAGCGCGGCCGTCGTAGAGTTTGACAGGGCCTCGAATTTCGATCATGCGTCCGGTCAGGCGGCGGACATCGCCGACATCTTTGAGGTCTGATGGAAACACTACCACGGTAAAGGGGCACGCCAACTGATCCTCACAAAAGTCGAGGAAGTGGACGCCCTTGGTTCCGACTTTGACACGGAGGACTTTGCCGCTCACACACTTGGTTTCGCCGACATGCCTGGAAGCCTCTTGAATCGGGAGGCAGTCGGAAGCGAAAAGCGAGGTAACCGTCCCCAAGACCACGATAAGGAGGAAGCATTTTGTAGGGTCTGCGCTACCTGCCTGGCTTCGCCGGGCTGGACAGCCGAGGGCAGACGCCCTTGCATGTTTTGGGGGAGGAAGGAACATAACAGGATTCTAGAAACCCCGGCGCCAACAGTCTGTGACGGGAAGGGAATAATGAGCGGTACAGTTCCGGAATGGCACTGCCGAGAATCCCCACTTCTCGCGACCAGCGCGAGAAATGGGGCATCCGAGTCAGAAAGGGGAGCTCTTACTTGAAGGACTTTACCGCCGACGCTTCGTCGTCCTTCACGTCAAACACGGTATAGAGCTTGGTGATCTGGAGCAGGTCGTTGACCTTCTTGGTGAGGTTGAGGAGCTTCAGTTCGCCGCCCTGATTCTTGGTGGTGGTAAAGGCGCTGACCAGTTCACCGATCCCCGAGCTGTCGATGTAGTTGACATCGGCGAGGTTCAGAACGATTTTCTTATTGCCCTTCGAAAGCAGGTCGCGAACCATGTCGCGCAGAATGACACTGCCTTCGCCGAGGGTGATGCGACCGCTGCAGTCTACGATGGTGACCCCATCCACCTGCCGACTACTAACCTTCATGCTCACTGGGAAGCCTCCTTGCCGCCCGCAGTTGACCCGTGGACGTGCTTGATCAATTTAAGTTCGGTGCCCGACTGGGAGGGTCGAATTTCGACCACATCCATGAACGAGCGCATAAGAAAAATTCCGCGTCCCGACGTCTTGAGCAGGTTTTCCGGCGCCAAAGGATTGGGAATCTTGCTCAGGTCCATCCCTTTGCCCTGGTCGCGGATGGTAATGACCAGATCGCTTTCGGTCCGCTCAAAGGCGAGGGTCACTTTCTTGTCCGGGGCATATGAATTACCGTGCAAAACGGCGTTGACCGCGGCCTCGCGCACGGCCATGGAAATCTGCATGACTTCGTCGTCGCCGAAACCGAGCTCGGTTGCAATACGGGTGGCCTTTTCCTCTGCACGGTCGATCGTCTCCAACGAGGAGTCGAGCGTGTAAGACACACGTTGCTCGGTCATGGCCATGGACGAAGCTGACAACCAGTATAGAACCGGGAACGTCCGGAATGCCTGCCGGCGTCGAGTAGACGCCCGCGAGAAGCGTTTCCCAGCGAATGCGGTAGTTTGCCTGTCGGACGGGGAATTGTCAACGCTGGATGTGTCTTCATTGAAGGTGGAGTCCAGGGCCAACCGCAGAAACAAGGCTTCTATGGAGGGATCCTGACGGTCTGCCTGGCAGGAATGTTGTCGTGGCTCTGGTGTGCGAGGCGCTCGCCGAAGCTTATAATCTGGCCTCGTGAGTCCAAAATCAGCTCCCAATCTGCGCGTGTGGCTAAAGCGAATTTTCGTTTGGACGATCCTCACGATCGCAGGGACGGCCGCGATCGCCTACGGCTTGGACTACGTCGTCTTTCGCATTCGCGTGGCGACGAATCGAACCCCCTACGGGTCCGTGACCGTCGATCATTATTACGCGGTGCTGATGAAGAACGGCAAGACTCAGTACATCTTCGATCCGCCGGGACCACAGACCTGCGTGAATGCGTTGTTTCCGCATAGCGGCTGGGAGCCGTGCTGGTATCTGAGACGGCATCCGGAGCAGGCGACGAATATTTAGGGCCGCCTAAGCGGGCTTACCGACTCGCGCCCGTGATCTGCGGCACTTCGAATGTGCCTACGGAGTCGCCATTCGCTGCATTCACCAGGTAGATAGCCGGGAGGGTGATCTTCAGCTTTGGGTCGAAATAGCTCTCGTAGTAGCCGTAGTAGGTGATGATCTGACCCTGAAACGTGCCCTGCACGGAAAATGAATTGGCGGTTACTGGTCCGGTCAGCGTGAAGTTCGTATTGTCCGTGCCCTGCAGAACCAGATTGAGCGTCAAGGCGTTGCTGGAGCTTTCGCTTAAAGTAGCCGTGGCGGTGTCGGTGAAATCCGTTTGAGGATTCGAGCAGGAAGTCGCGGCCAGCGGACACATCGCGCCCGCGTAGGTTCCCGCCAGCTTGTTCACGACGGTGCCGGTGATCATGCCTCCGGAGTCCATACATGTGTTTCCGGATTGGGCTGTGTAAGTCCCGCTCACCAGCGTCTTGCCGTCGCCGCTTAGCGAACCGGCGACGTTGAAGATGTAGCCATTCTCACTGAAGGCGAAATTCACCGGGGTGGTGAACGATGTTACCGTAGCCGGCCCGAGGCTGTTGGCCGAACTGACGGGTTCGCAGTTTCCTCCGAAGCCGGTCGCGTTGATGTTGGCCTGGGGAGTATTTACCAGAGAAACGAAGGCGATCTGGGTGCCGCTGGCAGTAATCTGGCCGTTGGGCTGCATCACTCCGTTAACCAGAGTCTGCCCTTCCTGCAACGCCACCTCGATGCCGGTCCATGGCAGGGAAGTGTTGTTGGAAACAGCGATGAATTCCCACGGACCTGAGATCGATGTCAGCGGCTGGGGCGATCCCGTGGCCGACTTGCCACCACAGCTGATGAATACCGCACCGAGAATGAGAACTGCGGTCGCTGCGGCGAGCTTTGCCCGAATCGGCAGGGTTTGGACGCGTCTGAGCATGCGATTCTGTATGTAAGCGGGCAAGTATGGCACCAGACGAAACGCTCAGGGTTAACCGCATGTTAAATTTTCGCTGAACTCGACAGGCCCAGGGGTACTTGCCGGGGTGGTCAGATAGAGATGCGCCTAGCCCATGATCGGCTAGAATGCTGAGGCTGCGAGGCGTAACCAATCGACCACGCACTATTGGGAGAACTCATGGGGAATAAAGCAAGACTCAGCAGGATTCTGGCTGTCGGGTTGGTTGCATTGAGTTTTGCGACGCTAGCGACGGGGCTAGACTCGGCTCCGAACGCGAGGCTGAAGAAGGCGTACCGCTTCCAGCAAGGTGGGTGGACCTACGTTCACCTGGAAGGGGCGCCATCCGATATCGGGTATCAGCACGGATACCTCCTCGCCCCCGAGATCGCGGATGCCTTTGAAGCCGTCAGACTCTTCGACACCCGCGAGACCCAGCGCGGCTGGGAGTTCTTCCGCACAACTGCGCGGCAAGTCCTTTGGCAACATATCGACGCCGAATACCAGCAGGAATTGCAGGGCATTGCCGACGGCTTGCAAGCCCGCGGCGTTGCCCTGGACGTCTACGACATCGTGGCACTGAATGCGTTTGAGGAAGTTCCGGACTACTACGTCGCGTGGCTCAACAAGCAGCAGAAGTCCGAGAAGAACCCAAAGCTCGCAGCTCCCGGCAATTGCAGTGCGTTTGTCGCCACCGGCGGCATGACAAAAGATCACCAGATTGTGATGGCCCATAATAACTGGACGAGCTACCTGACGGGCGAGCGTTGGGTCATGATTTTCGACATTCAACCGGAGCACGGAAACCGCATCCTGATGGACGGCTTTCCGGGAGTCATCACCAGCGACGATGATTTTGGCGTGAACTCGGCCGGCATCATGATCACCGAAACCACGATCACCCAGTTTGAGGGGTGGGACTCGAATGGCAAGCCGGAGTTCATGCGATCGCGCAAGGCGTTGCAGTATGCCAACAGCATTGATGACTATGTGCGCATAATCAAGGAAGGTAACAACGGCGGATACGCCAACGATTGGCTCATCGGCGACCGCAAGACGGGGGAGATCGCGTACCTCGAGCTCGGTCTGAAGAACACCCCGCTCTGGCGTACGAAGGATGGATATTTCGTCAGCTCCAATTTTGCGCGCGATCCCAAGCTCATCTCCGAGGAAACGACGTTCGATGCGAACGATGCTTCCTCATCCCCCAATGCGCGGCGTATTCGCTGGGAAGAATTGATGAAGGAGTCCAGGGGGAAGATCGACGTAACCATGGCCGAACAATTCTTGTCCGACCACGTTGACAGCTTCGAGAAAACAGCGTCAAACGCAGAGAAGACGCAACCTGATGAGCGCTCCCTCTGCGGGCACGTCGATACATCTGCCCGAGGAGTAAAGGAGTGGGGCTGGGAACCATATAATCCCGGCGGGGCTGTGCAAGGCAAGGCGACCGACAGCGCGATGGCGGCGAAAATGAGCTTCGTGGCGCGGGCTGGTCATCCGTGCGGAGCGGATTTTCTGGCGGCGGATTTTCTTGACCATCATCCGGAATATTCCTGGCAGAAGCCGCTGCTGCGGGATATGAAGGCGGGACCGTGGACCGTGTTCCACGCGGGACAGAAGCCATAGCGGGTGGAGCGAGACCAGTCCCGAGAGCGGAAAAGCAGACTCCTCACTTCGGCTCGGAACAACCGGGGAGGCAATGCGGTTCGTGAATCGATTTTCGCGGTCGGCGCGGCTCGATTCTGAAAGCGAGAGAACATGAGCGTTTTCCGGCAGGACTTCCGTTACGCTGCTCGAGTGCTTGGCAAGAACCCCGGCGTCAGCGCGATCATGGTGTTCACCCTCGCGCTCGCGATCGGCGCGACGACCGCCATCTTCAGCGTGGTGTACGGAGTTCTGCTGCGCCCCTTGCCGTATCCCGGTGCCGGCCGCATCATGGCGATCTCCGAAGTCAATTCCAACGGCAGGCTCTCCCGCCTTGCGGATCCGAACTTCGACGACTTCCGCGATCAAAACCACAGCTTTCAGTCCATCGCCAAGTACGGGTCCGATACCGTCTCTATTTCCGGACCCTCGCAGCCGACGCGCACCACGGTGGCCGGGGTAACGCCGGAATTTCTCACCGTGTTCGGCGTGGAACCGATGATTGGCCGCGATTTCACGGCGGCTGACGATAAGAAAGGAGCCGCGCCAGTCGCCCTCGTGAGCTACGGATACTGGAGGCAATATCTCGGATCGCCGCAGGATCTTTCGCAATCGCACCTGAAAATTGACAGTGCGATCTACTCCGTGATCGGCGTGCTACCTGTGGGATTTCGATTTCCAAATGACGTGGATGTATGGGTTGCTGCCGACAACGGCGGCGAGAATCCAAGCCGCACGTCGCACAATTATTCTGCCCTCGGCCGGTTGAAAGACGGCGTGACGATCGAGCAGGCCCGCCTGGATATCAGCGCCATTGCGCGCCGGATCTACCAGACGTCGACTGAGAAAAGCGACTACTTGCTCAGAGACGGATCCGTGATCCCGCTGCGGGAGTCGATTACCGGTACCGTGCGAACGCCGCTGTTCATTCTGCTCGGCACGGTGGGGTTTCTGTTGCTGGTGGCCTGTGCGAACGTGGCGAATTTGCTGCTGGCGCAGGCTTCGGTGCGCGAGCGGGAGCTTGCGATCCGCAACGCGCTCGGCGCAGCCCGGGGCCGGCTGGTACGCCAGTTCTTGACTGAGTCATTCTTGCTCTCGTTGGTCGGCGGGGTTCTCGGAGTGCTCGCGGCGCTGTTGGGCGTCGCCGGATTGCTGGCCCTGGCTCCGGATACCTTGCCGCGACTCGATCGCGTTTCTGTGAGTGTCCCGGTGCTGTTCTTTGCGTTTTTGCTCACAACCGCGGTGGCTGTAGGCCTGGGCGTGTTTACGGCTCTGCGGGCGACGCGAGGCGACTTGCGGAAGGGGCTGGAAGAAGGTGGGCGCGGCCAGGCCGGATCGCAAGGCAGCCAGCGCGTGGGAAGAGCGATCGTCGCGGCGCAGGTCGCCATCACGCTGGTGCTGGTGATCGGAGCAGGCCTGTTGGGGCGGAGCTTGATGAAGGTTCTCGAGGTGGATCCCGGATTCCGCGTCGACAAGATCGTGGCGATGGATATTTCGCTCCCGTGGGTCGAGGATCCCGCACAGCCGATGCTCGAGGATCCCAAAGCGAAGGCGGCCCAGGGACTCTTTTATGCGAACCTGATGGATCGGCTAAAGCAAATTCCCGGAGTGCGAGGTGTGGGAGCCGCCAGCGCGCTTCCCATGACCGGCGGACTGCCCGATGGCATGTTTCTGCTGATGACGCAGAATGAAGTTCCTAAATCGCTGGACGGTTTTGAGGCGCTGTTCCAACAAAAGGAACGGCTCGGTACCGCGGATTTCTGTGTCGCGACAGACGGATATTTCCAGGTTTTAGGGATTCCGCTGATCCGCGGACGAATATTCGACGAGCGTGATGGCGCGGATGCTCCGCACGTGGCCGTGATCAGCCAGTCGCTCGCGCATGATCGTTGGCCACACGAAGATCCGATCGGGCACACCATTGAATTCGGAAACATGGACGGCGACTTGCATCTGCTGACGATTGTCGGGATTGTCGGCGACACCCACGAATACGGTCTCGACGAGCCTGCGCGGCCCACGCTCTACGTGAACTTGTTCCAGCGTCCGCGTACGGTGATGACCGTAACAATGTTGAGCGATGCAGACACGCGTTCGGTAACATCGGCGGCGCGGGGAATTCTGCGGGATCTCGATCCGCAGATTCCGGCGAACTTTCAGACCTTTCAGCAGGTCTATTCCGCGTCGCTTGGTTCGCGAAAGTTCAACGTAATCCTGATCGGGTTCTTCGGAATCACCGCCCTGCTATTGGCGACCGCCGGAGTGTTTGGCGTGATGGCCTATTCGGTGAGCCGCCGCACACGCGAGTTCGGAGTGCGCGTCGCTCTCGGTGCCACTTCGACAGATGTGCTGCGCATGGTTCTGGGGCAGGGAATGCGTACGATCCTGATCGGCGTAGCAATTGGAATCGCGGGGTCGTTCGCCCTGACACAAACAATGTCGTCGCTGCTGTTCGGCGTGAAGGCAACCGATCCCATTACATTCGCCGGAGTCACGCTTCTGCTGATCGCCGTGGCTCTGCTGGCTTGTTACATTCCGGCGAGACGCGCGACGAAAGTCGACCCCATGATGGCGTTGCGCTACGAGTAACAGCGGCGGCGAAGCACGAAAGCCACTGGCCACGCCCATTCACCCAGACAACTGGCTGCGCCTGCGTCTGTACCCGGTCGCGAAAAAACTGGAGATCGCGTTTCATCCTGCGTTTCAGGTGCTCCGCAGGAACTTCTCCACGCACGGCAAGAAGGAAGCACACCCCACCGAGATGCAGGCCCAACTCGGACACAGCGATATTCGTACGACCCTCGACATCTATACGCAGATTTCGGACCCGGAAGTGGCCAGAATGGTGAACCAAGTCACAAATCGCATCTTAGGCTTGGGTGAGGAGGGCGAGCCGGGCTCAATTCAGTGAGATGGGTGAGAAAAATAGAAGCTAACGGCTTCCTGCTAAAATAAATTGAAAATTAACCGCGCGGAGAGATGGCCGAGTGGCTGAAGGCGCGCGCCTCGAAAGCGTGTATACCTTAACGGGTATCGGGGGTTCGAATCCCTCTCTCTCCGCCAGCATTTCCTCCACCGTAATCTGTGAGATCATTACCCACCTCGCATCTCACCTCCGGGAATGATGCTATGCACACTTTCCTTCAGGACCTCCGCTATTCCACACGGCAGCTCATCAAAAATCCAGGATTCACACTGACGGCGGTCATCTCGTTGGCGCTCGGCATTGGAGCGGCCACCGCTGTGTTTAGCGTGATTTATGCAGTCTTGATGCATCCCTATCCCTACCCCGCTGCGGATCGAATAGTACGGCTCACGGTCGACAGCGTAGCGGGTTCCGGGGACCCCGTCTATCTAAATGGCGCCGAAATTCAAACCTTGCGGCAATCACCAGTGGTCGAAAGCGCTCTGGCTTCGGACAACGATGCTCTGATGATGACCGGGGAAGATCTTCCGGAGACGGTGCACGCCGTGAGCCTCATCTCGAATAATTTCCAGGATCTCGGCGTGCCCGCTTTGCTGGGGCGCGGACTTTGGCCATCCGACGCTGTTGACGGCCAGGAGCCAAGGCCCGTTGTGGTTCTTTCTTGCAGGTTTTGGCGGAGACACTACCTGTCCAATCCGGATGTCGTGGGCCGCACTCTGCAACTTGATCACAGGAACTTCGAGATCGTAGGTGTCGCGGCGCCGCGATTCACTTGGTACGACGGCGACGTCTATCTACCGCTGAAGCTGTTGCGAGATCCGGGGCGCACGTCTATCGTCGATCTGCTTCTGCGGCCCGGAGTCCGTCGCGTCACAGCCGAAGCCGCACTGCAGCCCCTCGTGGAGCAGTTCGCTAGCTCTAGGCATACCGATCTGCCGGACGTTTTCAGGGTGCATGTGCATGGGCTGAACGACTGGGTCGTCAGCTCCCTCGGCGGAACCCTGTACTTGCTTTTTGGCGCCGTGATGTTGCTGCTGGTGATTGGATGTGGGAATGTCTCAATTCTGCTGCTGGCACGGGGTACAGCGCGGCGACATGAATTGGCTGTGAGGATCGCTGTGGGCGCGCGGCGATTCCGAATCATTCGCCAATTGCTCACGGAATCGCTTCTTCTCGCAGTGATTGGCGCGTTGCTCGGAGTTCTAGCCTCGTACGGCGCTCTGGTACTGACGCTGCGTCTGGTGCCAGAAAATACATTCGCTTCCGAGGCCGTGATTCGTATCAACCTCCCGGTTCTGCTTTTCAGCATCACGGTCGCGCTCGGAACGGGCGTGCTGTTCGGGCTTTGGCCAGCGTTGCAACTTTCTCGTACACACATCGGGGAGATCATGCAGACTGGCGCGCGCCGGTTAGCCGGCAGCGTCGGCGGACGTAGAGCCCATAGCACGCTGATCGCTGCGCAGGTAGCGCTGACATTATTGTTGCTCGCAGCTGCGGGCTCCTCAATGAAAGGGTTCGCCCAGTTGATCCACCAGCCCCTCGGTTATGACCCGCACAACGTGATGGCGATAGGAATCCCTTTACGCGCAGGCTCCTACGGCACTTGGCCGGCGCGTGCAGCCTATTTTGAGCAATTGCGAGAAAAAGTCGCGGAGACACCGGGCGTGATCACGGCGGCGATTTCCACCGACGCGACGCCGCCGCGGAATGGATGGATTATGGGATTTGAAGTTTTGGGCAAACCCATGCCCCCTGGCGCGGGGGCGCTCTCTGATTCGAGTGGGTCTGAGATCGGATCGGTGAACCTGATTAGCCCGGAGTACTTCGCGGCATTGCACGTTCCCGTGCTGCAAGGACGGATTTGGAGCGACGCCGAGAATAACAAGGGCGCACATGTAGCCGTGGTCAACCGTACGCTGGCGCAGCGCTACTTTCCGAATGGCGACGCGATTGGGCACTCGCTGAGATCGGCAGGTCTCGAAGGCAATCCCGACACAGTGCTATCGCCGCCAAATATTGGAGCTACCTGGTTCCAGATTGTGGGCGTCGTCGGGGACGCTCGCAATGATGGCCTCCGAAGTGCCCCCAGACCATCAGTCTACGTACCCTATACTTTCAGCATGGGAGAGGGCACGGAAATTCTGGTTCGCTCTGAAGTTCCGCCCCTCACGTTGCAACATGCCGTGCGCGAGCAGTTGAGGGCTATTAACCCAGATCAGATCAGTGGTGCTTATGATCTCGAAACTCGCCTCACTTATGAGCCCGAGTGGCAGCAGGAGCATGTCGCGGCCTGGATTTTTGGCATTTTCGCGTGGCTCGCCCTGGCTCTCGCTGCCGTAGGGCTACATAGCGTCGTGTCCTACACAGTGGCACAACGGACCAACGAATTCGGGATTCGTATGGCGCTGGGCGCGCAGCGTGCGGACGTGCTACGAATGGTCTTCAGGGCGGCATCTGTAAGCCTGGGCGCCGGAATCTTGGCCGGTGTAGCTCTTTCGTTAGCCCTAAACCAAATCATTGCGAAATGGGCACAAGCGAACCCGCGCGACCCTGGCATTCTCCTTGCTGGAACCATTCTTCTCGGCTTTGTGTCTGGGGTGGCCTGCGCAATACCGGCGCGTCGCGCCTCCAGAATCGATCCGATGATTGCACTACGAAGTGAGTAGTACGCTCGCTCGTAGGAAATCAAGGGGAGCTGGTCAATTTGTGAAAAATCTCGATTGCGCTTTGCTTTCATGAAACGACAATCTGATTTTGGCCAGGGCTGACGCTGGAGCCACGGCAGTCAAGCCTGCCAGCGAGTTTCCTGTTTCGACGATTTCAATCGCGCACGTGGCTGCTGTCGCTCAAAGCCAACGACCATCGGTAGGCGGCTAACGACGACTGCGAAAGAACTCCTGCAGAAATTCCGCACTCCGGCCTGCCAGAACTCCGCTTCGAACTTCAATCGTGTGGTTCAGTTGCGGATGATTCACGACTTGCAAGACCGAGTGCACAGCACCCGCTTTCGGGTCCTCGGCGCCGTACACCAGACGCCGGATGCGGGCATGCACCATCGCGCCGGCGCACATGGCGCACGGCTCAACTGTAGCAAACAGCTCGCAGTCTCCCAGGCGGTGGTTACCAAGGGCTGCGCCCGCTTCGCGCAGGGCGAGCATCTCGGCGTGCGCAGTCGGGTCGGAGCCAGTGATGTTGCGGTTCCAGCCGCGGCCAACGACCCGTCCATCGCAGATGACGATCGCTCCCACGGGAACCTCCCCGGCTTCGAGCGCGCGCTGGGCGCAGCGCAAGGCCTCTTCCATCCAAAGCTCGTCGGAAGTTGCGCCAGGGGTCAGGCTGCTATTGGACATTGTGCGCGGCGGCAAGAATTGAAGGCTCCGCTCAATATTCTAGCGTTTACTGAGGTAAAACCGGGACTGCTCCGAGAGTGCAGCCGAGAATTGCCGGCAACCGTCGATCTGCGGTGCGGCTAGATCATGCCGAGCACAGTTCGCACCGCCTCCGGCACGACCGCGCGGATCACTGCCGGAACCACGATCATCACGACCGGGTAGGCAATCACGACCGCGGGCACGACGACCAGAAGCCATATCTTCGTCGGCAGGTTTGTGAGGTAGGCCTTCATAGTGCTCTCTTCACTTCCTCTTTTGGTGGATACGGCGGGACGCTGAGGAAAGTTCCCGTTGGACGCAACTTCCGTCGATCCAGCCGGTCCCGTGGACCACGCCAAAACACCGGAGCACTGTCTTCCCGGCTACAAGGAAGACCGGCTCAAAAGATTAGACGTTTGGAAACCGAAAGGGTTAAGTGCGAGTTCTTGCCGGGAAACCGTGTGAAGACGGGGTTTTAGCGATCGCCTGGTTAGTGTTATCCTAACCTCCATGGGCATGCCGAGCCTGCTCCGGAAAGTCTTCCTGGTCGATCTGCTTCAGGGGCTGAAGATCACATTCCGCTACCAGGACCCCAAAGAGGTTTACACCGAGCAGTATCCGCTGGAGCGGCCGCAGGTCGCGGAACGCTATCGCGGCGCGCCGCGGCTCAACGTCAATCCAGACACCGATGAGACCATGTGCATTGCCTGCGATCTGTGCGCGCTGGCGTGTCCGGAACACTTGATCGTGGTCTCGAGCGAACGCAACGAGAAAACCCGCCGCAAAGAGCTCACCAACTTCACCTACGACCTGAGCCGCTGCATGTTTTGCGGGCTCTGCGAAGATGCGTGTCCCACCGATGCGCTCGAACTGACGCAGGATTTCGAGCTGGCCAGCTACGACCGCACGGGCTGGATCTGGGACCGCGAGACGCTGGAAAAGGGTCCGCAGCCCACGCAGTATCGCCGCTAGAAATTCCCCGGCAGCAGGACGCGAAGAGCAGGACTCGAAAGATGGGGCTACTGGACGCCTTCCGCAAAGATGAAGTGATCGGAACGAAAGTGCTCGTTTGCAGCTTGGGCACTAAGTTCGAAGAGCTGCGAAAGGCGGATGAGAAGGTGTACAAGCGGTTCTATCCCTTGACGACCTCGACGACGGCGACAGCGCTGGCTGAACTTCGGCAGGCATTAGGACAGCATTACGATATCGCGCACCTGTTCTGCAATGTTGGTGCGCAAGGCGAGATTTCAGACGGCTCGGGCGCGAAAATGACAGGCGCCGAACTGCTACGTGCGGCGGTCGATTCGGGCGCGAAGCTGCTCTGGATTGCGAGCGATAATTTTCCCGATCCCTACCGCGCCGGCTTCAATGCCAAGGGAACGAAACTCAATCTGGTGCTGACCGAACGGCGGCTGGGGCCAAACTTCTCGTTGTTTCTGGATAATCTTCTCAGCAAAGTGTCCGCGGGCGAGTCGTTCGCCAAGGCCTGGAACGTTGCCGCCAAGCCGGAGGGCAAGGCGGTGCAGCCCGATGTTCCACACACGATCCCGTCGATTGGACGAGGCGGAGTGATTCTCCGGCCGTAAGAGACTTACACCGGCTGCTGCTGCGTCATGCAGTGCATCGCTCCCAAGCCCCAGATGAAATCTCCAGAGTAGATGGGAACGATTTCGCGTGTGCGAAACACTTCCGCCAGCGTGTTGAGAGCGATGCGGTCGTTGGGACGGTTAAAGACCGGAGCCAGCACAACTCCGTTCGCAATATAGAAATTGGCGTAGCTCGCTGGCAGCCGTCGCCCTTCGAAGACTACCGGCTGCGGCATGGGCAGTTCGACAACCGTCAATTGGCGGCCGCTTTGATCTCGCGCGGCTTGCAGGCGGCGTAGATTCGCGCGCAGCGGCGCATGATTCACGTCTTTCGAATTGTGCTCGACCATGGTCACGACCGTGTCCTTCGCCACGAAGCGGGTGAGGTCGTCGACATGTCCGTGGGTGTCGTCGCCGAAGATCCCGCGACCCAGCCAGATGGTGTGCGGCGCGCCGAGATAGTCGGCGAACGCCTTCTCATAATGGACACGTGTCATGTGCGGATTGCGCTGCTGCACTTTGCTCAGCAGGCATTCTTCGGTCGTGAGAATCGAACCCGCGCCGTTGACGTCGACCGACCCCCCTTCGAGGACGATGCGCATTCCGGCCGAAAGCGGGCGGAGGTCTTTCGCCCGCGCAGCTTTGGCCATGAAGCTGCCGATCTTTTCATCTTGACGCCAGTTGGAATATTTCGCCCATGCGTTGAAGCGAAACTTGAGGGCAAGCGTCTCTGCCGCCTTTTCGCGGGCCGCGGCGCCCGCGCCAGATTTCAGGAAGATGCAGCCGGAGTCGCGGAGCCACACCCGGTTTGTCGGCCATCGATGAAAACGAATATTGCGCGACAGCGCGTCGGCGCGCTCTAAAATTCTGCGGGCTTGTCGCGCGGACGAGGCGTTGTTGACGATCAATTCGACTCGCTCGTGTTGGGCCAGATTTCGAATGATCTCGGCGTAGACCCAGGGGATCGGCTCGAATTTCCCCGGCCAGTCGTCGTGAAAGTGCGGCCACGCAAGCCAAGTCGCGGAGTGCGGCTCCCACTCGGCTGGCATGCGGTAGCCGAGAGCGGCCGGAGTTGCCGCCGCAACACCTGAAGTATGGCTTGAAGTTCTGGGAGAAGCCTGGGCCACATCGATTTCTCGTCTATTTTCTTCTCAAAATCAGTCAATCGATCAATCGGTTCGTGATGGGCGCGTAAGCGTCGATGCGCCGGTCGCGGAGAAACGGCCAATTGCGGCGGATGTCTTCGAGCGCCTTCAAGTCAACGTCGCCCACCAGGATTTCCTCGCGGTCCTGCGAGGCTTCGGCGAGCACGCGGCCAAAGGGATCGCAGAAGAATGAACCGCCCCAGAATTCGAGTCCCTGGCCGGCAGCCGACTTGCCACGGATATTCCCGGTTTCGAAGCCGACGCGGTTTACGACGGCGACGTAGACGCCATTGGCGATCGCGTGGGCGCGCTGAATCGTGCGCCAGGCGTCGTGCTGCGCCACTCCGAATTCCGCCTTCTCCGCCGGATGCCAGCCGATCGCCGTCGGATAGAACAGTACGTGCGCTCCCTGCAAAGCGGTCAGCCGGGCCCCTTCGGGATACCACTGATCCCAGCAGACGAGCGTGCCGAGGCTTCCGGCGCTGGTCTCGAGCGCGCGGAATCCCAGATCTCCAGGCGTGAAATAAAACTTTTCGTAGTAGAGCGGATCGTCGGGGATGTGCATCTTGCGATATAGCCCGCGCAGGGAACCGTCGCTGTCGAAAATGGCGGCTGTATTGTGGTAGACCCCAATCGCGCGCTTTTCAAACAAGGACGCGATCAGCACGACTCCATGACGGCGTGCCGCGGCCGATAATTTTTCCGAACTCGGGCCCGGAATCGGCTCGGCGAGATCAAACAGCGCGTGATCTTCCCGCTGGCAGAAGTACTGCGTCTGAAAAAGCTCCGGCAGGCAGACTACTTTGGCTCCGCGTCCGGCGGCGTCGGCGACGCGGCTTAGCGCCTTCTCAAAATTCTGTTCCGGCTCCGGACCGCACGACATCTGCACCAAAGCCACGCGAAATTTTTCTGGCGGCACGCGCTCCGACCTCCGCGAACAATATAGCAGGAAGGCAGCTCGCAGCTCTCAGTCTGGCGCCGGGAAATCCTCGCGTGGGGATGACTCGGACGGCGTGGCAGCTTCGCATGCAGTTCCTGTAGAGTAGTTTGTCTGGAAAAAATGTGTTTTGGCTTGGAGGTTGGCGGTGAAAGGCGAGCACGGTAATTCGAAGAATCATCCTCATCCTGGGGCCGCGCCCAATGGCGCAGGCGGCGAAGGAAAAGAGCGTCATCTGCATAACCCGGTGGCAGACCGGCTGATTCCGCTGGAGCCGCTCGATTTGGCGAAGGTCACTTCCATCGACAGCCTGGTACGCGCCATGGCGAAGACTGCTTTCACCGGACGCCAGCTCGGCGAAGCGGCCGATGTGCTCGAGGCCATGGCGCTCGACGAAGACGCGTTCGTCGTCATGACGCTCGCGGGCGCGATGACCGTGGCCAAACAAGGCCTGATCATCACCGAACTGATCGATCGCGGCATTGTGAACGCCATCGTTTCGACCGGGGCTCTAATGGCTCATGGGCTGGTTGAGGCCACGGGGCGGGCGCATTTCCGCGCCAATCCCGAAGTCTCTGACGTGGAACTTTACGAGCAGGGCTACAATCGCGTCTACGACACGCTGGAGCCGGAGCAGAACCTCGACGATGTCGAAGAGGTTATGTCGGCCATTCTCGAAGCCTGGGACCACAATGAGGTCATGTGCTCGTACAAGCTGAATCATGCCATCGGGGCTCACCTCGCGAAGCACGCCCAGGGGCAGCGGGGCATCCTGAAGTCGGCTTATGAAAAGGGCGTGCCGGTCTTTGTGCCGGCCTTCAGCGACTCAGAACTCGGTCTTGATACGGCTTTGAATAACCGGCTGCGCGAGTCGACGGGAAGACACAAGATCCGCTTCGATCCCTTTGAGGACCTCGAGCATTTTGCAGCCACGCTCCTCCGCCAGAAGAAGCTCGGAATCTTCACCATCGGCGGCGGCGTGCCACGCAACTGGTCACAACAGTTTGGGCCGTTCATCGAACTGCGCCACCGCCGGCTGGGAGAGAATGTTCCCCTCAAGCGCTATCACTATGGGCTTCGCATTTGCCCCGAGCCGGTCTACTGGGGAGGATTGTCGGGCAGTCCCTACAGCGAGGCGATCTCATGGGGCAAGTTCGTTCCGCCGGCCGAAGGCGGACGTTTCGGAGAAGTCTTCGTGGACGCCACCGTAGGTCTGCCGATCATCGTAGCCGCGGTTCTTGAGCGCTTGGACAAGGCCAGAAAGGGCGGGAGGAAGGGAACGAAGGCAGTCGCGAAGAAATAGGGCGGACCTATGCGGTCGTCTCGCAGGTGGAGGAGTTTTCGGCTGGAGCGTCCGGGGTGGACTGCTGTTCCGGGGGTTGCTGATCGGTTTTTTTCATCCGGCGATACAGTCTGGCAAGCGCTGTATTGTCAACAACTTCTGACTCAGCCTGAACCCAATCCTCGAGCGCCTGCCCTTCTGTTTGACCTCTGATTTCGTAGAGCTGCTTGGCGCGCGAGCGCACCTTTCGCTCCACCAACTGCACCATGAGCGCCTGCTGCTTCTTTCTGCGTGTTTCGATGTCCACTCCTGCTCCTTACAGTCGATTGATCCAGCTCTTATGATAACGCAGCGGTGTTAACGGAAGATTACATTTGGATAAGAAAAAGTGTTACCAAAGTTACACTCTTCGCGATGCAGCCGGCGCAGAAAAGATTCTTTACAATCCTTATTGGTATCAATGAATTACGGCGGGACGATTGGTGGCGAACGGCTGCCGAAAAATCAGCGAACCGCGGTGGGTTTTTCTTATCGAAGCCCGAGCGGTTTTTCGGACGCGCAGCCAAACGAAGTCCCAGAATTCGGATCGCCGGATCCCCTATATTTGGCGGCCTGCGGATATGGGCAGAGCGGGCGCGTCATCTCCGGCTCGGCTGGATGTGCCTCCGCGTATTTCGTTGCAATGATGGACCCGGGTGCTGTTCCGTCCTCTACCCACCCGACAAGTGCGGTAAGAATGTCGTGCTCCGCGTCGCGTCTGGGCTCGGTGGATCCTTGCCCGAACGAAGTCGCTCCCGGACCTCCCTCACAATGCTGCATACCCGGAACCATGTAGAGGCGGACCGACTCTTCTGCGCTCTGTCGCCCAACTGCCGAGATCAGGCTGTTGTAATAGTTGACGGTGTTGAGAGCCGAGATCGCCGGATCGTTCCAGCCGTGGTAGAGAATGAGTTTGCCTCCGTGAGCCAGGAACGGCTTCAGGTCAGGAGACATCGCATCCATGGCATCGCCGGTCTTCTCATACGCGAGCCTGAGCGATGTATCGATGTTCGCGCCCCTGAAATCCCAGTCTTTCTGGCCGTAAACCATGTTGCCAAAGAATCCATGTACGAAGAACACAACTGCGCTTTTGCCTTCTTCCGAGCCAGTGATCCAGTCTTTCCACCCGCCGCGTCCGTCCTCGGCTCCGGGCAGAAGACCGGGGAAAATCAATTTGCCGGTGGGATCGTGCACGCCGGAGTAAATCGCCTTGAGTGAATCGACCTGCGGCCCGGTCAGGCATTCCTCTGATTCTTTTCCGTTGCAGCGTAGGGTAGCGGGATCAAAGTGGCACTGCCGCGGATCGTTGAGAATGCCGTCGTCGAGTCCGTCGAGCTTGTCGCAAGCGGCGAGCACGGCCTTACTAATTGCCGGAATCTTCGCGGGTGGAATGTAGCCTGCCTGATCGAGCTTCTCCGCAACTTTCAGGGCGCCAGTGAGCAAGGGGACCCATGCATTTGCCGGTGCTCCGGCGAGGATGCCATCGTAGTCGTCCGGGAATCGTTGCGCTTCCATCAGAGCCTGCCGACCGCCATTGGAGCAGCTGGCGAAATAGGAACGCTTGGCCGCGTCACCGTAAAAGGACTTCACCACAGTCTTGGCGTCGACGGTCATCAGGTGGATGGCGCGAAATCCGTAATCAATTATCTTTTCAGGATGACCCAGAGCCCACTCCGCTCCCTCAGTCGAGTGTCCGGTGTCGGTGCTGGCCGCGGCGTAGCCTTGAGTCACTGCCGCAGCCAGACCCGAGTAGGCAATGTATCCGGCGAATCCGCCGTTGCCCAGGCCTCGGAGCTTTCCATTCCAGCCACTCGCGGGCATCCAGAATTCAGCTTTGATGTCGGAGTCTGGCGTGGGAGTCAGCGTTGCCATGACGCGGCAAAACGCAGGAGTGGATTTATAGAGCGCTGGGACTTTTTCGTCCGGCTTGTGCGGAGGCTCAAACATGCCCGCCGCGATCGGTTCTGCCACAGTGATGCTGACATTGGGCAGCAACAATTGTTTGAGACTCGCGCAACTTCCGACGGGATCGCCAGTGGCCGCTCCAGCGAGTGCTGACACAGAAAAAACGAAAGCTAGCAGCACAAACATGCGTTTCAGCATGGCTGCTAGCCTCTCAGAATGCCGAAAATCTGACAAGTGCTTCTACTCTACGGCTAATTGCAATTCTTTCTCGGCAGCAGGCGTCATTTGCTGGCTGGCCCCGAGGGCGGGAGTTGAGCTTCGAATGCCTTAAGATCCCAATAATCGCGCCACGCGGCGATCTTGCCGTCGCGCAGCTCAAATATGCCCATACAAGGCACGCTGACGCGAATGTCTCCGACCAGGAAATGGTCCACACGTTCGGTCAGTACGATATCGTCGTCCGCCACGATGTGATTTATATCCCAAGGCAAAGCCGTCATGCGCGCCGCGCCGATGCGCAAGGTCTCACGGATAGCTGCGCGGCCTTTTACGGGTTGCCACGGCGAATTCCACCAAATTGCGTCCTCGCAAAAATAGCTCGCAAACTCGTCCAGGTCGGCGCGTACGCAGGCCTCTAAGAACTGCCGGATCAAGAGGATGCTTTCAGAACTTTCCAACGAGGACCTTTCATGGCCGTTCTTAATCAAAAATCAGCACGGCCGACGCGATCACGGTGGTCCACAGCCCACGTTTGTCGCCTACTGCCGACTGTGTGACATTGGCCGTGCGCACGATCTTATTGGACAGGCGGTAGATCTGCTTTTTTTCGTCCCAGGAGCGGTCAGGGTCGAATTCTACGTTGAGCGTGGTGGCCAGCATTTCGGCGGCTAGTTCTTCCGCGTATTCTCCGGCAGCGTCTTCGGTCTCGCCGAACGAGTGATGCTCGCTGAGGTATCCGTAGGTGTTGCGGTCGGCGGGGATCGCCACTCCGATCGACGAAGCCAGCAGGCGGTGAGGCTCGCGGGTGGAATTCTCCGCCACCACAGCAAAAACCACTTCTCCCGGGTGAAGATATTTCACTCCTTCTTTTCGTGCCAGCAGCTTGCAGTTCGGCGGGAAGATGGAGGAGACGCGTACCAGATTCTGGGCGGCGATGCCGGCGTCGCGCAACGCCAATTCGAAAGATGTCAGCCGTTCACGGTGTTTTCCGACTCCCTTGGTAAAGAAAATCCGCTTGGGAACCATGTCTTTGCCCAATTCCGTGATCCTCCGCAGAGCAAAAATTTAGTTGTTAAGAATGCACAATCTAACACAATGCTTTGTAAAGGAAATATGAATTTCAAGGGAGGAGGAGAAAAATGGCGGGAGAAGTTTGCTCCTCCCGCCATTCGCTGGACCTGGTACGAGGTCCGCACATCGAATCCTGCGACTCAGGGACGCCAGACATCGGGGTCCGACCGAGCATATCCAACAAAGCAGATCCGGCTCGCCGAGGTCCGACTCGCAGCTACTGCGCAGCTTTGACCGAGTTCACTGTTATGGTGTTGTCTTTTTCGGTTCCCATGACAGTGACCTTTGCTCCGGCCTGCTTGTCGAGCGTGGCGAGAGCAGCTTTGTCGCTGGTTTCGAGCGTGTAGACCTTGTCTCCGACCACCAGCGCGTACTTCGATCCCTTGGACACACAAGCACGGGTGCAGGACGCATCATCACCGGGCATGGCATGCTTGGCGCCACACATCGAGTCGCTGACGGTGCCCGTGAAGGTTGAGCCTTTTGCGGCAAAGGCGAAGGAAGCCGTGAAAATGACGAGAGCAGTAAGAGTCGACAACAGGACTCCAGCTTTCCGAACGTCAGCTTTCATCAATCATCTCCTTGATCAGCAAATTTGCAGGACTATACCGGGAACCACCTCTACCTAGCAGATGATCGTCTGGACGGGAAGTTTCAGATTCTCGGACGCAAAAATACGGGGAGGCGCAAGGCGCGCATCCCCGGGTTGCCCGGTGTTGGTTGGGGGGAAGGCCCGGGCAGAGCTTTGACCGCTTCTCAAGCAGGGAGTCTCTTGGGAGATCTCTGTTTCCCGCTACACTACCTCGCTGGCCGGTGGATCGGTAAAACAGTTGAAAAATGTTCCGAAAAACGAACACGATTTCGGCCACGAGCGAAACCCGCGCCTAGCGTGGGACCTTGACCGAGTAGATCAAGTCGACGTCGACCGTCTTTTCGCGAATGTTAGCCGTCACGTGCGGGGCGACGTCCCAGTCAAAGTTGGCAGGCAGCAGCTTGTGCGCCTCCGGCAAGTAGTCCGCCAGATAAGACGAGTCGTACACGTCGCCGGCTCGGAGCTTCCAGAGATTGCGGAGCTTCGCCGTCAGACCATTGTCCAGCCCGCGAAATTCCAGCTCGCCCATGTGGTAGACATCGCCCTCGTTCACCATGAGATGAATGGAGACGGTGCCGGCGGCATCGTCGAAGGTGGCATCGGCCTTAACTGTCGCCGCGACGAATCCGTGAGAACCGTAGAGTAGTTGAACCTGCTTTAAATCGTCGTTCAGTCGAACCGTGTTTGCGGGCTGGCCCGTGGGGACGTGAACCATCTTCTGCAGCGTATCCGTCGGGAACTCGTGATTCCCCGACCACTTAATTTGTTGCAGCTTGTATTGCGCACCCGGCTCCACAGCGAAGGCGACATCGACCACCGTCTGGTTCCGCGCGATTTCGTCAACACTGGCATCGGCTTGTTTCACCGGCCTGGGTTCCGGCTCGCCGAACTTGGCCTTGAGATATCCCCTGGCATGGTAGACCGGCAGAAGTTGCCGCTGGACAAACAGATCAAGACGGCTGCGCGAATATTCGCGGTCCGGCATTTCCCGGCCGGCGGCGTCGAGCGCGGGCAGTTCGTCGTTCCCGGCCCCGGTGAACTCGATCTTTCGCACCCGGATCAGCACCTCCGACACTTTGTAGTTGATCGCCTCGACCGGCCTGTCTTCCTTCCCGACGCGCAGATAATCGACATGGCCCGGAACCGCGTTTTCGACCAGCATCGCTTGCAGCACGTCGGAAACCTCGTCAGCCATACTCCCGGATGTCGGCAGCTCGCCGTCGAATAGCGGAACATGTTCTTTGATCCGCTTCCGGATCTCGTCGTCGGAGAACCAGACGAAGTCTTCAAAATGGGCGGGAACGAACTTCTCCGCGTCGGTGACCTGCAACTCGAGCTTCGTCCCGGCAGACGAATACTTGTAGCTGTACGCAATGTTCGTGAACGCTCCCGTGTCCCCCAAGTGGCGAGCTGCTTTCTTAAAGTCATCTTCGGTCACCGTCGTGCCGAGCTGGAGTCCGGTCGACGCCGCAATCGCATCTTGCCCGAATCTCTTGCTGCCGGTAACGGTGATGCCGATCAGTTGTCGCTCAGACGCGGGCACCTGCGAATACGATTGTTGTCCAGCCACTGCTTCTGTGCCTGCCAGTCCTGAGAGAAGCAGCAAGAGCAACAGTCTGGAATTGGCCGTCATCATCTGCTTGGAGCCGGCACCAATTCCTGCGTGGATTTGTGCTTTACGGCGATATCGATGAAGGCCAGTGCGGCGCGGCTCAAAGCCTTGTCTTTGCGGAACACTAGCGCCAGGTCGCGGCGAACCTGGGCGTCGGCGATCGGAATCGCGGCCAGCGCCTTGGCGCGGACGTCTTCTTCCACATTCGATCGGGCGATGAATCCGATTCCGACATCGGCTGCCACGAAGCGCTTCAGCAGTTCGCTGGAATCCAGTTCCATGGTGAAGTTCGGCTTCAGCCTTCGCTCGTGAAAGAGTTGCTCGATGGCGTCGCGCGTGTGCCCGGCCTTGGGAACGATCAGCGGAAACTTACTGGCATCGGCAATGGTGGCGGACTTCATCCTTCCCAGCGGATGTTGCGGCGGAGCGATCAGGGTCAATTCATCGCGATGGATCAAAACCACGGTCAGCCGCGGATCCGTCACCGGTAGAGAGATGACGCCGAAGTCCACCGAGTTGTCGATCACCGACTCGAGAATCTTGGCATAGTCGGCGCGCTTGATGTTGACCGATACGTCTGGATACTGATTTTTGAAATCGGCAAAAACATAGGGCAAAATGTGCAGGCACGTGCCCTCGTTCGCGCCGACGATAATCTCGCCGCGCGGAACGCGCTCCATCTCGGCGATGGCCACCAGCATCGCCTTGCGGGCATCGAGCGTTTCTTCCACATAGCGCAGAAAAGCCTTGCCCGCGGCCGTCAGCGAAACCTTGCCCCCCGATCGGTCGAATAGCTTGGCGCCGACTTCTTCCTCCAGCCCGCGAATCTGCGAAGAAATCGCCGGCTGGGTGCGAAAACGCCTCTCCGCCGCCCGCGAGAACGAGGCGTGCCGCGCCACTTCGAAGAAGGTTTCGAGCTGGTCGAAGTCCATAGCGAGCTTTCAGCCCTCAGCTCTCGGCGTCTGCCGCCGTGGGTTGGCTGAAAGCTGCGAGCTGACAGCTTCAGTATAAAGTCGCGTTATCGCCTCTATAAGAACAATCGAATTGCCAGCGCCCAAGACTGGCTTTAGACTTTCGGGTCCTCATGACGCGACCGATTGTAACAGCCTGCCCGCCCGCAGGAACTGCCGCAAACGATCGCCTGCTTTCGGAAGTAACGGTTTTCCGCCACAGGAGTCCGCATGACTGATCCCAAGTCCGTTCTCGAGTTCGCCAAGAAAAATGACGTCAAGATCCTCGACCTGCGCTTCACCGATATCCCCGGCCTTTGGCATCACGTTTCCTATCCGATCGACCAGCTGACCGAAGCCTCGTTCGAGGAGGGATTCGGCATCGATGGTTCGTCCATTCGCGGCTGGGCTGCCATTCACGAGAGCGACATGCTGCTCAAGCCCGACGCCGGCACGCATATGCTCGATCCGTTCACTGAAGTGCCCACGCTGGTGCTGGTCTGCGACGTGGTCGACCCCGTGACCAAGCAGCGCTACGATCGTGATCCCCGTTACATCGCGCGCAAAGCCGAAATGTATTTGACTGCAACCGGCATCGCCGATACGGCTTTCTTCGGCGCCGAGGCCGAGTTCTTCATCTTCGACAATGTGCGCTTCGATCAGCGCGAGCAGTACGGGTTTTACTACATCGACGCCGAAGAGGGCCGGTGGAATTCGGGAAGGGAAGAGAACAATCTCGGCTACCGCCCCCGCTACAAGGAGGGCTATTTTCCCGTGCCCCCGACCGATCACTATCAGGATCTGCGTTCCGAGATGGTGCTGACCCTGCAAAGCTGCGGCATGGACGTGGAGTGCCATCACCATGAGGTCGCAAGCGGCGGGCAGACGGAAATCGATCTGAAGTTCGATTCCCTCGTGCGCTCGGCCGACAAGATGTTGCTCTACAAATATGTCGTGAAGAATGTAGCCCACCATTACGGCAAGACGGTCACGTTCATGCCCAAGCCGATCTTCGGCGACAACGGCAGCGGCATGCATACCCACCAGTCGCTATGGAAGGCTGGCCAGCCGCTGTTCGCTGGCGAAGGTTACGCGGGAATGTCGCAGATGGCGCTCTGCTACGTTGCCGGCCTCATTAAGCACGGCCCGGCGCTGTCGGCGATCATCGCGCCCACAACCAATTCCTATAAGCGCCTCGTGCCCGGATTTGAGGCGCCCGTGAATCTCGCTTATTCGCGTCGCAATCGCTCCGCCGCCTGCCGCATTCCGATGTATTCGTCGTCTCCCAAGGCGAAGCGGGTGGAGTTCCGCCCCCCCGATCCCAGTTGCAACCCCTACATGGCCTTTGCCGCCATGCTCATGGCCGGGCTCGACGGCATCGAGAACAAAATGGATCCCGGTCTGCCGCTCGACAAAGATATCTACGAGCTCGATCCCGATGAACTGGCGAGCATCCCCTCCATGCCTGGATCGCTCGAAGAAGCCCTCGACGCGCTGCAGCGCGATCACGAATTCCTGCTGAAGGGAGATGTCTTCACCGAAGAAGTCCTGAGGACCTACGTCGATTACAAACGCTCGAAGGAAGTGGACGCCATTCGGCTCAGGCCGCATCCCTATGAGTTTGCGCTGTATTACGACATCTAGTTGTAAATCACTGATTCAACGATAGATAGAGATCAGCTTGAACGTATTGGCGTACTCTGGGGAGTTCGGCCATCTCGCTCAAGATCCCCTGCCGGGGATTTTGAGTGTAATGGGGATTTAACAACAGTTGCCTTCGCGGAGCTAAAATCAGTTCGCGCAGTCGACATGAACACGCGTACGAGAAAGGAGTTCTGCCATGCACGCGCGCACGCTGTTTGTTCTTTTCGGATCGTTCCTCGCCGTCTTTGGCGGGTTGGGCAGCGGACACGCGCAAAGCGCCACGCCAAGCTTCACCATCGCGGCCAGTGATGCGACCATGCCCACCAGCGGCGCGGGCGCAATTCCGTTCACGCTTACCTCGGTGAACGGTTTTGCCGGCACGGTCGGTGTCAGTTGTGGTCCAGCGAATCCACCAACCGGCTCAATCTTGCCCCAATGCAACTACACTGGCAGTGCAATCGCGACGCCGCCCTATACCTTGACCGCGAGTGGGACGGTGACGGGAAGTCTGAACCTGGTTGCGTATATCCCTCCCTGCTCCAGCCCATGTCCCGCCAAACTGCTGGATCGCCCGCTCCATCGGGGAGCGGTAAACCTGGCACTGGCGCTGGCCGGTGCGCTGCCGTTGGGCCTCGGCTTTCGTCGGAGAGCGCGCTGGCCTTGGCTGGCGCTGTTGATTGTGGGAATACTGGTCGGACTAGCGGGAATCGCCTGCGGGGCTGGCAACCGCAACACCCTGACCCCCGGGAGCTTTGTATACACCGTCTCGGCGACGTCTACCGGAACGAGCCCGACGCTGGCGGTGAACACGACGGTCAACGTTACGGTGCCCGCTGGTATCTCCACGAACCTACCCTCCGCCAATCCTTAATTGAGATTGTTCTTCGCGTACGCCGGGAAGATGGCTGTGGTGGCTGTCCCTAACGAGGCGATAGCGCGCGTCGAGGGATTTTGAGTGTAATCGGGATTTCTCGACAGCCGATCCGGCTTGCTCAGACTTGTGGGAAAGGGATCACACCGATGCCTATTCCCAAAGAATTTTCCAGCTGTGGTCCCGGTCTCTTGGCCTGGAGGAGCAGGGCTGCCCCTCTCATTTGAAAACAGCGTCGATGCCTGCCATGAGCGGACGCCCTGACGAATTTACGCATTGACAATCCAGGTTTCAGGCTCATTTATTTGTTGACGTTTATCCCGGCACAGACCGATAATCGCCCGTTCCCCTACCTCCACGTTTAAATGATCGCTGACCAGAGATTGAGGTGTAGCCAAAGACGCCGCATCTTCGATCGATTGATGCGACAAACCGACAATCCCGATTCTGTATCACGAAACCTAAACCCACCGTCAAAGGAGCGACATGATGAAGTGTAGCCGTCTTTCCACTCCCATACCGCTGATCGCCGGACTGACTTCCGTCCTGCTGGTGGCGATCCTGGCAGTACCGCTTGGCGCCCAACCGGCGTCGGAAACTCGCGCTGGACACGGGATCGGCCCGGTTTATGATGCGGCGCACGAAGTCACGCTGAACTCCGCCATCGACCAGGTCATCACCAAACACACTCCCGGCCAACCCGCCGGCATGCACCTGATCGTGACCGGCCCCGATGGAAACAAAGTGGATGCCCATCTCGGCCCATTTCTGAACAAGGAAACGAGGGAGTCCTTGCAGGTAGGCACACCTGTACGGATCGTCGGCGCCATGATGACCCTGCGCGGCAGGAGCTATCTGTTAACCAGATTGCTCACCGTAAACAACCGCACGATCACGGTGCGCGGCGAACACGGCTTGCTTGCGCCGATGGCCGCAACCGGCAAGAGGCACCTGAGAGCCCAAACCAAACCGGCGGATGTGAACGGGGGTGCGCGATGACATTACGAAAAGCGATGCTTCTCTTCCTCGGCCTCGGCTTGGTTGCATTCCTGGTCGCTTGCAGTTCCAGCAGCCATCCAACACCGACCATTGCGATTACGGCAACGAGCGGCGGCGCTCAGAGCGCGACGGTCGGAACCGCCTTCGCCAATCCGCTAGTGGCGACGGTGACTTCGAATGGATCGTCAACCGGGTTGACCCAGTCCGTAATTTTCACGGCGCCCGCGTCCGGCGCCAGTTGCACCTTCTCAAACAATACGAATACGGAGACGGACCCTACCACCAACGGCGTGGCGACATCCTCTCCCTGTACCGCGAATACCACTGCTGGCGGCCCTTATAGCGTCACGGCCGCTACCAGCGGTGCCACGACGAATGCCACTTTCAGCCTGACCAACACGCCCGGGACCGCTGCCGGTCTCGCGGTTTCCAGTGGGAACAATCAAAGCGCCACGGTCAGCACGGCGTTCGGCAACGCGCTGGCAGCGCAAGTGACTGACGCGGATGGCAATCCTGTAGCAAGCGCGGGCGTGTCCGTCACCTTCACGGCGAACACCGGAGGTACCGGTGCGACAGCCGGGTTCTCTGGTGGGACAAACACCGATACCGAACTGACGAACTCGAACGGCGTGGCCACGACTTCGCAAACACTCACGGCGAACGCGACTCCTGGCGCGTTTACGGTGACTGCGGCCGCCACCGGGCTAACCTCAGCCACGTTCAACTTGACCAATACAACCGTCGTCGCCACCCTGGGTAATGGCAACTACGCCTACACTCTGAACGGTCTAGACACCGACGACTACTCCCTGTTCTACGTTGCAGGAGTGATCACCGTTAGCGGTGGCGCGATCACTGGCGGCGAACAGGACTATGTTGACTACGAGAATTACTCCGACTCCGGAAGCGGCGGACAGGATTTAATCAACCCCACGGGCAGCAGCATCACGGCCACAGCCGACGGCAACCTGCAGATCGTCCTCAACGTCTGCTCAGGTTCAAACTGCAGCGCCAACGACACATTTGTAGGAGTAGCCGGCGTGGAGACCATTAATGCCACGCTGCGTCCGACCAAAACGAGCCAGGCAGTTCTCGCTGAGTTCGATGCCTCAGGCACCGCGACTGGCGAACTGCGTCAACAGGACACGACTGCTGCCGCCACCACGCCATCGCAGGGCTACGCCTTCCAGGTTTCCGGGTTCGACGCCAACGAGAACATCCTGAATTTGGGTGGCATCCTCAACGTCGATGGTGCAGGCAAGATCTCTGGCACGGGCAGCATTTTCGACGCGAATGACGACGGCTCGGGCACGACCTTCCAAGGCGAAACTCTGGCGGCAAATACCGGGACGGTATCCGCTCCGGATGCGTTTGGCCGGGTCGTGTTCTCCATCACGCCCAGCGATTCTGCGGACTTCGCCCAGATCATCTGGGTGGGCTACATTGTCGACTCCAGCCGCGTCTATCTGGTGGAAACGGCTGACAGTTTTGTCGGCACCACGGGAGGCATCGCCTACAGCCAGGGAGCAGCTACTGGAATGTTCAGCAGCTCGTTAATCTCCGGCCTTACCGCGGGCGCAGTGTTTACCGGCTTCGATAGCAACGGGGCGCTGCAAACCGTCGGAGAGCTCACCTTTAACAGCGGCGGCACGGTGACCGGATTCATCGATTTCAACGACCTGAGCTCGATCGAACCGGCCAGTCCGGATCCAGTTAGCGCCCCGTCCTACACCGTCGATTCCACGGGTCGCGTGACTATCGCCGGGCTTACGGACGGGGTTGGTACAACTCTTAACCTGCAACTCTACGTTGACGCCAACGGCGACGTCGTGGCCCTCAGCTTGGACACGACCGATAACCTAGGCGCGATACTCGGCGGCGTCATCAACAACAGCGGAGTTACCGATGCCAACTTCAGCGGGAACTACGCGATGGTTGCCTCGGGGTGGGATGGCAGCGAAACGGGTGAGTTCGGCGCAGTCGGTCTGGTTAACGCCACCGGCGCCGGGGATACTTTCTCCGGATTCGCTGATCTCAACTTCTTCAACTCAGGCAGCACGACCAGTCCAATTGCGAACCAGGCGGTATCGGGCAGCTACACTCTATCTGCCAATGCCGGCATCCTCACGCCCAGCTTCATGATGGGGCTGGACATTGACCTCGGGTCCACTCAGAGCGACGCGTTCAACTTCTACGAGGTTGATACGAACGGAGACACCGTGGCGATCGAAACCGACTTCAACCAGCTGACCTTCGGCTTTCTGCAACAATAACCGGGGATCGGCTTTAACCCATCGTGGCGCGCTTCGGCGCGCCACTTTTTTGTTGAAAAGCTTCGGGCCGATGCACTATTCCGCACCCGAGGGAACGGATGGTAACCTGTGAAAGAACTACTAGTGAATGCCTAGACTCGACAGCAGGTCGGCAACAGGAATGGCTTGCGGCGCGCGATGAACCGATCTAAGGCTTCAGGGAAAAATCGGAAGGAATGGAGTACATCAAGATCACCCGCAGTAGCTGATGCACCTCCAACCATGCTTATTCCCCCACTGCTTTAGGTAGGGAAATTTGTCAACTATCAGGCTATTGCAATCAAGTTTCCGGCCCGTGGTCGTCATTGACGTTCGAGCGGTCCGTCGGGTCACGGCTCTTCGAGGATCGTTGGTGCGATCAGGGTGTTTCGCCCGTTGTCGTGAACGCAGCCGCAAGCGCCCCTAAAACCTCAGTCCGGCGTAAAATAGTCTCCCATGTACATGCAGGATAAGTTTCACAAGGCCAGAGGGGTCCTTTACAGTATCGGCCTTGCTGTGCTGGCCATTCTCCTGGTATGGAAGTTCATCGTCCGCTGACACTGGCGTCCCGGCCGAGCGACGAAGGCGTTTCATTTCGACAAACTGATCCTCCGGAGACGCCTGGAGAACGCTCCGTTCAGCGACGTGTCTATTTCGGTCATTCCTAGGTCGGAACTCTGGTCTGGACGGATTGAACTGCAGTGGCGCCCCGCTACTTCAACTGCTTCTCAATCGCGCCCGTCACGTCCTTCGAATCCGGCGTCACGGCGGGTTCGAATCGCTGAACCACTTTCCCATCGCGATCGACCAGAAACTTGGTGAAGTTCCACTTGATGTCGCCGGAAATTCCCGGCGAAGTCTCCTTCGTCAGGTACGCATACAGCGGCGCTTGATCCTCACCCTTCACGGAAATCTTCGCGTACATCGGGAAGCTTACGCTGTACTTGCGCGTGCAGAAGCTCTTGATCTCTTCGTTTGTTCCCGGCTCCTGCGCGCCGAAATTGTTGGCCGGGAAGCCGAGAATCACGAATCCCTGATCCTTGTACTTCTCATAAATCGCTTCCAGCGCGCTGTATTGGGGCGTATACCCGCACTGGCTGGCGACATTGACGATCAGCACGACTTTCCCCTTGTAGTCGGCCAGCGGAGCCGGCTTGCCGTCGATCGAGTTGGGGGTGAAGCTGTAGACTCCCGAGGCTGCGAACAGAGATGTAGCCATAATCAGAAGAACTCCGAAGAGAAGATAGCTTGCGAATTTGTTTTTCCAGGCTTGCATTGACTCACTCCACGTTGCGATTTTTTGCCGCCGGGCGGCAAGACGCAACACCGGACCATTTCGATCACGCGACCGAGGTATCACAATATGGTTTTAGTGATGAGGAACGCAACGGGTAAGATGAAAATTCTTTGCCTCGAAGCAGGTCGAGATTAGTTCGAGAGTCGAGATTGGCTAAACGACGGAGCGCACGCCGGACTCTTTGACCATCCGCTCCACGAGTCGCATACGCTTACTCGCCATCTGGGAACTGGAAACGGAGGACTGGGCAGCCTCGTAGTTGCCGACGGAAAGCAGGGCATCTCCCATATTGTCGAGCGCGGAAACCGAACGCCCCAAGACCATTAACAAATACTTCTGGGCAACAGGCCGGTCGGCGGGATGAATGAGGGCCCACCACCGGCGAATCGATTCCTGCACCTCGGCTTCGTTCTTTTCTCCTACCACGAGGGCATCGATGAGCCGGTAGACCTTGCTCTTAATCGCTTGGTACGACACTGAGATTTCTTGAGGCATTGGGAGTCCTGGGTTTTCGCTGTACACGATCTAGGTGCAATCGGTGAACCAAACCCCGGAGCGCTGTTCTGGCAGCAGGTTAGCGGCATTCGAGATAATGTAAACGTACTATGAATGGAAGAAATCGGTTATGGGATATGGATTCTGGAAGCAGTGGGTTTTGCAGTGCTAAGTATCCCTTTTCACCGTAATCGTTTCCGTTCGCTTTGCCCAAAATGGCACTTCTCACCACGACTCCTCCCAGTCCAACACCCCCAGGGCTGCCAATCTATTCCTAAACTCGGACTGACCCGGCGCGCAGGTTACAATGTTGCGCTCCACTCCACCGGACTTTCGTTGATCTCTTGCCTCCGAGCTCTGGATGCGGGCCGATCTGCAATCCGGCATCTTCTGACCGAACCTGATGTCATCATCACCTGAAGTCTCGGAGGCGAAATGAAACGATGCGCGTGGCTTTTGGCAATTCTTATACTGAGTTCGTTCGCGATAGCACAGATTTCCGAGTCCGCAAGTTCACAGGGTACCTGGAAGAGTTCCGATCCCGGGGAACGAATGTTCTTTCCGCACGACATGCTCTGGGGTTGGGCGCAATTTGACCTCGCGCCTCCGCACAACGAGATCGATCCCAATCTCTGCGCCGGCAACGCCGCGGAGTATGGAGGCGCTAACGCGCCCTGCTCCCTGTTTGCCCGTTATATGCTTTCCGGAGTTCTCGAGGTCCGTCCTTTCGGGCGGGGAATCCTGCGCCGCTTCATGGTGTACGGCGCGCCAGCCTTCCTGTTTGGCAAGAATGTTCCGCAGGCCCTTTACACCTGGTCGCCCGATGCCATCGGCGTCGAGCACTCCTGGGGCGTCGGCATTTATATGAACAAGGGATTCGAGTTCCGGGTTACGCAACACTTCTTGTTCGACCGACTGGGAGCGCGCAGCACGAATCTGGGTGTCGCCGACCTTGGCACGAACGGTCCGTGGGGACGCTACATGAGCGTAGGAGTTCGCAAGACCTTTGGTACACGCCGCTGGTAAGCGACCACACAGGCCTAGGCTGCGGCCGGAACCGCCCGCTGGGTCAGGCGTCGAATGATCCAGATAATCAGCGCGGCGAATGCTCCCAGAATAGCGAGAGGTAGCCCGAAAATCAGCGCCAGCCAGAGCGGACTGGCAAAGTCGGTGATGTCCCCGCCGACGGAAGCAGCCGGATCGCGGCGAACCCTCCCGCCAAACACCACGACATCGCCTCCTACCTTTACCCCATGATCCAAACGCACGTCCCCGCCAAAGGCTGTCGTATCACCGCCGATCCCGCCCCCCTCTTCCACTACAACGCTCCCGAAGAACGCAGTCACGTCGGTGGTAACCTTGCCCCGAACATGCACGCCGCAGCCGAAACAAGTCACTTCCGACGGTTGTTCGCCGGGGCCAATGTTGATGTCGCTGCCCCACTGAGTGCGATCACGAGTGTCACCTGCGAAGGCCGCGGCCGATAGAAAAGCAGACAAGAACAGGAAGGCGAACAGTCGCGCGGGCAAGCTCAGCCGGAACGTCATCAGGGACCTCGCGATTTTGGTCGACGCTTGGAATCAGTACGGGGAATTATCCCACACCCCTCGAAAGCTGGCCTCGCCTTTTCTCAGTCAGGGTTCCAGGCCGGGATCGTCGCGGAAAGCTGGGCTGCAGCGTGGGCTCAATCACCGAGGGAGGTGATTAGGATCACTCTTAATTACTGAGCAATGCGAATAAAGTAGCTACGGTTCCCGGGCCAATCAGATAATCCTGGAAGTCGATGAAGCTCCAGGTGACGAGAAATTAAGCGGAGGCTGCATAGAATCGCAACAATTTGACCCCGCAGAATGCCTCCTCTGTCCGATTTCTTTATAATGAGTGGCCCAATGGATTCATCGCAAAAATTCCACTTCTTCCTCCTATCGAAGATGTGGCCTCATCCTTGATCAGCGGAGGCTTCGGCATGGCTGGCTCTTATAACGGTGTGCCCGTACCGGCGGACGGGAAGAAAATCGGTTATGCCGGCGGCAAGTATCAAGTTCCCGACAATCCCGTCATCCCCTTCATTGAAGGCGACGGAACCGGCCGCGACATCTGGAAGGCATCCCTGCGTGTGTTCAACGCGGCCGTCGAAAAAGCCTACAAGGGCAAGCGGCGCGTCGCCTGGTACGAGGTCTTCGCCGGAGAAAAAGCCAAGGCTAAGTTCGATACCTGGCTACCCGACGACAGCGTCGACGCGGTGCGCGAATTTCGCGTCGCCATTAAAGGACCGTTGACCACTCCTGTCGGCGGCGGCATCCGTTCCCTCAACGTCGCCCTGCGCCAGATTCTCGACCTCTATTGCTGCGTGCGTCCCGTGAAGTATTACAAAGGCGTGCCTTCGCCGGTAAAGCATCCCGAGCGCATGGACGTCGTGATTTTCCGCGAGAACACCGAAGACGTTTACGCCGGCGTGGAGTGGGAGCAGGGAACTGCCGACTGCGCCCGCCTAATCGATTTCCTCAACCAAGACATGCTCAAAGGCGGCAAGAAGCAGATTCGCCTGGATTCCGGCATCGGCATCAAGCCGATTTCCGTCACCGGAACCAAGCGTCTGGTTCGCATGGCCATCCAGCACGCGCTTGAGTCTGGACGCAAGACGGTTACCCTCGTTCACAAAGGCAACATCCAGAAATTCACCGAGGGTGCCTTCCGCAAGTGGGGATATGAGCTGGCCACCGAGGAATTCCGCGACAGAGTTGTCACCGAGCGCGAGAGCTGGATCCTTGACAACCAAGACAAGAATCCAAACCTCACCGTCGCGCAGAACGCAGAGATGATCGAGCCCGGCATGGAGTTCGCTCCGCCCGCGTTCCGGCAAGCCGTCGAACAAGAAGTCAAAGGCGTGCTCGACGCGATCGGCTCGACCCACGGCAATGGCGCGTGGAAGAAGAAAGTCATGATCAACGACCGCATCGCCGACTCGATCTTCCAGCAAGTCGTGACCCGAGCCGATGAGTATTCCGTGCTGGCCACGCCGAACCTGAATGGTGATTACATCTCCGACGCATGCGCCGCACAGGTCGGAGGCCTCGGCATCGCTCCCGGCGCCAACATTGGCGACGGCTATGCGATCTTCGAAGCCACGCACGGCACCGCGCCCAAGTACGCCGATAAAGACGTCATCAATCCCGGCTCCGTGATTCTTTCCGGCGTCATGATGTTCCGCCATCTCGGCTGGAACGAAGCGGCCGATCTGATCGAGCAGAGCATGGAGCGCACCATCGAACAAAAGAAAGTCACCTACGATTTCGAGCGCCTCATGCCGGGTTCCACCAAGGTCAAGACCAGCGAGTTCGCCGCTTTCATGATCGAAAACATGGGCGCTGGCGTGCTGGCCGGCGCAAGGTAAAAGCTTGAACCACAGAGGACAGAGAGAGGCACAAGGTAAACACCGAAAGGTTGGAGATTTACTCCGTGTTCCTCTCTGCCCTCTGTGGTGCAGCATTATTATCCATTTGGACTGAAGAGGACATTATGCGCAAAAAAGTTACGATCGTAGGTTCAGGCAACGTAGGCGCAACGGCGGCTCACTGGATTTGCTCCAAGGAACTCGCCGACGTCGTACTGATCGACATTATCGAAGGCGTACCGCAGGGCAAGGGACTCGATCTTCTCGAAGCCATGCCGATCGAGAAACGCGACTCCTACGTCAGCGGCACCAACGACTATAAAGACACTGCCAACTCCGACATCGTGGTCATCACCGCAGGCATCCCGCGCAAGCCGGGGATGAGCCGCGACGACCTGCTCAATACCAACTACAACATCATGAAAGCGGTGGTCGGAGAGGTGGTCAAGAATTCGCCCAACTGCATTCTGATCATCGTCTCGAACCCGCTCGACGCCATGGCGCAGGCCGCTTACAAGCTCAGCGGGTTTCCCCGCGAGCGCGTCATCGGCATGGCCGGTGTGCTCGACTCGGCTCGCTTCCGCGCTTTTATTGCGGACGAATTGAAGGTGAGCGTGGAGAACGTCACGGCCTTCGTCCTCGGCGGCCACGGCGATACCATGGTTCCGCTGCCTCGCTACTCAACGGTCGCCGGAATTCCGATCACCGAACTCATCGAGAAATCGAAGCTCGACGCTCTCGTCCAGCGCACTCGCGATGGCGGCGCCGAAATCGTGAAGTATCTCAAGACCGGCTCGGCCTACTACGCGCCCTCGGCCGCCACGACCGAGATGGTCGAAGCGATGCTTAAAGACAAGAAGAAAATCCTCCCCTGCGCCGCCTATCTGCAAGGCGAGTACGGCATCAACGGGTTGTATGTCGGTGTACCCGTGAAGCTGGGATCGAAGGGCATCGAGCAGATTATCGAGATCAAGCTGACGCCGGAAGAGAAGGCAGGACTAGACAAGAGCGCCGCCGCAGTGAAGGAGCTGTGCGGCGTAATTGGGGTTTAGCCGTGCAAACTAAGTAAATCAGGAACGGCACGACTTCCAGCCGTGCCGCACTGAGCCAGAAGGATGTGACTTCAGCCAGCGAAGTTTCGCTCTGGCCCTCTGAATGAAGGGTACGCCGTACTGTCCGTCCTGTAGACGACAGAGCCTCCCTGCCGTCGGAAGTCTATCGCAAGGATATCTCGCTATACCTTCTCGATCGTCACCTTCTTCAGCACCACATCTTTACTCGGACGATCGTTCCTTCCGCGCGACACCGCCGTGATCTTATCCACCACATCCTGCCCTTCGACCACCTCGCCAAAGATGGTATGCTTGCCTGTCAGCCACGTGGTCGCCGCCACCGTGATGAAGAACTGCGAGCCGTTCGTATTCGGCCCCGCATTGGCCATGGCCAGTTTGCCCGGCTTGTCGAATTTGTGCGGGGATCCCTTGGTCTCATCTTCGAACTGATATCCCGGCCCGCCCATGCCCGTTCCTTGGGGATCTCCGCCCTGAATCATGAAGTCGGGAATCACACGATGAAAAATGGTGCCATCGTAAAGCCGGTCCTTCGACTTCTTCCGGGTCGAGGGGTGAGTCCACTCGCGCTTACCTTCGGCGAGTTCTACAAAGTTCGCCACCGTCTTCGGCGCCTCCTTGTCAAATAGCCGACAAACAATGGTTCCTTCGCTGGTTTCAAACGTGGCGTAGAGTCCAGGTTGGCGTGTCATGATGTCCTTTCTCAAATAAATCGTTGGTCGTTCGTCGTTGGTGATCGGGCTCCGCCAATTGGAATGCGCCACTCTGAGAAAAGCCGTTTTTCAGGCGGAGCGAAGAATCTCGCGCGGAGTGCACAAACAAACGCCTACTTCGATACGGCCTCCGCCTTCGGGGCTGCTGCCGCAGCTGGTTTCTTCGCAGGCGTGCCCGCGGGCTTCGCCATTGCTCCAGCCTTCACGATTGTAATGTGAATGATCTTGACCGGCCGAAAGGGCCGATCGGTTTGCGGATCAGTCGCCATGCGCGAAATTTGCTTCACCAGCGCAACCGTTGCGTCGTCGCACTGGCCAAAGATCGTGTAACTCCCGCTTAAGTGCTGGCTGTGCGCCGCGTCCTCGGTAATGAAGAACTGCGATCCGTTCGTGTCCGGACCCGAATTCGCGTAAGCCAGCCGTCCCGGCCGGTCAAACAATAAGTCAGGGGAGACCTCGTTCCTGAATTTATATCCGGGATCTCCCGAACCGTTGCCCGCCGGGTCTCCGCCTTGAATCATGAACTCCGGAATCACACGATGAAAAATCGTGCCGTCGTAAAGCGGCACGCCGTGTTTGGTTGCGCCGCTCACCGGATTCTTCCAGTCCTTGGTTCCGGTCGCGAGCCCGATAAAGTTCGCCACGCCGATCGGCGCCTTGTCGGGAAACAACGTGCACGTCATTTTGCCGGCTGTGGTGTCGATAATTGCGCTGGGCCGCGCCGTCGCAGCCTTTGTTGCGGTAGAGGACGAAGGGGAAGCGGCCTGCGCCACGGCAAAACTGGCGATCAGAATCAGTGCAGAAAACAGAGATATTTTACGCATGGATGCTCCTGAAGGATGCGCGTGGATTAGACGCAACGTTGCATTGTACGACAGAGCGCCTCAATTCCTTAATAACACTCGATGCTTGCACCAGTGTTCTTGCAAGCCCACCGCGCACTGTCAAATCTGCTTCCACCATGGCCGACGCTATGGAAGTCAACACGGCGCTGGATAGAACTGTCGTAAAGGCTTGTTCTCACGTCCTCGCGAATTCCGGTCAAGGACCATGCGAACTTGGCAGTGTTCCCGCAGAGCAGGACGTCTCGAGCGTTATTGGGCGTCGGGGCGGTCCGATTAGCAAGCCAACATTGCTTCACTTTACCTTCGGCCCATAAGTCTCGGCAAAGGCTTGGCCGGTAAACATCGCCATACACGGAGACGACCCGCATTATTCCGTCCGATGGACGGCAAGCGGCAGATACGAGAAGCAGCAGGCAAAGCCCGGCCAATCGCGCAGGATATCTTCGCGGAAGCCTCATGAATATTGCCAGAAATCATTTCATGTCTTGCAACGTGGACATCTCGTGACTAACGTTTTCCACCTCATGGAACACGCGCAGCAGGTTCCCGCCCAGTATTTTGCGAATATCCTCGGCACCATAGCCGCGGTCGAGCAACGCCTGCGTGATCTTGGCAAGATCGGCCGCCGAGTCGATACCCTGGGGCGTGGCGCCGCTGACCCCATCGAAATCCGATCCCAGACCCACGTGATCGATTCCCGCAACCTTCGCGATGTGGTCGATGTTGTCGATCAGCGACTTCAGCGGTGGCCGTGGAATCTTCGCCATCCACTCGCGTTCAATGCGATCTTCGTCCACATACGTAACCGTTTTGCCCTCGGCTTTCATCTGGTCCACATATTTCTGAATGGCCGCCGCCTGATCTTTAGCCTGCGCGACCATTGCCTTGCGAAAACTTTCGTCGTCGAAGCCGCTGTAGAAATTGACCTGTACGACTCCGCCATTCTTCGCGACCGCGCGCAGCATGTCGTCGGTCATGTTGCGCGGCGCGTCGACCAGCGCCCGCGCCGACGAATGCGACGCGATCACCGGTGCCTTGGTAGTCGCAACCGCATCCCAGAAAGTTTTGTCGGCCACATGCGAAATGTCGACCATCATGCCCAGCCGATTCATCTCCAGCACTACCTGCTTGCCGAAATCGGTCAGCCCGTTGTGATGCTGCACTTTCGGATCGTTGATGTCGCCCGACGAATCCGCCCACTCGTTCGTGTTCGACCAGGAAAGCGTCATGTAGCGCACGCCCAGCCGGTAATAGTCGCGAAGCAGGTGCATGTCGTTCTCGATCGAGTGTCCGCCCTCGATCCCCATTAGAGCGGCCAGCTTGTGCTCGCGATGCGCTCGTTCGATATCGGCCACCGAAAACGCCATCATCATGCGATCGGGATGCCGCGCCGCCTGCTCATACACGGAATCGATCAGATCAAACGTGTGTCGCGCGAAGTGCCCTTGATTTGTATCCGGATCAACCCAAATCGAAAAGAATTCCGCCCCCAGATTTCCGCGACGCGCCTTGTCGAGGCTGATGTGGCCAACATCGTTCGGATCAGTCGAGCCAATGTCGAAACCTTCGTCGAGAAAGCGCTGCGGCGTGTCGGCGTGCGTGTCGACAACAATCGCCGAATCGTGGATCTTCTGCGCCTTCGCGCTGACGGGCGCCTCCTGCGCTGGCGCCTGCACCGTGGCAATGGAAGCGAATAGAAGCAAAAAAGGGAATATCTTGTCAGTCATAGTCGGGCCTGGCGTGCGTGATCAGCCACGAATCACTGAAATGCTTACCAAGACAAACTGCCTGCCTGTAAGGTCGAGTGATTTGTGGCTGGAATTCTCGAGGCAAGGTTCTGATTGTATAGGCTCTTCGGCTCACAGACAAAGGGCTGCAGACGAAGCCCGGGGCCAAAATGCGTGCCAAACAAAGGCGCTGAGACAAAGTAAAGCATCAACGAGCGAAGTCGTAACCAGACTCCGCGATGGACCTTCGTGGTCTTCGTGTCAAAGCTTTTCAAGGGCTCGTCGCAGGCAGAGCTCCAACGATTGGTCGGTGTCGATCACAGTCTTTGCGTGCACAATGGCCTCGAATCGCGACTTCACTTCAAGATAAAGCGGATAGCCCCGATTTCGCGCTGGATGTCCGCCGCCCGCCGCATCTGCCTCCAACCTGCGTCTAGCAGTTTCTTCCGAGCAGACACACTCCAGAATTCTCCAGGGATGGTGCAGGGAAGCCGCCGCGGTCAGCACATTCTCGATCTGGTATCGCCGTGAAAACGGCCGCCCGTCCAGAAAGATCATGCGCTCCGGAGTTAGCGCAGCCAGATACCCCGCGGTCTCCAGCATGATCTCCAGGCAGAAGTCGTCCTGCCGCGAAGAGTACTCAATCTCCTCCCGCAGAAACATCGCATGACGAATTTCGTCTTTGCTGAGAATACGCCCCGAAGTGCGCGCGGCCAGTTCGCGTGCCAGCGTGCTTTTGCCCGTCCCCGGAAGACCAGCCATCAGAACAATCATCGATAATGATTAGAGCAGAAATTCTGACTCATTTTCTCAGGAGGACGTAATGCCGTTGGTGCCCATTTCTTTGCGAGAAGGAAAATCCGAACAAACGTCGTCGACAGCGCTAGGCGATGGGGTTCACCCAGCCATGGGTCGAGGCCATCGACGCTCCGGCGCAGGCCGTTTTCAAATCATCACCGAACATCCGGCAAATGGTTTGATCTACGACGCCAGTTACGTGGGAATCGAGCGTAGCGACGATATCGTGATCGTGCAGATCACCTTGTCCGCCGGACGCAAGCTCGGGCAGAAGCGGAAGCTCTACCGCCGCATGTCGGAAATCCTCGGCAAGAATCCAGGTCTTCGCCCGCAGGATCTGGTCATCAATCTGGTGGAAGTCGCTTGGGAGAATTGGTCGTTCAGTAACGGAGAAGGGCAGTACGCGATGTGAGGCTGGAGAACGCTTAGTCGCTCACTCGCTGCGTCCGGCGGCGACTTGCTCGGTCGCAGGCTGCGGTGTGCCCGTGACTTCCGGCATCGGGGCATCTGGTTTTTCTACGGGGATAATGTTCTGCGTGTCGCGCCACTCCGAATAATGCCCGCTCACCATGATGTGAAACACCCACTGGTGGCGCTCTTCTTCGGGCTCCACCAGGCCGAGCGCCTTCATGTAGAACAGGTAGTGTTCCATCCAGCGAATTTGATCTTTACTCATACCGCGGCGTTGCAGGTCGACCGTCACCCCCGCCAGATGCGACGACGCCGTATCGCCTTCGTACGGCGCGGCGTTGCGATTGTGCCGGCGAAGCTTCTTCTGCACCTTTACTGTGCGCACCGCGGAGTTCACCTGAATCTGTTGATGGAATCGGTTGTAATACGCCTGGCTGAGATCTTCGACGAAATCGCGAGTCCACGGGCGGCAGTAGCGCCGCGAAGGATCCAGGCGCGGGTCGAAGCGCAGCGTTTCCCCGGCAATGATCGGCAGCAGCAAGCCATCGGCCTTCATCGCCTCCAGTTCGGTTTCATCCTGGATACGAGGCAGATCAAGACGGTCGATTTCCGCATTCTGCAGCAGCAGCGATTCATGCGACGGCCGGAACATCGGATTCCACCGCAGCCAGCGGAAATGCCGGTGATGCGAGCGCTCGAGACGAGCCGCGCGCACGGCAAACGCCGTGTTCGTCCCGCCGCACACCAGCGCCGCCAGGCAAATCGCTGCGAATTGGATTTTGACGAAGTGTCTCACGAATCTTCTCGTGGAGGCGGACATCCCGCCGACATCTCTGTTTAGGCGAATAGCCGCTATTCTAAGCTATGCTGTCAAGTCGTCCAACCGAAGACCGCCTGCCAGCCGTTACTTGTGTACTGAAACGGCCCGTTACCCGGGTTACCGTTGGTTACTCGGGCGCGCGATGCGGACACACCGCTATCTTTCTATCGGCACTTCAAGGACCACTTCTGAGCGTGCGCGAAAGGGCCGTTTATCTGGCCTTCCAGCCACGACTTGGACGAATCAGATGATGCTCGCGGCAATTTGGTTTTTCGGGTAAATGACAAAATTCAGCGCCGTAAAAGGTCACCCAGGGCCTGCTTCATGACCTGCCCGCCAACTTCGGCAATCGACTTGGTCAGTGGAATATCCTTCGGGCAAACCTCGACACAGTTCTGCGCATAGCCGCATTCCTGTATGCCGCCATCGCCCATCAGCGCCGCCAGCCGCTCGCGCTTCAGCGCCTTGCCCGTGGGATGCGTATTGAACAATCGAACCTGCGCAATCGTCGCCGCTCCAACGAAGCCCGTCTCCTGGTTGAACTGCGGGCAGGCCTCCATGCAGCAAGTGCAGGAAATGCACCGCGACAGCGGATACGCTGCTTCCTGGTCCTCCGCCGACATGCGGGGCCCTGCGCCCAGATCGTAAGTCCCGTCGATCGGCACCCACGCCTTCACGGCCTTGAGATTTTCGAAGATCACGCTGCGGTCGGTTGCCAGGTCGCGTACGACAGGGAACTTCGAGAACGGTTCCAGCCGGATCGGCTGCTCCAGTTGATCGATCAGCGCCGAGCACGCCATCCGCGCTTTGCCATTGATCAGCATGGCGCACGACCCGCAGACCTCCTCGAGACAGTTCGAGTCGTAGGTGATAGGTGTCGTCGCCTTGCCGTCGCGGGTGACCGGATCTGCCGCAATATCCATGAGCGCCGAAATCACGTTCATGTTCGGCCGGTAGGGAACAGAAAATTCCTCCCAATGCGAGGGGCCGTTGGGGGTGAGTTGACGCTTGATTTTTATGATGACGGTTTTATTGTTGACCATTCTCTTCCAACCTTATTCCCAAAGAAATGCATAGAAGAAGGACTTGATTGCACTCATATACTTTCCCGCGCAAATCCAGTAGCGCCC